>Ga0209337_1001156_pt1 | contig 20374 bp, 19 predicted proteins | sample LinPmetageLP53_FD_184044 | JGI IMG/M metagenome (GOLD analysis project Ga0209337, IMG submission 184044) | Marine viral communities from the Pacific Ocean - LP-53 (SPAdes) (version 2) | ecosystem: Environmental > Aquatic > Marine > Oceanic | place: Pacific Ocean | collected 2010-02-08 | reverse complement strand
TACGATAAGCATTGTAGAAGAACTGACCGGTCAATTCATTCGCACCATTCATTGGGTATCCCTCAAATTTACGAGCAACTAAACTATCCCCACCTCTCGCATATTCAGCACGAGTGATATGAGGGGGAGCACCTTCTGTATCAGCAACTCCGTGGAAATGAAGGGCAGAGTTTTCTCTGTCAAGTGGATATAAGAACTCGTCGTTCTTTTTAACATTCGATACAAGTTTACCATAACTCAAATCACCTCCGGCACGAGTACCAGTTAATTCACAGGCAACTCCACGATATTTATTTAATAGGGTCTTTTGGTCTCCGGTTGCGGACGCACTAAAATGAACACTCATTTTATCAGAGGATACACCTACAAACATTTTGGATACTAACCGTCCAGCACCTCCAACATTTCTTACTTGGTTCTGTGCCGCCGCTTGGTCAGCAAGGGTCGTCTTGGTTAGACGAGGTTCAAGGAACATAAATGAAAAATCACTATTAGCACGAGCAAATTCATTCATTTCTTCACCGTCAAGGAATGTGTAATCAGCAATCATACGGCATTCAGTTTGGTCAAGGGTGAAGGAATGTCCACCATTATCACCGCCGGACGATAGAGACGCTCGTTCACCAACACTATTTGAAAGGGTCAATTCAAGTTGTACTGCCTGGTCGCTCCGTAGCATAAAGAGGGGCAACTGGATACCACGAATTGCAGGGAATAGGTCGTCAAGCGTTATAGAGAAAACCGGTTGTTTTGGTAGTCGCTGAAAGGTATGAGTTCTTAATTCACTATTGGTATCGGTTGCATTCATTACAAACTCCTTACCGTTATCAATCGATACTTTTTCAGATACAACATTATCCTTATTGTATACAACAGCATTGCTCATACACCGTCCGGAATTAAACTGCTCTCTTTCTTTAATTACTGACTGGTCAATAAACATTGACTTGTATGATTGATAAAAGTTAAAATCCTGAATTTCACAAATGGTTTTACCACCAATTTTTAATGTTGCTCTATCAATAACAGAACCAACACCAACTCCTAATGGATAAAAACTATCGTGATCTCCGTGTCCATTTAAAGAAAATGTAATACGAGATTGAGGATTTAATAGACCTTTATTCTGTAATTCATATCTGATAAAACTTTCGGTGAAAATTACCGGTTCAAGAATATCAGTATCAATACGCTGTTCAGGGTTCGAACTAATCATACCAGGTTGAAGCATTGGGGGGATAGACATACTCATTTTTATATAACTTAATATATAAAAATTATTAAAAAAAGTTTTAAAAATTAAAGTATAGATTTTAAATTTACGAAACAACCTGTATCTGTCCGTCCTTAAATAGAACAGTATTCTTGGCGTGAACAAAGATAAATGCAGAAATCGGATTATCGTCAGTTAGACCCAAATCCATTTGTACTCCCCAAGCGTCCTGTGAGAAGTCCCCACCTGCCGGTGAACCAATAATATCATAAGCAACCCCTACACCATACAGAGAACCACCTTCAAGTACACTGTTATCATTCGTCGAGTATCTCTTGTTAGTATTCACTGGTGAAATCGAGGTGTGTGAAATACTTGTGAATGGTATCACGGCATTCATAAAATTACGAATTAACTGTGGGTCAACCTTTAAGTTAGAAGTATCGTCTTTATATTGAGTATCAAGATTATAGTCAAGAGGATACCGAGAACCTCCTTTTGTAAATACAACTTGGTCTACATTCGCAATGTCCCCAGTAGAAGTCAATGGATTGATTGTTTGTAAAGAGTTTTGGTCAAGATTGTTCAGATAAGAACTATTGATAAAATTCATAAATACACTTTCAACTCTCGATAATCCAAGAGAGAAATTAATATTTGCGTTGGTGGAGTTAATAGTAGAATAATATCCTGAAATAGAATTATATTCAAATCCACCCATATCAACCATTTTCGCCATATCGTCAGCACTTGGTGTATGCGTTTCACATACTAACTGACATTCGGTTAGTTCATAGAAACAATCAGTGAGACCATTCGAAGAAGCGTCACCAGCAGTATCAAATAGAACCATACTATCAGGTGCGAGGTGGAGGTCAATTGTTAGACCTCCAATACCACTGGTTCGAGACAGAGGGATCGCCGAAGTACCCATAAGCAATCCGGTGGGGATATGTATACAGAACTCATTGGTGTTCGTACCCTCTTCTTCAACAACAGAAATCTTCTGTCCATTAGTACTTGGGAGTGTCAAACCGGTCTCACCAAAATGACCAATTAATGACTGTTCAGAACTGGTTAATCCAAGGTATGAAGAATAGAAGCGATTTGCGTGTCTAATATGCTCTATGGTCTGCTTGGAGGTCGCAGAAGACAGGACTACCTGGTCAAGAACTGACCAAATACCAATACGACTATCCATTGCAACATTGTCTCCTGCTTCAACTCTCCCTCTTGCGGAGTTCTTGTATGCGTGAAATTTACCACAGAAACGGACAGAAGAAGGGACAAGGACACTTTCACTTTCAGCAATTGTGAAACTTATAACCGGTCGTCCGTCTCGGTATGATTGAGAGGCATTCGAATTACTTGGTTTAATTGAAAGGTATCGATTACTCATTTTTTATAATATTAATTATATTATAAAATTTAAAAAATAAAAAATAATAAAATAAATTACAAATACTTTAATATTCAACAGAAACACTATCTCCACGAATATTGACCCTTCTTAAATGAAAGACAAAATTGTTCCATAACTTATTCTTTGTTGGAGTAGTTCCTGAATAATTAACTTGAATATTGAAATCTTTATTGCGAGTATCATATACACCCTTATTGAGAGCAAGGGCACGAGATACCAACCAATTGCTATTGTAGGCAGCAAGGGACTTCGCAGAAATTTCTGATTGGACGAGTGCCTTGGTCGTCTCAATTAATGGTTGAGCGTCAATCGAAGTTTTAGAGGAGGTCTTTGAACAACGGACTGGGCGAGAAGGTTGAAGGCGACCGTCATATAAGAACTGATAATCACTGATAAAATCAGATATGCCTCGGATCCCAGCAACTGCTTCATTCATTGTCTTATCAGCAGCGTCTCCGCCGATATCATATGTACCAGTTCCGGATACTCGCTGACTGTCAGAATATACTGTCGCGTCCGTAGGTTGAGCAACAATTGCCTTACCCCTTGCATTATTAAGAGGCAGACGAATATTAAGGGCAACTTCACCTGCCTGTGAAGAATATCTGTAATTCTGACACGATAGAATATCTTGAACAATTACACCCTTTTCTTTCATTGCTCTTAACATATCACTTTCAAAACCAGCACCCATATCAACTTCTTGACAAACAAGTTCAACATTGCTTAAAGTGTATGTTGGTTTGTAATTAGCATTAGATACTCCTGCTCTTGTAGTTGCCGCCATAGATACAACATATGCTCCTGAATTTGCCGAAAAGGTATCAGAAGAAGTTGACTTCGCGTCCGCTGGGTCAAATGTAATTTCAGTACCGGAGGCATTAGTATTTATTTGAGCAATTACAAGGTCTTTATCAGTCGTCAGTAATGAAGCATTATCTGCCGATACAATAGCAACACGCTCTCCAATACAGAAAGGACAATTCTGTGGTTCGGTCTGTGAATTATCAGCGGCAAGGTGAATACTATCAATTGTATCACCGTCGGCAATATTAGCGGCGGCACCAGCGGTAGAACCATTACGAGATAAGAATACTGGATTGAGGGCAAGACGACGACCCCTCATAACGCTATCAAGTTGAGTAATACATTTTCCAGCGTCTTCAAGAGTGATAACAATTTCGAGACCAGTGAGGAGATTGGGGTATACACGGTCAGACCTAAATATACCGGTTTCTAATGGTAGACACAATTTCGCAGTATTAAAACTGTCATTATTAAATGCAGTTCTTTTATTAGTAGTGGTTAAAGGATCTTCTTTAAAAAAGGGATTATCAAGAATATTAGCAGCGTCAGAGCGAGTTGTACCCTGTGTACCACGAGTATCCGGCAACCAAATAGTTGCTCCTTCTGTAAGTGCTCTCTTTTTCTTTTCACTGTCATTTGTATCGAAATCTCTCATAACTGAAACCATTGAGTTGTACCCCTGTATTTCTTCAAGTAATACAGAACCTTTTTCTGCCGAAGTATAGATACGAATATCCTTGATTAAAATTTGCCCACCTAATTCAGGGTCAAGTTGAAGTTTGGTTGCTTCACCAGTTGCCGTCCCACCCTTTAACTTAATATCTGCTTGAAGATAACATTCTTTTGGTTGAAAGAACTTTGTAGTGGGAGGTACACGAATACGGAGTTCTTGTCCACCTTCAAAAGATAGACCATTGAGGGCAGTGATTGCCTTCGAAGTTTGAACAATAGGGATTGTGCTTTCTGCTTTCCAAAAAGATTTACTCATTTTATAATCTTTAATATATAAAATTTTTAAAAATAAATTATGAAAAAAATAAATTATTGAACTTGTCTCGCAACTGCTGCCCCACCTTGTGCGGCGGAGGTTATTCCACTTAATGCTCTTTCTCTCTGTGCTTCGAGATCTGCTTGTGTCTTTGCTTGTAAATCTTTTGCTTCTCCAATTGCTTCTTCTTTTTGTGGTTCTCCCTCCAATGCTTCCGTAACGGTACCGACCCCTGATAATGCTGTTCCAGCAAGTTGTAATCCAACACCAAATAATTGACCACCAGGTATAAACTCCGCACCAGTACCTAATATATCGAGTAATGCTCCACCAATTTCAGCACCCTGTTTATCCCATTCAAATTTATCTCCTGAAACTAAACTCTCAATTGCCGAACCCCCTGATACCAAAGCACCAGCAACACCAGCACCTCGTGCGAGATAACCAGCACCTTTTGCGAGAACTTTACCAGCACTTTTTGCCGCACCCTGTTCTGCAACGAGTTCTGCTTCACTTAATCCTGTTTTTACTATCCCTCTTGCTCCACCTGCTGCTTCTGCTCCTTCTCCACCTGCTGCTCCCTCTCTTGCTGCCGCCCTTTCTTGAACTCCCCTTCTGAAATCAGATTGTTCTTGTTCTGTGAAATTAGATTGAGGTCGACGAGCACGAACTGGGGAGTTCGGTCGTGCTCCCCTGCTATATGTATCTCTAATGCCTTGCGTTCCTAATGCCGCCGCCCTTTCTGCTCTTGGGTCTCCAAGTAAAGGTGTTAATTCAGTAAACCGTCCACCTGGACCGGCAAGAATTTCTTCTGCACTTACAGCAACTTCTGTACCTCCACCTGCTGCTGCCTTTGCTGCTTTTGCTGCTTTTGCTACTTTATATTTATCATAACCTTGGATACCACGGATAACCTTTTCCCCTCCACCTGCTCCTATACCAGCAAGGGCACCGGAGGTTTTTAGATTATCCAAGTCGGCAACCTCTTTCGCATTTGATATGTCTTGGTCTAATTGGTCTTTTGTAGTGTCTATTTTTGCGGCAATCTCTTTATTACTATTGAATACTCCTTGATTGTAGTTTTGAAGTCCTCGAATAAACTCTGCGTCTCTTGATCTATCGGCGGATACAAATTCCATTTTATAATAATTAAATTATTTTTTTTATTTATCATAAATAAATAATGAATATATTATTCTTCTTTTTCTTCTGTCATATTTTCAGGAGGATATATTTTCTCATTAAAATTTATCCATATCTCGGCAGGGTTCTCTGTTAACTTTAAAGTCATAAAATCATATTTATTTTTAACTGCTTTTTTATACATTTCTCTGAAATTCTTATCACCACCAAACATACCTGAATATTCTTCTGATATCTTTTCAAGTTCAGTTTCATTTGTCAATTTACCTATCAATACCCAGTTTGCATTTGCTCTAATTGTTGGACTTGTCTTACGAAATAATTGTGTACTAATAATTAACAATTGTATATTTGAATGACGGTATCTTGAACTAATATTATTTAACGCGGTTGTCTTATCTCCAAGACAATCGTCAAGAACTAAACACACAGAAGGCATATCGTCTCTATCATATTGTGCTTGTGATTTTACAAGGTCGTGTATCATAGTGTCATTGTAATGGTCTTCACAATCGAATGCTTGTTTTAAGAACCTTGAAGTTTGGTCATTATTAATTGTATTACTAATTATCTTTACATAATCAAAATAATCTTGTCCATAGAAATCCTTGTTTAAAAGCATATTGCTTATAATAGTCGATTTACCAGTTTTCGTCGGCATAACCATTAATACACAAGAACTTGGTGCCGGTAAATTTGGGTGTAATGGTTTTATCTTCTGATTGGGTGGGTCAACAACCTTTAATATTTTTAAGGATTTACTCATTGTATATTATTATTTATATTTTTTTTTATTTTTTTTAACCCAAAACCAAAAACAAATACGAATACAACAACAATTGATATACATTATAAATTTACTTTTTATTTTTTTTTTTGATTAAATGAACCTTGTCAATCTTATGTGCTTTCGATTTAGGATTGAGGGCGGCGTACACCCTTGCATATGCCCATTGTTCTTTTGATACAACATTTTTACGCACTGAACTTGGATTTGTTTTATATGCTCCAATTCCTTTATTGTAAATAGTTTTTATTCCGGATAATTTATATCCACTTATTTTTGATATATCTTTTAATGAATGAGATTGACCTTTTTTAAATCCATACTTTTTATTAAAATCGTCTTTATATGTCATATATTATATAACAATCATATTTTTTATAAATCTCATAGAATTTAAATATTTTTGTATATCTTGTTCACACTTAATATTTATACCGAAATGTCCGTCCATATTCTTTATTCCTTTTAATATTTCTTTTAATCTTTTTTCATTAATATCATTCGGTATTTCGATATCTATCCATACATTCGGTTGTTGGTGGTGTGCTGGTATTTTAATATTGTTTATCTGATTATAATTATTTTTAGTACTCCCCCATTCGTGAACAGTATATACTTTACCGTGTCCTTTATATTTTGTCCCTGTATGGTGGTCAGGTTGTGATAAATAACTTGGTAAGATATCCATAACAGATTTATCAGGTATTAACTCATAATATACACGAGATAACAAACCACCTGCTACCAATATCCAACTCTCTGTCTTTGTCTGTTCAATATTTACATTATTATCCATTATCCATTGTATTGCAGTTTGAGGTACGATATGATTTTTTGGATATCCCATAAAGCAAGTGTTTATTAAATTTGGTCTTAAAACTTCATTCTCAAAACAAGAAAATCCTTTATTCAATAAGAAATCGTCAAAGGGTTCAATACATACCATATCAGCGTCAACATATATTCCACCATATTGTTCTAAAATTAAATATCGATACATATCTGCCTTGCCCCATATTGCTGTATGTTCTTCTATCTTTCTCTTATATCTTGGGTGGATCTTTAAATTGTTCTCAATTGTTTTTTCACACCAAAACATATATTGATAATTAGGGTTCAATTCTTTACAGTATTCATTGCATTTATGGGTATCGGTTTATCTCCAATCCAAATTTGGTGAATTATTTTTGGTATTGTCATTTATAATATTAAAAATATATTATTTTTTGAAACTGTCCTCAAAAATATCGAGGTGTCCTCAAAAAAGGGGACAGTGTCCTCAAAAATATTCGACCTTTCATTTTTGGGGACACCTAACCTTTATGACCATAATGCGTCATAAAGTATAAGAAAAGAATAAAGTTATATATACATAATATATCAAGTGTCCTCAAAGTCCTCAAAAAAATATGAAACAATATCTAAAAATTAAAAAAGTTGGGATACCCATTTTCTATAAAATCAATTCACAAATATTTCATTTGATTTTGGGGACATTGGGGACATTGGGACATTTTAGGGGACACCTCCAATTTTAGAATAAATGACTGAAAAATCCTTGCTCTCCATAACGAGCAGGTTGCTTGGGTTCGACTGCATTCTGTACCATATTCCTGAAATGATTAAGTTCAGATTGTTTACTCTCCTCTTCTTTCTTCTGTGCCTTTCGTGCCTTTCTTTTGGTATCATATCCTTCTATTGCTGCCTGTTGTAATTTAATCAATAATTCGGCAGGGAGATCTTCAATCGAATTGAATTTGGGTTGAGGTGCTGGTGCTGGTGCTGGTGCTGGTGCTGGTTTAGGTTTAGGTTCGTCAGATACTTCCTCTCTTAATTTCTGTATATCCTTCTGTTTCTTTTTCTTTTGTAATTCCTTTAATTCTTTCTTTTCTGCTGCTGCTGCCCTTCTTTTTTCGAGACCCTTTTCACGACCAATTCTTAATCGTTCTAATTGTGCCTCTGTCATAACACGCTTCTTTTTCTCTTTCTTTATGGGTTCAACAGTTAACTCTTTCTTTTTAGTTTTCTTTTCAACAAAGATATCCTCCTCCGGTATAGCAGATTTCTTTTCAACCTCCGGTACAATCTCCTCCTGAATTTGTATACTTACATTATCCTCCTCGTCTGTTTCTATTTCTTCTTTTAGTGGTTCAGGTTCTTCTTCAATAAACTCTGTTTCAACTTTCGGCAATAAATCCATTTATACTTTATAAAAAGATAATAAAAATATTTATGTAATTTTAAAATAATTTACATAATTTTAGAAAAATAAAAGATAATTAAATCTAAATTAGAATAACCACCAACCTCCGGATAACTTTTCAATCTCTTCTTTCTCTTGGCGTTCTGCAATCTTTGCTTTGATAAATAGAATATCTTGTTTAATATCAAACATATCCTTGTCTAATTGTTTTAACAACTGAATACATTGTTCAGCAGGTTTCGGTGGAGGTTTGTCTGTCTCGATATCCATTTATAATTTATGAAATATAAAATTTACAAAATTATCTTTCTTAAAATATAAATGAACGATTTAAAAACACCTCGTCCTATGCCTGATAATATTGAAGATTGGAGTGAAGAGATAGAGGAGTTGCTGTCTGAATGGGGTGAGGTTTCAATGTGTTATGGTTATTTGCATAATTATAGCACAAGAAAATATAAAAAGAAATACCACCATTTACAGATACCAATAATTATATTATCAACATTAACAGGCACAGCAAATTTCGCCGCAGATAGTTATGTACCGGAGGGTTATAAACAAGGATTTTCAGCAGGTGTTGGTACATTAAATATTCTTGCCGGTATAATGGGTACACTTATGTCATTTCTTCGATATAGTGAAATATATGAAGGTCATAGAATATCAGCATTGGCGTGGAGTAAACTATCAAGAGCAATTGAGATTGAATTATCTTTACACGATAAAAAGAGAAAACCTTGTCGCGACTTCTTGAAGGTATGTCGTGCTGAATATGATAATTTACTCGAAAGTAGTCCAACAATTGATATGGATATAATTCAAATGTTTAATAAGAAATTTAATGATAAATATCCCAATGTGAGAAAACCCATTATTTGTAATGGATTAAAAGAAATAAAACCTTTTATTGAAAATAGTAATGAAAAACCAAAAGAGACAGTGGTTGAAATAGAACCTAAACCTGAACCCCACCCTGTATTTGAAGCACAACCTGAACCTGAAAGTTTACCATAAATAATTGACTGCCCAGTAGTTTGCAGTATTCTTATCTTTATAAGTCAACTCACCTTTTTTATTCTTGATACCCTTTGCTCTTTTAAGGTAACTGTCTCTCCGCTTTTTGTCTCCGTGGTCAAGTGATTTATAGTACCCACCCTTATCTTTGAATTGTCCCATACCCTTGTATCCAAATCCAATCTTCTTAAATCCCTTTTTATTATCTGCTTTAACATATACAAAATATTTCTTTTTAGAATTTGTTTTATTGACCCAAGGTTTGTATAATATCGGTTTACCCTGTTTATCTAACGGCATTTATATTAAGTATAAAGAAAATTAAAATATAAGTCCGTTAATTATTTAAAAAAAAAAATGTATAGTATAGTATAGAATATGACAATCACTGACACTGAAAGAATTGAGAGAATTTTAAATGCATATGAAAAGAAAAGAGAAAAAGAAAAAGAACGATATCAATTGATAAAAGATACAGAAGATTTTAAAATGAAAAACAGACAAAGGGCAAAAAATCATTATGAACATAATAAGGAGAAGAAACGAGAGAAATATGAGAATAATAAAGAATATCTAAATGCAAGGTCTCAATATTATTATTATAAAAAAACAGATAGAATGGACATTTTTAAAGAAAAATATCCGCATAAAATTGAACTATTACAATCAAAAAATATGATTATTTAATTATCGATAATTTTAAACTTTTAATTTTTATTAACTTTTTTTTTTCAATTTATATTTTATGGTGTCTTTAAGTCATAAAATAAATTAAAATTTGAATATTATAATGAATTATTTTCTATGCGTAAAGTATTTAAAAAAATAATATATATTATAATATAAGAGAGAAATGAGTGAAAATAAGATTTATGAAAAAATATCTAAACTAAATAATATGAACGACAATTTTACACTTCGAGAGAAATATGATATTTCAAGTGCCCAAAAACTTTTACATTGTAATATACTCGACGACGAGTATAAGGGTTCATTAAAGAAATATCTCAAATATGGTAAGAATGGTTCAGTCGAAGTTGAATATACAATCAATGATATTGGTAGGTTAAGTGCTCGTATTAAAGCATTGAAACCTGACCAAGCAGCAATTACCCAATGTCTAATGTGGAGGGAGGCAAAGGCAGCATTATGTAAAAAGCATTATGTAGACCTTGATATGGTAAATGCCCACCCAGTACTTGCCGAGCAAGTATTCAAAGAACAAGGATATGAAACGGAAATTTTAAGTTTATTCAATAAGAAAAGAGACACTTTCTTCAAGAAACTTATGGATAAAGGTTTAACACGAGATCAATGTAAAGGTTTATTTATTAGAATATTTTACAATGGTTCAATTAAAAAACATTGTGTTGAAAATAATATTGATTATGACATTTTAAAGGATAGTATTATTCACGATTTAGAAAGAGAACTCAAAATAAATAATAAAAAACTATTAAGTACAAATGAATTATTAAAGTATCGATTACAAGCAATCAAAAATAAGGGTGAAGATTATTATAATTTAGACGGTACCGCAATGTCATATTTTCTTCAAACCCTTGAATGCAAATGTCTTCTTGTAATGTTTAATTTTCTCAAACAAAAGGGTCGTGTTGTTGGGGCACTAATTCACGACGGACTTCATTTACAAAAGGGATATCCAAAGGACGGTGAAGAAGAGGACTTTACTGAACTTATATCTGAAATCAAAATCGAATTAAAAGAGAAAACAGGTTTTGATATTAATCTTAAAATTAAAGAATTTATGGATATTGAAGAATTAGATAATATTATTACAGTAATTTCAGATAAAGAGGGTGGTGATTATATTACAGATACTCTTAAAAATGATTATGTTATTTCACAAGAAAGAATATTTATGAGAGTTAATAATGTATGGACTTCAAATGATAAAGTAATCAAAAGAGGATTAATTAAGGCAATTGGTAATATGAACATTTTTATGGAGGCAGAAAGTGGTGAACTCAAACCATATTCAACTATGGCGAAGTCCTGCAATCAAATGCTCCAATTTGTTGAACCAACAGAAGACGAAGATTTTATCGATAAACTATGGACAAGTAATCTCCAAAAATTATGTTTTAAAAATGGATATTATGATTTCAAAAAAGGTTCACTTGAACCTTATGATTTAGAAACTCATACAACTATCAAAATCAATCGCGACTTTAATGAAGGAGATAGTGAATATATTGAACTTGTATATAAGAGAATACTCAATCCAATTTTTAATAATGATAAAGAACTTATGGATTGTTGGTTGAACTATGTAGCGAGAGGAGTTGCTGGACATATAGAGGATAAGAACTGGGGAGTTGGTATTGGTGAACGAGATTGTGGTAAAGGTGTACTTGTTGGATTACTTGAAACTTGCTTTGGAGAATATTGTAGGTCGACTAATTCTGAAAACTTTTTATATAAAAATAATGGTACAGATAGTGCAAAAGCATTGTCTTGGTTAGTCCCCTTTGAGTTCAAGAGATTATTACTTACAAACGAAATCACAAGGGACAGTCAAGGCAAATTTAAAATCAATGGTAATGTCCTTAAAAAGTTAAGTTCAGGAGGAGATAAGATTGAAGCAAGGGTCAATCATAAAGACGAAATTAATTTTAAGATACAGGCAAGGGTTTGTATGTTCTGTAATGATTTACCTCCTATCGAACCAGCAGATACAAAGGAGACAAGTTATTGTTTCAGATATCCTTCAAAGTTTCTTAATAAAGACGACGACAGATTAGGCAAACCATTATTAAGACCAAAGATAATTCAAAAAGAGAATGACGAGTTCGAATATGTAATGGACGATAACGGAGAAAAGGTAATGGAGAATGTATGCAATTTTTATGAAAAGGACGACGATATCAAAACTTGGTGTAAAAACCCAAAGGTAATGGACGCATTTATTCAAATCTTATTTTCTCATTATGGTCAGAGGATACAAGTACCTGAATGTATGAAAGAAGAAATGAATGATTTCAAAGAAGAAGAAAAAGAAGAGGACAAATTTTTATCACTGTTCAGATTTGTTGGTGATAAGAGTTGGGATAATGATAGTAAAGATTATGTCAGTATTACTCAAATAAATGTATTATTAAGAAAAGCACAAATTAATTTATCTGCTCAAAAATACAAAAATTATCTTACTCCAAAGGGAGCAATCAAAGGTAAAAGAACAATTGAGAGTACAGGTAAGAGAGAGGCGTGTTGGATTAATATACAAGTTGACGAGGATAAGGTTGACCAAGTTATGTGTGATATGGAGGATTAATATTTTGATTTCTTCTTGGGTGGTGTTGGTTGTTCAAATATTTTAACTTTTATTTTTTTTCGATTTTCTTTATGTTTTATAATATCTTCTTCAATTAAAGAAGGCATTGGTTTACTTTTATTTTTTTTCGGCATTTATATACTTAATATATATAAATTTATTCTTCGGTAGTTTTATCACTAACTTCTTGAATAACCTCTTTAATCTCCTGAACGATATCAGGAGTTTCTTCTCCGTCGTCGTCTTCACTTCTTTTACCTTTCTTAACAAGATCCTTGTGAATATCCTTTGCCCATTCTTGCCCAATTCTCGCTGCCTCGTCAGATAAATGTTTATTGCTCGATTTATCACTCATTGTTTATTTATATTTATATGAAATAAAAAAAATATATTTTATTAATTATAAATAAATGTCATTGGTAATCTGTTCAAACGAAATCCCAGGATCAGGAGTTAGAGAAAGTCAATTTCAAGCACCTTTTTCATTTCACAATCATTTAGAACAACCTTTAAGAATACCTCCAAATTCACAGGTTGCAGTTCAATCTTTAAAAATTAATAAAGAAGGTTCGATATCTTTAAGACCGTCAACAATATGGTATCAATATTTTGGAATAGCAGCAACCGCAGATAATAAAGATAAAAGAACCTCGGCAGCACATTATGTTGATTTAGGTATTGACGGTAATACAGAGGCAACAGTTGACAGTGCTGCTTCGAACTTTATTCAACCGGCATTGAGTAGAGGTTTACCAAATCCTGAAACTTTTGGAATACCAACTGCTGCGGCAAAAAGGGACGCAAGTCAAAATGATTTTCTTGGTTGGGACTTACAATTCAGTCAACGAACAAATGGTTCAGGACTTAATTCAAGACCGACAACCTGGTCAAATAAATTTGGGACGAGTGGGACGAATGGAGGATTATCATTTAATTCTGCAAGTAATACATTAACGGCAACCGGTAAAGCAGGACAAGCAAGATCATTTAATCAAGCAATTGGTGAGAATACACCCATTGCCTTGAATGGTGGTGAATTTATAGTTGATTTAACTGGATTAAAACCGGACGGTCAGAATGTAAGTTGGGGTGTTGGTCTTACAAGGTGTCAAACAGAAAATAATAGTGTAAATGTATTATATAATCCAAACGGTAACAGCACCGAAGGTACTGGTGGGAGAAACTATTATCCTGAAATAGAATGTGATTTTATGGTTGGAGCATTTCAAGATTTTGGTACAAGTTCGAACCGTCGTATTTATGCTTATCATTTAGTTGAAGATAAAGACGACCCAGGATATGAAGCAACAGAACCATTATCTATGGAAAATATAAATTATATTGATAATGGAGATTTTGACGCATATTATGATTGGAGCACAAATTCAACGAAAAAACAATATTCAAAATTAAAATATACGATTACAAATGAAAATGTAAAGGTTGAATTATATTCAGAGGCAACCAGTAAATATGAGACAATGGTTGATATTACAGGAGCGGACGCAACCAAGGGTAAAAGATTTAAACCATTATGTGATACCTGCCGAAACTTATATCCATTTATATTTATTCAGGGTAAAGCAGCAGGTAGTCAACCATTAATAACTATCGATAAATGGGGAGGTAGAACAATATCTAATTTCGAATATGATAGACCTGCGAATGATTGGTGGTCATATCTTAATTCTGTAAATTTACAGGAGACACTCGGATTACAAATTGATACAAGAGAGTTTAATAGGTTTGACGCTACGGCAGGAGCAGTGGAACACATTTACAAGGGTATTAATGCCTCCGGTGCTTTTGAAGATTATGAGTATTCACTTATTGTTGACGATACGGTTGATTTTTATTCAGACAGAGCGAATGCTGCTGTATTTCTTGGATATACTGGTCAAACAGTTGTTGAGAAGTCAGCAATATCAACTGCTTCTCCACCTGTTGTAAGTTTTGTAAGTCAAGACACTCCTGAACTAAAATCAACAACAAATATATTTGTTCGATTAAATAATTATAATGTTAAATCATATAATGCCGGACAATCCACCAGTTCAAAGATAATCTATGCTGCTCCAAGGTTCTCAACTGGTACCGACCAATCTGTGGGAGCACTCTTTTTTGAAAGTCCTGAAAGGGTATATGTGGACTTAAATAATCCAAACGAACTTGTATCTAATATGTTTGATATATCACTTGTAAATGAAAACAATACACTTGCGACAGATATCACAGGTAAGACGGTCTGTATCCTCCATATAAGAGAGAAGAAGTAAGTATAATAATTATATTTTTTATATTTTATATATTATAATGAATTACCCACAAATTTCTGTTTTAACTCCTACTTTTAACAGAAGAAAGTTTTTACCTTTATTTATTCATAATTTAAAACAACAGACATATCCACATAATAAAATCGAGGTAATAATAGACGACGACGGCACCGAACCATTTACAGATAATATTCAGGGATTGCAACTTGATTTATATCCTATGAAATTGATTTATCACCGAACAAAAAAAAAGAGAACTATTGGAGAAAAAAGAAATAATCTTGTTAAAATATCAACAAGTAAATTCTTGATAAATATGGACGACGACGATATATATAATCCGGCGTACATTGAATATTCTTATAATACTTTAAAGGACGGTAAATATGGATTGGTTGGTTCGAATGCAATGATATTCTGTTATCCTGAAAAAGAGTTTAAGACAACTTCAATTCAATGTGAACATAAAGTTCAGATACACGAGGCGACAATGTGTTATACCAAAAAATATTGGAAGTCAATGGGAGGATATGTAAAGAACTCAAAAGGAGAAGGTGTAAATATGATCCAAGAACAAAATAAAAATGTTGGATTAACTGAAATTTTATTATGTATGATTTGTGTTGCTCACGACGGCAATACTGTGGATAAAGAACAATTTAATTTTGATACAGACCAATCACCATATGAGGGTAAAGAAGTCGGTATTTTAAAACAAATATTAAGTATAAAATAAATATAAAATATATTAATATAAATATAATGGAACAAACACCTATGAATTCATATGTTGATTTACAAATCGTTGATTGTAATCGTCAGCATTCAGTTCAAGCAAAATCCGGTAATGATAGTAATCCTGCTTTATTTACAAATGAATTGGGTCAAGGTTTTGAATTAAATGTTGGAGATAGAGTTTCAGTTCAAGGGGCATATATATCTGAAATAGGTGCTGGTGCTGACACTATCGAATTGAATGGGAGACCAATGAATACTGAAAAGACAATAACATATACAAAAGAAAGTCCAAACTTTAAAGTTGAAATTGACCAACCAGGGATAAGATTAATTACAGATTTTCAAGAATATTTAAGCGAGGAGGACACACATACCTTTATACCAAAAGACAATGATACAACAATAACTTGTGAATTTTATAAGACAGCAGGAGGAGACGGTACTTCTATATTTATGCCGAGGCGTTGGGCGTGGGATCTACCAGACGCTTCAACAGGCGACGATAAACTTGTTAAATACTGGGCAGATAATTGGTTAAAAAATGATATCAATGATTTAGGTAGAACTAATTTTGAAGTCATAGACGGACAATTTTGTTCAGAAGATTATATGTACATTGATACTTCTGTTGACACCACAACCACAAGTGGATTTCATAGATTAAAACAAGACGGTTCTCGATATACATTAATGAGAGCAGTAGAACATACATTTTATTTAAGGGCAGAAATAACAAAAGATAATGGGAATACATTTATACCAAATTTACCGGTGAGAGGCGTTGCTGCAACAGAACCAGCACATTTAAAATATCGAACTTTTAGAAATAAAATTGATATTAAAGTTTCAGAAGGATTTAATTCACCTGAAAATATTGGTAAAGAAATTACTTCAATATTAAAAAAACAAGATACTCCAAAAATATTTGAAAGTAGATTTCAAGAGGTAGACCATTATTTATCAGCAACAGCAGAAAGTCCAACATATAAACCATTCTTATGTGCTTCAAGCAGAACAATGAGTAAGGACGCCTGGACAGAATACGCAAAACATAATGAGGGTGCAGCGGTTGGGTCAAATCAACGAGTGTTTGATTATCAAAGTTCATTTTACAATATGTATTGTAAGAGACCTGAAATAAGAGAAGCAGGACAAGAGGCGAACCCACCAGCAGGACAAGGTTATCATATAGGGGAGACGGTAATTCTTGCTAATAGAACAACAAGTAAATTAAAGACAAAAATATTATGGAGCGACCGAAAGAAATTTGCCGATTTATTTAAAGCACAAGGATTATATCCTGAATTATTTAGTAATTTTAATGCTCAACGAATACAACCAATTCATAATGGTGTAAGAAATTCAGTTGATAATATGAGATATCTTCATATGTCAAATAATAATTACGGTTCGTCAATACTTGGTAATGACGGAGATTATGGATTAACACCACCACCTTCGAGTAGACAATCTTTACCTGTATTCTTTTATTATCAAAAAGAAAATGCTGATAAGGATACAGACGGTTCAGACGCGACTGATTTATCATATGGTTACGCGACTAAATGGACAGACCCTGACCCCCTTATAGGTCTTGAATATATTGAATTACACCCTGATTTAATTGGAGGTATTAATGAAAAAATATTTACATTGAATAATGTTGATATTACAACAAACAGAAGGATTGGATATGATTGGTCATTTGGTTGTTATGGTTCGGCATATATGATTGCATTCAATGGTCGATTAGAAGAAGATTTTGGTAATTGTAATTTTTGGGGGATAGGAGATAAGAATAGAATTATACAAGCGTCAAAGGCAGACCAAACAGCAACAGAAACTGGTAAAGAATTAAGACAGAATTATGTAGGAGCAAATATCCCTTCATTATCATATGACCCAAGTGAAGCAAGGTTTTTCTTTCAAAATTTACACACAGCAGAGTTTACCGGTCAAACCGATTATGGAGCAGGAGATAGTGGTACTATTTCTGCCTATGCAATGCCTGGTGATAATACTGAAAAAGCGGCACAAGTTGTTTATAAATTAAATAAGAGAATTAATCAATATGTATACTCTCCTGATTTGAGACCATATGATAGAGAATTTAAAGTTGATTATCCATATCCAGCACCAAATGGTTCAGGGTATCCTGACCCCACCGCGACACCAATAAATACAGAAAGAAAAATATCTTTAATGAATAGAAATATCACACCTTGGTCTATTATCGACAGTCCTTGCGGTATATATATCAGCGACTTTGGATATACACAAGAACAATTTTCAACCGGATTATGGGGTATTCTTGGTTGGACATATAATTCTGTTCAAGCAACAACAACAAGCGATAATAATAGATTACAAAGAATTGATAATACAAATAAAGGATTATTAAGTGTACCAACAACGAATGCAGATATATTGCCTTCTGATAGTAGAAATTTTATTGTCAATCAATTTGGAGCAGTATATTTTACAACACAGATACCAACTCCTTCATTGGTGGGATCAGACCCAACATATGTAAATGCTTCTTTATCAAGACAACAATTTAGTCCTGCTATAACACAAGGAGCGACTTCAATTAAATTATATGCTCCAAATTTACCAAGAAAAATGTTGAAACCATATTATTGTATAAGAAGTGATATCATTGATAAACCTCATTATTTAGGAGGAGAAGATAATGAAGCAAAATTACCTGTTGTCGCAGTTTGTGATAAACAATATTCAAGTACTGATTTCATATTTAGTAGTGAAAGCGATTATGTATTCACAATAACTAAAAAGAAAAAGATAACAAGTATCACAACAAGTATACACGACCCCAATCAATCTTTTTCAAGAGTAAATAATGATAGTGCTGTAATATATAAAATAAGTAAACAAGTATCGAACCCAACAAACATTGCTCAACAAGTTATGGGGGCACAACAAAAAAAATAAGTTAATTTCTCAAATTTAAAATATATTATATATTATAAATGCAAGGTGTTGATATTGAAGAACTTAAATCTTTTCTCGCAAAGAGAGGTGAAGTTGATTTATTGAATGTGATTAAACATATTGAAGAAGAATATCAAAAATCAATTGACCCTGATTATTCAGAAGAAGAAAGTGAAACTGAAAGTGAATGTTCAATGGACGATATAGTCGAAGAAGAAATTCAAGTCAATCCAAGTATGAATGGGTTCTGTTCTATTGCTTAATCTTATATTATGATACTAAATAACAATAAATAAGGTCAAAATACCCTTTAAATCTAATATAATGCCTATTTATACCTATTTAAAGACATAAAATCGCGATTTTATTATTCTTTTAAGTATATTTAACACATAATTCTTGATTTATTACCATATTTAAGGTATATTATTATCATTTATTAAGATTTAAAGGTTATTATTATATATTATTAAATATAGAAATGATTTATAATGGTTCAGAAGGTTCGATATGTTTTTATTATAAAGGATTATTAATTAGTTCATATCCATTATCCAAATTTAAAACATTAAATAAATATTTAAATCAGGGTGAAGAATTAATTTATAAAAGTAAAGGTGTACCAATTAAATCACAAATTAAAATGTATATTCATTATTGCAATATGATATTTTTAAGAAAGAAAGAAAATAAACCTATATACAGACAAGATCATATATATTTCTTGAATTGTCTTACAGCATTATTAAGATTAAGGATTATTGATAATGACGAACAGAATGGATATTATTGTTTTCCTATAAAGAAATAATTACTTCTTTAATTCAGAAATCCTCTCTGCTACTTTTTTCATACTTGCTTCAATTGTATTATCATATCTTTCTTCTAACTCTTCATATTTTTCTTCTTTATCTTCGAATAACTCGTCATTGGTTTCCAAGATATCTAATACATTTTTTTCACCAAATTTTCTTAATTCCTTTCTTTCATTTTGTATTTGTTTAATATCCGTCATTGCTTTTATTTTATTAACAAAAGGTAAAAGTTTTTTCTTTCTAAATACTTCAAGTTGTTTATTAAAGAAGGTTTCTAATTTCTTGACAGTATCAAATGTTTGTTTAGTATCTATTTTTAAATCCTTTAACTTACCTGCTTTTCGTTTAGCAACAACTCGCTGTAATGCAGCACCTTGTCTAACACCTTCTGCTTTTATCTTATCCTCTTTATCTTTCTTTTTCATATCTCTCGCTTTCTTCTCGACTGCTTTCTGTTCTTTGGTCTTTGGTTTGGGTAATACCTCGTCCGCCTTCTTCATTGAAATTTGTTTACCTCTCTTGACTTGTGCGTCAAGTCGTTTCTTTGGGTGATTTACTTTATATCCATTCTTTTCAATAATCTTAATAATCCCCTCACGGTCTGTACCTTTGGGTATAGTGATCTTGGTGAGTTTGTTATGGGCACGGATTAGTTTACGCAATTCAGGAGCAGTCATTTCTCCTTCCGGTACTTTCTTCTTGGGAGGCATTAGGTTA
>Ga0209337_1001155_pt1 | contig 20377 bp, 30 predicted proteins | sample LinPmetageLP53_FD_184044 | JGI IMG/M metagenome (GOLD analysis project Ga0209337, IMG submission 184044) | Marine viral communities from the Pacific Ocean - LP-53 (SPAdes) (version 2) | ecosystem: Environmental > Aquatic > Marine > Oceanic | place: Pacific Ocean | collected 2010-02-08 | reverse complement strand
ATTGATGCACCCTTAGCCAAGTGCCAAGAAGTTGGTTGGTTAATGATTAATAATAATGACAAAGTCGTTGTTATGCGTTCATGGTGTATGGACAAAGATGACAATCATGGTGGGGGAGCTATTGCTATACCTAAAGGTTGGGTAACTAAAATAGAATACTTGGAGGTATCATATGGAGAAAGAAGCGAGAGTTAATAATTTATTTGGTTACAAAATGTTTCAATCAAAAATTGAAAACTATAAGAAAATAAATAAAAAAATAACTCCTCTTATTGAAAAATTTGTAGAAGAAAAACCAGGGAGGTTTGCTACAACAACAGATATAAATGGAAAAGAAACATCTACTTCTTTTGATGGTACTGATGCTATGGATAATCTACACACTAGAGAAGAGTATGGTGATCTGTTTCAAGAATTAAACAAGCATATTGTAACTTATGTTAAAGCATTAGGGTATGATTTAAAAAAATTTGATATTAATGTTGTAAAAGCTTGGTCAACATACACTGGGAAAGATCAACATATAGCTTTACATAGACATACCGCAAGTCATTTTTCAACTGTTTATTATGTAAGAGCAGATGATATGGGTGACTTGCAAATTGAAGAAGAACAAGGAGCAAAATTAGGATTATATATTCCTCCAACGGATCAATATTTTAGTTCATGGAATCAACTTAATTTTGCTAGTTATCGTATAAAAGCAGAAACAGGAAATTTTATAATTTTCCCTAGTACCTTAATGCATAAAACTTTAGATAATACAAAAGATAAACAAAGAATTAGTATAAGCTCAGACATTCTTTTGACAATGAAAGAAGGGGTAAGTGCGGAACATTGTATTCCTCATCCTAAAGGGTGGAAAACCATCTAGTTTTAAATGTCAAGAAAACAATTAAAAAAAGATTTCTTGAAATCATTAACACATGTGTTTAAATTGGTTCTCACCCAAAAATTGTAAATCAGGAGAAATTATGGATAATCAAGAAGTATTGAAAGCTATAGCTGTCCTCGCAGATAAGGTGAGCCGCTACCACGAAAGACTACTAGCCGTTGAAAGAGATCATACAAGACATGTACAAGGTTGTACTTGTCAAAAAGAAGTTGCTAGTGGTAAAGATTATCCTAAAGGAGATGTATATGACACTCTAACAATTGATCCTAATCCAAAATATTCTACAGGTGGAAGACCTTTAGATGATGAAGAAAGAGCATTTGTAGAAAAAAATATGAAAGCTCATCTTAGAGGAGAACTTAATGCAAAATATTAACTGCCCTACTTGTGGTTGTGTAGAAGACAAATGTATTTGTGATGACTTCTGTGAAAATTGTGGTTCTTAATCGTTTTTAGTTTGACCAAAAACATCAGGTAACTTAACTACTTTAACTTGAACATTAGTTTCAATATCATCAGCTGTTGTAGCTGTATTAGGATCAGATACATCTAACTGAGCCGCTTCTTCAGAATCATAATCTAAACCAGTATTTTTGTTTTTTACTTCTCTATGGACTTCAGGATGAATAATAGCAATTTCTTGTCCTTCAACAATTTGAGTTCCAATTTGTTTTGATTCTTGTATTTTTTTAAATGTCATACTGTTATCTCCATTAAACTTACTAATATTTTAACCGCACCTGTTAATTTAATTGCATCAGCTTGTTCTAATACAATAGGTTGCGTTAACACTTCTTCTTCGGCACCATCAGCTAAACTATCCTTATACAACTCTATTTCTAAATTACTATTACTGCTATCCATCATTGTCACTGTTGTAGTAATAGCTCCACCTGATTGATTAGACAGTTTAATGCTTTTAACCAAAGCAGTTGTTGGGGGAACAGGAGGTTGAGAATTTTGATCTGCTGTTGGAACTGTGTAAATAGTTCCTGTCGCACTACCCGATCTACTTAAAAATAAATCAGCCAAGGAACCACGTCCTTGCTGTAGATTCGTCTTTTAAATCTTGTTGATAACCAAAATTTAATTGTTGTACTATTTGCTCTAGCAACCTTGTTAAAATATCAATAATAGTAGGTTGATATGTAGGTGTTGCTTGAGGAAATCTTGTTGTCGTTATTTTAGCCATTATCTGCCTCCATCTGGTTGTACATCCAATCGTAAAGTACCATACCGCCATCTATCACCTACAGCGTCACTGTCAATACGAACATTAGCTTGTCTTCCTCTTCCTCGTAAATCAAATTTTTCGGTGGTAGATATTACAGTTCTAACCACGGTTTGATTATTCGTTGCACTTGGATATGTTTTAAATCTTAATGTTAAATCTACAGATCCCGCTAAATCTTTAAAGTTTGGTATACCTCTTCCTATGTGTAAAAAAGGTTGACCGTCTGCAATATCAAAATCACCTGATTCTATAAAAGCACTTATTCCTTCCGTTACATTATCATCTCCTGTTTCTTGTTGATACAATGTTGTTGCTCCTGCTGTTACACCATTAATAACATTATTATCTGAAATTCCTGTAGTAGAATATTCTGTTGCGTATGGTTTTTGATATACACCATAATCTATCCATGTTGTTCTAGCTAAAGATCCTGTTGACCAGCAATCTTCTAAATAATTGTAAGTAACAAATCTGTCAATTTGCGTTGCATCATTTGAAGTATAAAACCAAGTTACTTCATTAAACTCTGAATTAACGGCTGCGTATGTTTCGGGTTGATTAGTTATACTAAAATCTTCAAACACATAATCTTGTACACTACAAGGCATTTTAGAAATAGCACCATCAAATTTATAAAAAGAATTTTGTGACATCCAAAAAGCTGTACCATTTACATCAACAGCAGAATGTAAAGAAACAGCACCACAATTTGCTCCTATTTGTGTAAGGTTAAAAACAAAAGGTGCGCCAACAAATTGTAATGCATTTAAACTTGTATCTGTCCAAACAAGTACAGCGTTACGTGATCGAACAGCAGTTACAATTTTTGATCCATCTTGAATTCTAAATGATCCTGCTGTGTTTGTAGCTGTAGGAGTCCATGTATTATAGTCTTCTTGTGAAGCAAATCTTAAAAATAAAGCGTCTTGCGTTGTCCCTGAACCAATTGTTGTTTCAGTACCAAATAAAAATACATGTCTATCAGGCATCGATACTAAATTAAAACGAGAAACCGTAGGTGCATTAGCAATAACAGCAGCGGGTGTTCCTACACCAACAGATGTATCCCACCTAAAAGTATTACTATTATTAACTGTTGCTAATAAATCTTCACCAAAATTATCAAAAGACCAGTTACGTCCTTCTATTGTAACGTTAGACGTAGAACGAGCCGTGCCCCATGCTTCTTTACCCCACTCATATGTACCCCAACCATAACCATATTGTGATACGGCTGTACCACTATGTATTTGATAGGTTGCTGTAGCTGTAACTGTTGACGTTCCTGTACTCGTAGCCGCAGTTGCCGTAGTAATTGTGTAAGTATTAGCAGTAGGAACTGTTAGTATTTCATATTCCGCATCCATTGTTGCAGCAGGTATTCCATTAACAGGGCCTGATGTAGAAGATATAGTAACAAAATCTCCAACTTCTGCGTTATGACTTGGATCAGTAACAGTAACTGATGTGCTAGAAAATGTTTGAAAACCTGTAATTGATCCTGTTGCTCTTATAGGTGTAATGTCATAGGCTACACCTTCTGAATAAATATATAATTTTCTATCTGTTCCGATGGCCGTGTACCTAACACCATCTAAAGAAGTCCATGCATGCATGTCTCTTGCTACACCAACTAAAGTAGTATTAATTAATTTTATCCACCCACCAAGTTTTTCTGGTAAACCATATCTAAAACGTACCATATCGGAATCAGTCCAACGTCCTGCAGCTCCGTATTCAGTATCTTGTTTATCTATGCCAGGAGCAAATCCTATTTTTGTTAGAGGCATTATGCAATCCTCAAGAATCTATAAACCATTTCACCAACACCACCAACAGCACCTCCAGATGAACCTGGTTCAGCACCACCTCCACCTCCACCAGAACCTTGCGTTCCAACACTTCCACCACTTGATCCATTAGGACCACCAGAACCACCACTTATATTACTATTATAAGAAGCTGCTCCATTTCCACCTGCAACAGTACAGTTATCACCTCCACAATTTGTTCCTGTTACTCCTGCAACACCAGCTCCACCAGAATTAAAAGTGCTATTAGGTCCACTATTAAATGTGGTTATATTAAGACCGTCTACTGTTGTTCCTGATGATAAAGAACTTCCTAAAGTGGCTGTTCCACCTGAACTTGGGTTGTTAGAACGAAGAGGTCCTTTAACTCCTCCGCCAGACGCCGATCCTCCTCCACCGCCAGTTAAAGAAAAAATAGAACCTGTAGTATCTCCTGATAAACTTGTTAAGCTTCCTGAGCCTGCTGTTACATTATAATTAGGAGAACTGTTTCCAGCACTTCCAGAACTTCCTACAACTGCTGTTAGTTGTTCTCCTCCTGAAACTGTGTATACTCTATCGGAAATATAAGCACCTGAACCACCGCCTGTACCACCTGATTCACCGCCAGCTTTATCATAATCAGCACCCGAAACACCACCTGCTCCTCCACCAACTGCTTGTTGTACATGAATAGCATTAGCATTAGAGGGAACAGCTATTGTTGTTGTTCCTGATGAACTTATTGTAGCAAAAGAAGTAGTATCAAATAAAGTAAAGACAGTTCGCCATGAACCGCCGTCTTTTACATAAGCATTTGAAATTGTTTTGTTGGTAAAAGATGTACCATCTCGAACGTAAACTTGAGTTCCAGCATCTGAACTTATTTCACGAAAAGTACCACCATCTTTTACATAAATTGGCATAATTTTTAACTATATTTGTACCAAATGTCTCCATCAGAGCCACCACTTGGTGCAGATACACTCACTGTTCTTGTGCCGTTAGCATTTGTTCCTGCCGTAGCAGAAATAAAAGCCTGTACATCACTACCAATAGCAACACCTAAGTTTGTTCTTGATGTTCCTGTAGCAGCAACATCACTTAAATTATCAGCTTCTTGCAATACACCAGTAACAGCAGTACCTGCAAATTTATATTTGATAGATTCATAAGTTGCCATATTACTTCTCCGTTAGTTTCCAACCATAAGTTGCACCTGAGTATACTAAACTAAAAGCTGCATCTTCGGTTGCTACAGTTAAATCTGCTGTAGCTCCATTAATCTTTAAACTATTTCTTCCAACAGTTAAATTATTTGTATCAAAGGTACTTGCTAAATCAATAAATCTTACCTCATCTCCTGTAGCAGGAGCTGCTGGTAAAGTAACTGTAAAAGCTCCGCCAGATGTATTAGCAAATATTTTATCCCCACTTAAAGCTGTATAGGTAGTTGTTTTAGTAACCCATGTGCCACCTGATGTTTGAAGTTCGTACCAATTAGTACCATCAGTGGCTAAGAAAACACTTGTCTCAGGATTAATTACATAAGTATTACCTGAAGCACCTAGTCTAGCTGTAACTGTATATGTTGCCGCCGCATTTCGTAAAAAATATAATTTTTCTTTTGCGGTAAATTGTACAATGTGATTGGCTGCCGCATTTGTAAATATAATAGCGGCTTGTCTGTTTTCATTATCTGCTTGTGTAGCAGGACCATTTGTTGATGATAGAGTAGTTACGGTTCCAGATGATATGTTCTTTGTATATACACCAGATATTGATTGTTCTATTGATTGCGAAAAATTGTTGTTAGTAGTTGTACCCCAAGCATTTGCTTGATCTCCTACCCCTATTAACTCTATTTGTAGTCGTGTTGAATATGTTGACATAATTTACCTACGCTGCGTCTCGCCATGTATTTGTAGCAGAATCATCTACATTTGTCCAAGTATTTGTGCCTGAGTCAGGTACTACTTGCCATGCATATACTCCTTGATCTCCTTGAACTAAGGTCATGCTTTGACCTATTACTTCTGCAATTGAATTTGTAATTGGTACTACTGTTCCGAGAGCCGTGTTGACTGTTTGACCAGTAGGTAACGTAGTTGCTGAAGCATTTATTACTGAAGCGCCTAAAGCTGTTGTTAATCCAAAACCTGTAACCGTTACAACACTTGTACCTACAACTGTTTCTTCTCCTAGTGTCGAAGTTAATCCAAAGCCTGTTACAGCGATTTCTGTTACAGCGTCTACAGCAACTGTTCCGAGAGCCGTGCTTATTTCTTCACTATCATAATTAGTATTAACAGGAGTATTGGCTAAACCACCCATGCCAGAGTGATAATTACAGAAATAATATAAAGTAGGTGCACTTGCAGCTACATCAATAGTTAAACTTCTTGTAGTTGCAGAAGCGTAATTCGTTATGTAATCGGATTGAGAAACATTAGACCCATTTATTTGATAAGTGACACCAGTATTGTAAACTGTTCCTCCTGAATGTGTTCCATCTGAAGTGGTCGATAGCAAAATTGGATGTCCATCAACAGACGAATCATTAGCACTAAAGATAAATATATCTTCTTCTCTAAGAGTAAGTATTGGTTGTTGAACTCCATTAATAAAGTATTTATTAGCTCCTCCTACATTCTGTACTGTTACCGTTAATGTTTCTGTTATACCTTTAGGCTGTACAAGTGCATCAGCTGTTACTGTTTCTTCACCTAAGAATATATCTAAATCAGGTTCAGATGAAGCATCAATTGATACTTGACCGCCTGCTGTTACAGCGAATGTTCCTATAACTGAATTTAATCCAAAACCTGTAACTGAAACAACGGGGTTTGCTGTCTCTGAAACAGTTACAGTACCTAAAGTAGACGTTATATTTTGACCAGTAAGAACAGGGAAAGAAGTTGTTACAATTGTTTCATTTCCTAAAGCTGATGTTAAAGTTTGACCTGTAACTGCGATAACAGTACCTGCTGCAGCTGTTTCAATACCTAAAGCTGATGTTAAAGTTTGACCTGTAACAACGGCTACAGCATCCTGTTTACCTAACGATGATATCGGCCCTTCTGCAAAGGCTAAAATTCCTAAAGTCATAAGCCTCTATTTTAACTATAAAAAGTGGTTTAGTCTACTGTGCTTTTTTATAATAAGCAGGTAACCCTAACATAGGTCTGCCATCAAAAGCATTGTTTTCTTGAAATTGACCTTGTTTGTTATTGTAATGTAAAAACACTTGACCACAGTCTTGCCCTTCAAAAGGTTGACGCCAATGCTCTAAATCACAGCCACTATAAACCAGCATATCTCCTGGTTTAAGAATTACTTTTTTTCCTTTATTACCTAATCCTTCAGAAGGATCTAGATATATAGGCCATTCATCACCGCCTAAGTTTAATGTGCATGATATTTCACAAGATGGTCTATCTTTATGTCGATGTAATACATCTCCAAATTTATATATTCTTGCATATGTGTAAGTAGGAATTAAATTCATTTTAGTAACAATCATCATTTTAGGTCTTACTCGAACCATTAATGTTTCCATTACAAGATCAGCATAGTGAGAATAAGTATCAGGTATTTGATCATCATTCCAATCTCCCCAACTGTCATCAAAAGGAGATATATATCTTGTTTCTTTTAAATGTTTGGCTACTTGTCTTTTATTAAGAAAATAAGCATAACAAAAACTAGCAACGTCTTTTGTTACAGCTTTTTTAACAACTTCATATTTATCTTTTTCAAAACTCATTTCTTCTCCTCTTGTATTTTTGTAAATCTATTGTCTATGGCTTGTATATTAAAATGAATAAATCTAAATGATTGATTAGGACCTCCTACAGAATATTGATGTGTAACATAAGCAGGCATTATAATTAAAGTTCCTGGCTTAGGTTTCCAATGAATTGAATCAGAAGCATAAGTTATTTCGTTAGGATTTTTTAAAGGTAAAGCAGAAAGTAAAGCTGCGGGCCGTGGGTCATGAATAACTGGTATCGGTCCGTCTTCCTCTCTTTTTAAATATAAAAATCCTGATACATGATTATTTGGATGTACATGTGAATTATGATGCCCTCCTCCATCTTTAGGAAATTCTTGAACCCAACATTCAGTAAATACGCAAGTATGATTAGATAAATCAAACCCTATAGCGTCTAAAAATTCACATGAACGTTGACCCATATGATCAATATAAAATTTTAATTCTGGATCACTTGCAATAGGAAAAGAATGAGCTACTTCTCCAAAATCAGTTTTTTTCTTTTTAATTCTTTCTTTAAAATCTTTTTCATTTTTAATTGCATCTAAATGTTTTTCACATTTTTTATTTATATCATCTACCCAATGAGGTAAATCTTCCATGTAAACAGGTGTTTTAAAATATTCTTGAAATGTCATCATACGAAAGGATTTCCTTGTTGCCAATTAACTAGTGAGTATCTTGTTCCTGAAGTAACAGGAGTAACACGATGCCAAACAAAAGAAGGGAATATTGTTACAGAACCTTTTAAACGTGCAGGTTTAATAATGGTTACTTCATTTTCTTTTTTAGGATCATTTTCTGTTATTTCAAAATTACCACCTTCATAATTATCGCCATCTATTAAAGCAACAGTCAAAGATAATTTTCTTATTTTTCCATTAAGAAGAAGTTTTTTCCCTGAATCTGTATGCCAATCATAATGTTGTTTTTTAGAACCTACATATTTAGTAAACTGACAAGTCTCAGACCAATCCCAATGAAAATTCCAACCAGCGTTTTGATTTGCTTTTTTTACAAGAGGATGTAATTCTTTGTAAATCCATACAGGATCCATCCATACAACATTTGAGCTACGTTGTTTTTCTAAACGTTTTTGTTCATTAGGTGTCATGTTGTCCTTGTCATAACCCCAAGTAACACCTGTTTCTTCTTTTAATTTTTTTCCATATTCTACAATGTCATCACAAATTCGTGAAGGGATTGCTTGAGGAAAACACCAATAATAATTTTCTAACTGCATTATAATTTCTTTCTCCTTTTTATACTTTTTTAAAAGTATGTAAATTATTTTATACTTAATTTTATTGAAATTTATACCTAATTACTACTACTCCCGAGCCACCAGCTCCACCGTATGCATTACCAGGGCCACCACCAGCGCCACCTCCGCCGCCTCCAGTGTTTACAGTTCCAGCTACACCTGGAGCACAGCCTGAACCAACTCCACCAGCGCCACCACCACCAGTTCCGCCAATAGAAGGATTTCCTGTACAATAAGCTCCACCGCCTCCGCCTCCTGCAAAAGTTGTAGAAGCACCAGGTATTGTTATTGCAGTGCCAACTCCACCATCACCATTGGTTCCGCCAGAACCACCAGCATTTCCAGTAGCAGTGTGACCACCACCACCACCACCACTTTGTGCACCTGAACTACCAGCTCCTCCAGCATTTCCTTGAGATGGACTAACAGGGGGAGTGTTTCCTGCACCGCCTGATCCTGCACTAGGATTTCCTGCGCCTCCGCCACCAGAACCACCAGCTAAACCATTACGGGGAGCGCAATATGGACCACCGCCACCACCACCCGCAGATGTGATTGAAAAACCACTAGATAAACTTCCTGAATTTTTGCCACCAATAAGTTGAGCTCCGCCAGCACCTACTACAATAGGGTAACCTGTAGCAGTAATAGGGGTTCCACCAGTAGAGGGATTTGGATAATTTTGTCTAAAACCACCAGCACCACCACCACCTGCTCTAAAAGTTCCTGCTCCAGAACCTCCACCAGCGACTATTAAATAATCGACAGTATTTGATCCGCTAGCAGCACCTGGGTTGGACACAGTAAAAGTTCCAGCAGCATTAAATGTATGTACCTTAAAATCTCCGTCTGTTGTAATTGTTCCTCCCGTTGCTACAATAAATGGATTAGGGGATATTCCAGGATCAGGTGCTGCTGAAGTAAGAACCCAACCTTGGGTTGCATCAACATAAGTTAAAACACCAGCCTGTCTTTCTGTACGCATCTCAACATCGTCTGTTGATCCTTTTATTTTCTCTGAACCGTTCGCTGATATTGTTAAAACGTTTGTGTCAAATGTTCCTGCGTAATCAACTAATCCTATTTGTGCACCTGCTGAACCAGCAGGTAAATTTACTGTTACGGCTCCTCCTGTGGTATTAACAAAATACCCTTTTTCTGCCGCAGCAGTAAAAGTAGAAGTTTTTATATCACTTGTTTGCCAACTTAAATTGTCACCAAATCCTGTTGCTGTTCCTGTACTAGCATTTATTGTTCCTGCTATAGTTAGTGTTGCACCTGATGGCAACGTTACAGTATCACCTGAGTCGGATATTTGAAGTGCTGTTCCTGATTGTGGTTCAATCTTGTCTGTTTTTAAAGTATTATTTACTCCATCTATTTCAATAGTCATAAAGTAAACTTACCTTTCCTATAAACTAATCCAAGAAGAAGTTTCTGTGTTCCATAAAAAATTACCTTGTGGATCTTCTTCATCTTCAGCTACCCATCTTGTGTTAATTTCATCCCAGTTAATAATATAATTTTTTGCAGGATCTCCGTATGTTGTTACACTTGGATATGCTATTGAAGATTCCCAAATGCATGTAGTTTCATTAAGAACCCATGACGCATATAGTTTTGGCGGAATAAATGCATCACGGTCTTCATCATAAGTGTAACCTGTTCCCGCATAATTTTTACGAAAAGGAGTTCCACCTAACTTGTGTGTATTGGCAGTTGTATTATAAGATGTTTTTTTCCATAAAGGCCATCCATGTATATGTTCTAAAAACTGTATTCCTACAGATTCATCTTCAATATTATCAGCGTTTTGACAGTCTGCGTCTGCAACGACTTCTACGCCAATAACTTTTGAATTAATTCCTAATTTTGCAAAATGTGCCATACTTATCTCCTTACCTTACACCTTTTTTATAATAATTGAAACTGAAAAGAAAGATTTAAAATAGGGTCTTTATTTTTATTTTCAGTTAATCTATGAGTTATATCAGAAGAAAACAAGATAATTTTGTTTTTTTGCATTGGTATTGACCATCTTCTTTTCTTACTTCTTCCAACTTCATATTCAAAAATAATCTCAGAAGATATATCTCTAGGCTCTAAACAAATTAAAGCAGATATATCTGGTGATTCATTGTAATTCCATTCATCTATATGATGGTGATTTCCTATTGATTGATTATGAGCTTGTATAATTGCTCCTTGTTTTATAAGAATAGGAGTTTTTACATGTTCAACTTTATAATGATCTCTTATATAATCTTGAATCCATTGTATATGTTGATGGTAATCATATTTAGTATAGTTATAACCGTAATAAACTTTATCATTATCTAATCTTTCTTTTTGATAATATTTTAATAATACTTGTTGTATAATTTCGTTATAATTAATTTTTAAAATTTCAGGTACAAAATCAATAATTAAAAATTGTTCATTTAATATATTTTTTTCAAACATTAAACTATTTGTCCGTCTACCTTGTCCCAACTTGTTGTTCCTTCATTCCATTCATAAGAATCTTTTTTACCGTCTGTTTCTGTATTAGGGTATGAAACAGGAGAATCCCATTTTCCTGTTGTTAAGTTTAATGTCCAACTATCATAAGGTTTTTTTGCATAAAACATATTTTTATCTTCATCCCAAATCATTCCCACACCTGCAAAGTTTTTTCTAAATGCTTTAGATTGATCATCAGATAAAGTAATTCCATCGTTTTTATAATGTTGACCTTCTTTTGTATTATAAGAAGTTTTTACCCAAATTGGCCACCCATGTATGCGTTCTAAAAATTCTCTTCCTATTTCTTCTAACTCAACACCATTTGTATCTTTAGTATCTGCATCAAGTACAACATTAACTGCTATAACTTTTGAATTTAATCCTATTTTTGCAAAATGTGCCATATTAATTTTGATATTTATATCTGATTACTACTACCCCAGAACCACCTGATCTAGAGCCTGTGTTATATTCTCCGCCATTTCCACCGCTACCTCTATTTGCTGTTGAACTTGCGCTTGGTGATCCACTACCACCGCCATAACCACCTGCTGCATAAGTTAAAGAAGAACCTGAAATTGAATAAGCTTTTCCAGCTCCTCCTGCTTGAGCCGTGCTACCACTAGCTGCAACTCCAGCTCCGCCAGCTCCACCGCCGCCGCCACCACGACCTGGACAACCTCCAACATTTGAGAAACCACCACCAGCATTTCCAAAACCAGCCGATCCTGAAACTCCAGGTTGAGAAGGTTGCGTACCCGAACCACCTGATCTAGTAGCTCCAGAAGGGCCAGGAGCTGTTGCTCCGCCACCACCAGAACCACCAGGACTACCAGGACCAGAAGGGCCAGGAGAGCTATTTGATCCCCCACCTCCTCCACCTTTACCTGTTAAGGAATTAAAAGTAGTATCACTTCCAGAATTTGAATTTGAAGCATTACCTACTCCAGCTCCACCTGCACCAATTGTTATTGGATAAGATCCAGGAGAAGTAGCAAGACTTGATTGACCTGATTGATAAACTAATCCTCCAGCTCCAGCTCCACCATTAGTAAATCCAGAAGGGCTTGCTGAAGCAGTTCCTCCACCTCCAGCTACAACCAACCAATCGGCTGTTGTGCCTCCTCCAGGATTACCTGTGCATGTAACAGTAAGTGTACCATTACCTGTAAAAGTATGAATTCTATAATCTCCATCTGTAGTTTCTGTTCCACCAGATGCTGTAATATAGGCAGGTTGAGATGCTCCAGCATCATTAGATGCTGTAATAAGCCAACCTTGAGTTGCGTCTACATAAATTATTTGAGTGCCTCCTCTATCTGCTGATAAAGTTGCATTGTTTATATTACCTTGAATTTTTTCTGATCCGTTTGCATCTAAAATACAACTGTTTGAATCCCAAGTACCTGCATAATCTACTAAACCTATTTGTGTTCCAGCAGAACCTGCGGGTAAATTAACAGTTACAGCTCCTGAAGTAGTATTAACAAAATAACCTTTTCCTGCTACGGCAGTGAATGTTGATGTTTTTATGTCACCTGTTTGCCAATCAATTTGTGGAGCAGTATCGGCAGGAGCAACCCATGCTCCATCACCTCTCCAAAATGTGCTTGAAGAAGCAGATGTTCCAGAATTAAGATTAGATACTGGTAAATTTCCTGAAAGATTTGTAGCATCATTCATTGTGCCACTAACTAAAGTTACATCAGCATCTGGTAGTGTGACCGCTCTATCTGTAGTTAAACTTGCAGGAGAAGCAATAGTAACACTACTAGTGTTATCATTTTCAAATAACTTTATTTTACCAGTTTCATTTACACGAATTTCAGCCATAAATTTTTTTTACCATATTAATTTTGATATTTATACGTAATTATTACCACACCTGATCCACCAGTACCGCCAACAAAATTATCAGGAGGAGGATTTACTACCGCAGAACCACCGCCACCGCCTAGGTTAGTACCTCCAGCAGAACCATTACCTTGAGGAGCTGGAGTAGGACTGCCAGCGTTAGCTCCAGCATTACCGCCACCACCAGAACCACCAGTGCCACCAACAGGAATAGCAGAACCTTGTGCACCGCCACCACCTGCTCTTGTTACCGAAGTACCAGATATTGAAGATGCTGTACCATTACCACCGTTTGCTCCGCCTGCTGAAGGAGCAGATGAAGGTGAATCTTGACCGCTTGCGCCAGCACCGCCACCGCCACCGCCACTGTTTGCATGACCACCAGCACCAGAACCTGCTCCGCCAGGATTACCTTGAGGAGGACTAACGGGAGGAGTATTTCCTGCACCGCCAGGTGGAAATGCATTACCGCCACCACCACTGCCTGAGCCGCCAGCAACACCACCTGTACCCAGTTTTGGTCCTTTACCACCACCAGCAGACGATATACTAAGACCAGAACTAGCTGCTCCATCACTACCAGGTTGTGAGGGACTACTATTTCCTGCACCGCCAGCACCTACTACAATAGGATAACTTGTTACACTAACAGGAGTTCCTCCTGTTGCAGGACTTGGAAAATTTGTTCTAAATCCACCAGCTCCAGATCCGCCGCCACCTGCTCCGCCACCGCCGCCACCAGCAATAGTTAAATAAGCAACGCTATTAGAACCAGAAGCATTACCAGCACTTGTTACTTGAAAAGTTCCTGAACTGTTGAAAGTATGAATTTTAAAATCTCCTGAAGTTGTTATTGTTCCTCCTGTAGCTACTACATAAGGTAATACACCTGTTATTGTACTTGTATCATCTTGAATTGGAATCCATCCTCTAGTTGCATCAACATACATTAAAACAATGGTAGAACCGTTTTCTGATATAACAGGATTTGTATCATCCCCTCCGTTAAGATTATTTCCATTAACATCTATAGTTAAATTATTTGTTGCGAATGTTTCCGCATAATCTTTAAAAGCTGTAAAATCTCCTGCAGTAGGACTAGCTGGTAAAGTAAAATTAAATGCTCCTCCTGTTGTATTACAAAAATAACCTTTCCCTGCTACTGCTGTAAAAGTAGCAGTTTTTATATCACCTGTTTGCCAATCTAAACTTTCAGAAAAACCTGTTGCTGTTCCTGTGTTTGTTATATTTCCTGCAATAGATAATGTAGCACCTGAAGGTACTGTAAATGTGTCACCTGAGTCTCCCATAGTAAAAGCTGTTCCCGTAGCGGGTGAGACTTTGTTTGTTTTTACTTCTGTAGTAGAAGTAATTGTTGTAGGAAGATTTAAAGTTGCATTTGTTGTTGTAAGTGTAGCACCTGAAGGTACTGTAATTGTGTCACCTGAATCACCAATTTGAAGAGCAGTTCCTGATCCTGGTGAAACTTTGTTTGTTTTTATTTCATCCGTTACAGTTAAACCTGCTCCTGTAGGAATAGTGATTGTGTCACCTGAATCTCCAACAGTTAAAGCCGTTCCTGATCCTGGTGAAATCTTATTAACTTTAATTTCCGAAGCCATTATACTATTACCAAATTTCCTGTTATTGTTTGTGTACCTGTTATTGTTACAGGTCCTGCTAAAACTCCTGAATCTATTGTTTGATCATCACTTAAAGTAGAATTATGCGTTGTTACATATGCCGTTGGATCCATGCTAGGAGATGGTGCACGTTGCGCTGGATATGTACAAAAAACATCTTTCGTACCTGCTGAAAAATTAACAGCAGCATCGCCATTTGTACTTTCAAGAATTGTTGTTCTTGATAATGTATCAGTACCTGCATCAGTTACTGTCCCAATACCAATTTCATATTCTGTGCCAGATTGAGCTGCAATACAATAATACGTTGTATTAGTCGTACCAATCCCAGCAACAAAAGTTTGAAATCCGCTACTTGCTCCTGCAAGGTTTATAGTTCCAGTTCCTGTTGTTGTCGTGGTTTCCTTAACACGATCATTGATAATCAATGCCATGCTAAATCCTTACGATAATCTCAGTATAGCTGTACTTGTACCTGGCGCTGGAAACTGAACGGTAAATGTGCCGTTAGTCGCTGTAAAATCAGAACCAAAAGCTAAAATACAAACTGAATCTGTTGTTCCTGAACCGCCATCAGTAGTTGTGTTGTAAATCATTGCTCCATTAGCTGTAAAACTTGCAGATGTCCACTGAGGGTCATTTGAAAAATCTACATACGCTGTTGTTGCTGATGTACTACCTGTAACCGATTGACCAGTTAAAGCTAATCCTCCTGCTGTGTAAGCAGAACCAGATGTGTTTGTTATTTCATTTGTCGTTGAATAGTCTTCGGTGGATGCTCCTAAACTTGCACTTGATGTAAATAATGCAATTTTAAAAGTACTACCACCACTTGCAAAATCATGAAATCCTTTTAACAGATCTCTTTTGAATGTATTGCAAACTGCTTGTGCTATTGCCATTTTTTTCTCCTATGGGTTTTGTGATGGTAAAGGAAGTCTGAGAACACCATCTTGGTATTCATCTCTTCTTCTTCTACCTTGTTGTTCAATTGCAAGTCTTTGCACGGCTTCTTGATAGCTTTTTTCGTACTGTGCAAGTAAGTCATATGGTCCTTTGAGGTATTTAAAAGCCTCAATTAGACAAGCATATAATAATACTTGTGGCGCATTTACACTAACCCAACTGGTTGTGTTAGTTGCGGAAAGCCCTGTTTCATTTCGATTCAAAGCTAATTCTATGTTATATGCTGAATCAGGAGTAGGTGCAACATATAATGTATTTTGATCCCACATAGCATAATATTTTGGTTTTGCGTTAGTTGTTCTATTAGGCCAATATTCTGTCATGTAACTAATATCTTTTTGAATTAAATATGTTCTTACATTAGCATCTGTTCCTGTAGTTGGATAAATACTCGCTGTGCGTACAAAAGCCATTGTACTTGGAGTTGCTCCTGGTAATACAATAAATTCATTACCAACACTTAAAGTGGTAAACTCATAAGCTCTAAAACAATCTAAATCTACTTCTCTAAATACACGAAGCTCTGCTTGATTTATAAAACCATTAAGAATGGTATCTGTTAATACCGTATCATCTGTTTCTGTATAAGATCTAATTTGTGTTTGTAATTCTGCAAAAGTTGTCATGTAATCACCACCGTTGTTGTACCTAAATTCATTGTCATTCTTATATCTTCATTAGCTTGAGATGTAATACCTAATGGTTGCATTGTTTGTACTTGTACTGTTTCATAAGCACCTGGTGCTGGAATAGGGTTAAATCGTTGTATTGTTTGCATAGAATTTAAAAAACTATTTGCACCTATAGCAATTGAAGATTTTGATCCTCCTCCTGGGCTTCCAATAGGAACAGTTGCGCTTATAACTTGTGGTTTAGCATGTTGCAAAGATTGTGCATCTGTTGGGTGATTAGTAGGATTTAGTAAAGGAGATTTTACTTCATACTCTGATCGATGAACCCATGCACCCGTCCATTCTTGAACCATCTGATTATAAGGATAAGCAAAACCATCACGATCTGAAATTCGTAAGGCAAATTTTCCTGAAGAATATCTTCCCATTAATAAGTTCCTCCTGTTATACCAATGTAAGGAACAAAATGAGAGCTTACATTTTCTCTATTTGTATCAGCAGCTCTTTTAAATTCTTCTTCATATACTTGTTTTAAAATTCCAATTCTATCAGGTGCATATTTCATAGATATATAATAAGCTAGCCCTGCTGTTAAACAAGGTAAAAAAGAAAAAGGTATTTCATTATTATTTGTATAATCACCAGAGTCTTTCATTCTAAGCATTGCATAATAAACTACTGTGTAAGCAGCATTGGCTGCAGGGTATAAATATAATTTAGGATTAATTGTTTTTTCAAAATAATATTGAGTTGGTCTACCACCAGATGTTTTAACTGTATAATTTAAATATGTTGATCTACTTATAGGTGAACAAGAATACTCATTATTATTAGAGTCTCTAATAACTAGATCTGTTATTTCTACAATTTGAGAAGCATCACTTGCGTCATTACCAAACAAAGCTGTACCACTTAATTCAATAGTATTAGCAGTAAGAGCTGCTGTTTGTTTTTGTATTGTCCAGAGGTTAAGCCCTCTATTAGACCATTCAGCTAAAAGAAGATTTAAAGAACGACGTGCGGTTCTAAGTTGGTACCCAGTACGATCTTGTAAACCGCATCGTTCAAAAGCTTCTTCAACTATTTCATCAATAGAAAAATCAAAGTTTGCTGTGTTAGCATAAGTTGGCATTTAATTATTAAGATTTTTTCATGCCACGTTTAGCAACTCCACCGCCACGTGATTTATTTAAAGTTTTAATAATTCTTTTCTTTTCATCTTTTAAATTTCTTTTACCTCTTCTAGTATCAGCTTTTTCAGCATTAACTCTTCCAAGTTCTTCTAATTTATTCATACGACTAGTATTAACTTTGCCACCATTAGCTTTTTTAATAACTTTTCCACCTTTTTTAGCAGTCATTAGTTCAGTAGGCATACGCTTAGATTCTTCACCTACGCCGTATCCTCTTGAATACATCATGTCACCTGTGCGACCACCCATATTCATTTTTTTAACAACTTTTCCACCACGTTTCATTGCTGTTTTTTTCTTAGGTGCCATTCCACCTTTATTCATCTTAGCTGTTTTCTTTTTACCCATCATGATAGATCTCCATTAGTTTTTTTGTATTTATCTTCACGTGATACTACGACGTCTCGATAGTATTCGTCAGGCCAATGTTTATAATAGCCTTGTTTTTTTAATTTATCAGAAGCTTGGTGTAATTGCGAGAACTTTTGTACCAACATCATAGAATACTTTAGATTGCTTTCTATTGGAGGAATTTTACCTTGAGGAGCTACCAAAAATTCTTGGTCAATTTCTGTGGCTGGATTAGAAGGATGAAAGCTCATAAAATAAATATCCTTTAAATTATATATATCATTATACTCTTCTGTAGCTATATGTAAATCATTAGGGGAATAATTACAGTAAGGGTCACAAAATACTAATATTTCTGACACACTAAAATCTAAGTTTTTAATGTGGTTGTTTAATTCTTTTTTATATTGAGATCCTTTGCTTTTGACAGATACCCAAACTTTTTTATCATGCCATGCTTTTTTAGCAAAAGGACAAGCAGGGACACCTCCTAAGTGAATATTGGGAATTTCAAGATAATGACTGGACCACAACCTAACATCATCAATTATATCGGTTCTGGATACTTCTGTCATCTAAGACAGCGTTCCTACCACCCATAAAACAGCATAGCAAGTTAAAAAGAAAGTGACTGGTTCCATTATTTATCTTCTTGGTGTGTGCCATCTATTTCAAATCGTATTGACTTTATCTTGTAATTTAGCTCAAGCAAATCCTGTTTTAATTCAAGCACATTTTGATTTTCTTGAATCTTGGCTAACTCATTTTTAAACAATTCAAAATCACTATATAATTTACCTATATAAAACACGTTTCCACAGGCAGCCGATATAAGGCCAACGCCAATAACAATGTTTTTTAAGGACAATTCAATCTGCATGTATTTCTCTTTTTTTCTGTTTTATTTTCTTTTCTATTTTATCTTTTTTTATTTTGTTTACACCCTTACACATTTCTCGCACAGTCGCAAAATCTTCTCCTAATTCAAGATCTTTATATTTAGCACAATTAGCTAAAAGCTCTAATTCTTGACGGAATCTATCGTTTTCTCTGAGTAATTGTATGGTATCATTATTACATGTGGATTGTAAAGGCCATCTAAACCTAACACCTACTGTTCCATTTACATCATCACTATAACTATTATAATTATTATCAATATTACCATCACCATCTAGAAATGTAGTTTTACCATCAGTTCCTCTAAGTTCTGTGTATAATTCTATAGATCCTCGTTCACAACTATTTCTACTATTACCTAAGTATTCATTTTTAGCTTGTGCTTTACTACTAAGTAAACAGCACACTATTAATAGTAAAATAAGAAAAGCCATTAATTTTCTTTCGTGTTTCATCAATAACCGCCTGATGCTACTCTTTCAATTTCTTTAATATCGTATCCTATTTGTCTAAGAGAGTCTGTGTTATTTCTTACGAGCTCTTCTAACGCCTGATACTCTGCTTGTGAGGCTAGTTTGTATGAACCATCACGCAGTGCATACAGTATTCCCTCGAGCCTCCCGACCCATGTTGCCATTTCGGCCATTTCTTTTACGAGCTCTTCCCTAGCTTCTGCATAGTTCTTAGAGTTTCTTCCTGTCTTGTCTGTGTAAGTTCTGTGTATGTTATCTATATCGCCATATATACGTTCTTCTAAATTCTCTACTTCTAATTTTAATAAAGCAATAGTAGTTGTACTTGCATCTATTTGATTTGTAAGTTTACTTGTATAGTTAATTGCCCCGTAAGATGCTGCTAATACAGACAACACTACAGGAATTGACGCTAAGTATTTGAAGTACCCCATTTAACATTTCCATCTTTTCCTCGCTTGCCGTAACCTCGAATTAGGATCTTTAGCTGCGCTAGGAAATTTCTTCATTTGTCCTGCACTACGTGCACAATATGATTTGCGTCGATTTGCAGCTTTGGAACCTTTTTTTACTTTTCCCGTTACAGCCGTTTTTAATTTAGAACCAGGATTATCTCGACGATATCTTGCTACCCCAGCTTTAGTCATTCCCGCCCCTTTTTTAGTGGGGCGAAAATTCTTTTTAGTTTTTGGTGGCTGTTTATCAGCCATATGTTTTAATCCATTCAGTTACACAACTAACGGATTCACCTGAAACAAAAGTTCCTGGTACAACAATCATTACATCTCCTGATGCATTTGCTGCACCTGAATTAGTTATTCCACCAAAACTTGTAAAATCCCAACTATCTCCACCACTTAGTGAAAAGATATTTACATTAGTTCCTCCACCAACATTCCATT
>Ga0209337_1001154_pt1 | contig 20380 bp, 27 predicted proteins | sample LinPmetageLP53_FD_184044 | JGI IMG/M metagenome (GOLD analysis project Ga0209337, IMG submission 184044) | Marine viral communities from the Pacific Ocean - LP-53 (SPAdes) (version 2) | ecosystem: Environmental > Aquatic > Marine > Oceanic | place: Pacific Ocean | collected 2010-02-08 | reverse complement strand
CACAAGCCTACGATAACTTAGATACAAAGTGGCCTAGTGTTATTCATACAGAAGATAAAAAAGGTAATTGGATTAGGAGAGATGTACCATGAGTAGTATTGAGGAAAAAGTAATTGCTGAAATTAGAGAACGTGCTAAAAAAGGCGAGGCCAAATACGGTACTACAATGGATAGAGATGACCTATCCTTTGTCGAATGGGTACAACATTTGAAAGAAGAATTGATGGATGCGGTAGTGTATGCACAAAAGATACTTGAGTATTCACTAGATGCTCACCCAAACGAAAATATTAGAGATGTAGCAAAAGCGGCAAATGAATATGTAGATTATGACGCTTGCGACACGGAATAGAACAATTTATAAGTGCTTAACAGGTGGAAAGAATATGAGGAAAAAGACAGCACGCGGTGAGATATTACAAACCCTAAAAAAACATCCTAACGGTTTGACTGCTAGTGAAATTATGCAAAGGATGAACCCAAAAAAGGCTAGAGGTGTGAGGAATGCTAGACACATTAGTAACTTAGTTAAGGGTATGAAGGGTGTAAGAAAAGTTAAAAGAGGATGTTATATTAAAGATACAGAGACTTACAGTTACAAGGTAAATATATATTTTTACGACGACGAGGGGGCAGAAATATGAGAAAGTATAAAGATTATTTAGAAGATAAAAAGAAAGAAGAAGAAGAAGCAAAAAAGTTAATCCAATACACCGACAATGACGAAGTTAATAACTTGCGACAGTTAGTCGAGGACATGACTAAATGGATGAGTATAGGCAACAACAGGGCTAATATACCCAAGAAAGTTATTGAAGAGTTTAAGGGTACTATGAAGAGGGCTAACTATATCAAGGCGACTAATATGGCTCACAGACAAAAATGATTGGGGAATCTATGAAGTTCATCAGACCTAAAACTACTACTGTACTTGATGCTATACAATATACATCGGTAAATGGTGTAGCACAAAAGACACCACAGATAGTTTTATCCCTAAACAAACAGGACTTAGATTTGAAAATTGTTGATAGATATGTACTTCTCGATTTCTTTAGAGCATTGAGACCGGAAGAAGATATTAAGTATCTTGATATGATGTATACAATTTATCCTACTGATATAGAAACGATTGGGTTTTCATTTACAGAGTTCGTATCACATTGGTTAGATACTTCAACGGTAAAAGAAATACCTGTATATGTAAAGGATGATATTATAGAAGCGATTGTGTTAAATAGAAGTAAAAGTATATACATAGACCAAAATAGAATGGTAATAAAAAATATACTAGATGAACTTCACGCTTGCGACACAGGGTGGGAAAGTAGCATTATAACTACACATCTCAACATAGCGAGTTATGTATATGGTAAAGCCCCCTGTTTACAGTTTGATTGTAATAATATGCGGATAGAGGTTCTTACACTACATCGCACTACATACATAGTAGGTAGGTATAAAGTAGGTAATGGATGGGTTCAGCCGTTAGAATATCGAATAAAGCGTAAATGGACACACCTAATGTCTTTGGATGAATTATTCGATATTTTATCACCCTATGTAGAGGCTCTGAAAAATGTTACTATTTCTAAAAATAAGTTTAGTGATAGGGCTTCAAAACTAAACTTTAGGGATAGAAATAAGTTGGAATACGAGGACTATATCTATTCTTTTCGTAATTTTTAGAGTCTATAAAATTAAAAAAACGTCGCACTGAAAGCCTATGAAGTAATTCTTTAATTATTTCAATAGTATTTTTGGTAGACTAAACTCCTAACATACCATTGAAGAAATAAAATAATTAAAAAAAAGAGAGCAGTAAAGCGTTTTATTAATTTTATAATAAAATAAGTAACTGAAAGAATTATAACCGTAAACAAACAGAGATGATAATATGCAGAGGAAAGATGATAGGTATACTAAGCGGGGTGCTAACAAAAGATTGCAGACTAGCGTTTATGAATACCTTCAAGAAGAAGGACAAAAAACAGCGAATGAAATAGCACATTGGTATAATGCGGTAAGAAAGAATGCCGACCAGTATTATGCTAGAGGTAGAAATCAAGGCACAAGTGCGAGACAGGTTAGTAATGTAATGGCTAAGTCATTACTCTTTGAGAAGGTAGGGCAGACTATGTTTAATGGGTTAGTAGCCGTGTGGGATGCTAGACCTTTAGATGATGTGGTTGATAGGGCTATTGCCTCAAAAAAACCTGTTAAAAAATACCCGATGTTCTTACAGAAAGCAATACAGGAGAGATTAGAATGAGTTATATTAAACAACGTGGAGACACTGACTTTGTATGGGCAGATAAATACAACAATGAACCTAGCACTTTAGTAGTGTATTATACAAATGAACAAGGATTTGCTTCTTTAGTAGCCGGTTCTAGTTTAGTAGGTAATAGTGAACCTGTCTGTAAAATATTTTCAAAACTACATCAAGTAGAGCCTTTGAATAGTTTACCTCTATCTACCTACCCCGAATGGAGATTGTATTCTAAATATAATTCTGATGGTAGACGTTATTTTATCCTTAAACTATCTCATGCTTACGTTCCCTCACCCGAACAAACAAAGTCATGGTTGTATAACTATCCTGTTATGAGAGACATTATACTAGAAATGAATACATACGGAGTTGATGAGTTAGTATATCTAACGTCAAATGTTATGCAAGATTTCTTGTTTGAAGAACAACCGCAGATACCACAAAAAGAATTGATTGTGTATGATTTTGTTGAACCGGAAGATGATGTATTAACACTAACTAATGGAGAAGTTATAGATGACTTAGAAATGATAGTGCCTTCACCATCATGGATTATGTGTCAATTATTCAATAACTTTTGCGGTAAAAGTATTCGTGGTAATTGGTTGGTGATTTGTGCAAGTGATAACACAACATACCTAAACAAAACTGAGGCAGATAGATTATTAGAATTTATGATGGACGTTCACGGGTTGCCGTATGATACTCTTTATTATAGCGAGATGATGGATGCACTAAAACACGCAGAGCATTTGGGGGCTAATTTACAATGAATATTTTCGATAAAACTATTGAGTTCGCACAAAGAAACTTCTTCGTAGACGTAGAGGATAAAATACCTATCTTTCTATGTAGCGTTGGCGGTCATATATTTAACGCACTAAACAAGTGCAGTCGATGTGATTTTGACCCCGACAGCCCTTTAGTAAACCAAGAAGAAGGTGATTTCGTTATAGAAAATTGTCCTCTTAGACATGATAACATACCATTCTATACACCTATGTCTCAATTACCTGATACACGTATTCATATCTTGATGAGAGGTGCTAAAGGTAGCGGTAAATCGGTTTTAATTCTTATGTTCCTAGCAGAAGGCACAGGCTTAGTATACAATTCTAATTCAGATTTAGGTCAAGGATTTAACACTATGATGGGTGCTAACTCTATCACAGAAGCAGGTATGTTCGGTTCAGTAGATGAAGAAGGTAATATAGCAGGGCGACCAATCGCGAGAGAGATGTGTGGCGGCTTCTTAGGGTTTGAAGAATTTTCCTCTATGTCTGATGCGTCTAAAAAAGACCACAGTATGGATATGAAAAACCAATTACTTACATCCTTAGATAATGGTAGGGTGCAGAAAGCCATGAGAAACGGTTGGGTAAATTATACTACAAGATATACAGTGTGGGCGGGAACTCAACCTGCTAGGTTTGAGTTAGACTCCGGTTTAGATAGACGTTTCTTTATCATTGATATAGAGATGACACCGGAAAAGGAGAGAGCGTATAAACTTGCACAGCACGCACAGGCAAATATGCAAAAAGATGACAGGCTAGAATTAGCAAATCTTAATATAGAGATAAAAGAATGGATAAGAAATAGAATGCGTGAAGCAGTAGCGAACCCACCAACAGGAATATTATTTGCTAATGATATTATGGAGTGGATAGACAGACCGGATGTTCGTTCTTTTGAGGCTGATTTATTCCGTAGGATGTGTATTGGTTATGCTATGATGCAACCTACATATCGTGGCGGAGAGCCGTTGATAATTACTCTTGATGATACTTTAAGGGAAATATTAAATCAGTCGTTAGCACAACGTAGAAGAGTAATGGATGCAGACCTTGAGTTAATCAAGAGTGCGTTTTGGATGAAGGATATTCCAAAGAGCCAATTGCTAAAAGAGATTTCACGAATGGTAACTATGGGCGACTATCAATCGGCAAAGCGTTGGTTGATAGAAAACCTAGAAGGACAGACATGGTATAGTGAGGTTGAGCCTAGTGTAAAAAGAAGAGGCCGTAAGGGTGTCATCTGTCGGTTTGGTAAAGTAAGTGAAGAAAGTGAACCTATAAAGTGGGGTGCGAAAGATGTATAAGGAAAGAACAGGATTGAAAGCAAGAGGAAGGAAAAATAGTAAAATGTTGGAGTGTGCGGGTAGGTTTTTCTGTGAACGGTCAAATGATGAATGGTTTACAGCCAAAGAAATATATTATCAGATGACATTCAAAAATGGTAATCTCTACAAAAACCATAGGTTTGCTAGAAGTTTTGGCACGTTCCGTCATCATCTTAACTGCCATGAGGGGTTTAAAAGAAAGACAGCCACAGTCGACAGTAATATTTATTATGATACAAAGGGTTGGGTTTATAGTTTCGATAAAAATGACTATGATAAATATTGGTCTTTAGACCCACATAGAGCAAGGGGTAAGGATGCTATATATCACGGCAAAGGCACGAAACTTTATAAGGATAATCAAAGGAGTGAATAATATGAGTGAGAATAGAAGATGGATAAACTTTGGAAAATACAGTAGCCCACCGATGGGTAAAGGTAAGATATTGGATTGTGTCATGATGGATAAAACAACAGACGGTACAGAAGCGTTGTATATCAAAATGACACTAAATGGTGTTTTGTTTGAAGGTATATTACCCTTAATAATAAGTGAGGATGAAGAAGAATGAGAACAAAAACTGAGATACAGCAAAGGCTTGCTACTGAAAATGACGCTTTTGCTATGGAAGTTTTAAATTGGGTATTGGCAGGTGGTTGTGAGATGTGTGAGCATAAGGAAAGTAAAGAGTTGGAGAAACAGGTCTTTAACGAAGATACTTCACCGAGTTATCTTGAGGCTAAATATAATTGGCCGGATGGGACGGTTATGCACCACATGGACACGCACATGGAATATAACCCTACTGAGGGTATGCACATGGAACAAGCACGTTCACAATCTATCAATACTTTAGACTCAGCCGAAGATATTGTTATTAGAATAAGAAATTATTTAGACGAATTAGAGGACAGGAAAGAAGCCGAAGGTGGTATCACATCAGAGTTCGTAGCCGATGCCTCTAGGCTTATCGCACAGGCTAATACATCGCTAAAATTAGTGGGTCAATTGAAGAAAGAAATAGGTGTTGATAGTCAATTACTATTAGCCAATAATCAATTAAATGATGTGAGTAGAATACTTGTAGAAACTTTAGCAGACCAACCTAGATTACTAGACGATGTAGAAAGAAAGTTAAATCTGTTGTCTACACCTATTGACGTTCCCTTCAAGGTGATAGAATGAGTAAAAAATGGAGAAAGACTACTGACAAGTATTTTGCTACTAGACCTATTTTTAAGGAAGAAATACCTAAGTTGATAAAGAGTATGATAGAAGATGGTCTTTTTGCTATGATAACTAGCGAGGGTATATTTTGGTTTCATGGTGGTTATCGCCTACAAAAAAAGGTAGTGCGTAGTATGTGGAACTTATCGACACATCAAATGAGCAGAGTGGAAGATTACATCTATGGGAATGACCCATTTGATTTATAAACATGGTTTGGAAAAAATTGACTAAAAAAATTGAAAGGGGGTATGAGCATTATAATATTTACAAATGACGAGACACCTTTCCGTAGCGACAATGAAATTATTATGCACGGTATGATAGACAGTATTCCTACCTTAAAAGAAACTACATATATATTACATAGTAATAAATTTTCTTCTGATGATGTGATTATTTGGTCTCCTTTGATACAGAATAAATTGGTTATAGTTACGGAAAAACTACCTAAACTGTCTAAGAAGGCTAAAGAATTATGTGTTATTGACGACAACCTAAAAAAGAAAGACAACAACGAAACTTTCATGTTGGTGAGGGGCATGGTTAATTGGGAAGATAGAAATAGGGTTAAAGCATTCTATAAAGACCAACCTACTGCTTTGTTACTTTGGTTTCTCAAAGCCAATGTAAGTGATATTGAAATGTGGAGAAGGGTAGCAAAGGTTCTTTACTTTTTACCGGAAAAGTATCTTAAAGCATCTTTAGTGTATGGTATAAAACCTTCCCGTAAAAGAGTAGAATGGCCTAAAAAGAAAGTAACGGTAAAAGAAAAGCCGGAATTGTTTCGTAGGACTGATAAACATTGGGAGATACTTTTAGAAAACTCTATAACCGTAGCCAATAAAGTTAGAGACAATGGTAACATACCGAAAGGTATGCGTAAAACCAAACAGAGGCAACATAAGTGGATATAATATGGTCGAATCTTTTCTGTGTATTTTCCTTTTTAGGGTTAGGTTTCCTTGCTTTATTTGTTGATGAGATGTTACAAAAGTTTTTTGAGAACAGAGTAATTCTTATTAAACAAGACGCTTGCGACACACCCCTCAGTCCGTGTGGTGAATATCAACAAAACTCCTTCGCAGATGGCGTATTTTGGGCTGATGTAGGGAACGACTTATAATACCTATACGCTAACACTTATACATGAGTGCAAATAACCGAAGAGTCCGTAGACTTATAGTTGATATACTATGGGAACATGGTGCTATGACAAAAGAGGGTGTAGCACAAAAGTTATCTAGCGAAAAGAATGTGCGTGCTGTTCCTTCACCTCATAGCCTTTCAGCACTTCTCTCTAAGAATCCACAGATAATAGCGGTGGGTTCTGAGTTAGTAGAAAATGCTGTTGGTATCAAAGCCAAACATCTAGTATACGATATTGACCGCGAATTGATTCAACATCGTGATGAAATAGTTTATACCCGTAGTCCAACCGTTATGACACCTAAGCAACGTGAGACAGCGCATCAATGTCGCTGTGGGAAGATACGTGTTTTTCCACCGGAAACAGAGATGTGTTTACATTGTCTTAGAAAGGGTTAATACAACAGTTAGGAAATGATTAATATGGTAGAACAGATGCGCGACGACATTGATACTATAATTAGAGGAATGTTAAAGACTGATAGCCAAGTAGATTTCAGTAGAATATTGACCCAAGAAAATATGTTTGACGCTTCTCTCATACGTTCCTTTTTATTCCAAGCCTTTGAAGAAGAAGAGTTTGAAGAAGAAATGTTCATACTATCGGACGATTTCATTAGAGGTGTTCTTTCAGGACTCATGCTCGCTGTTATGGTAGAGAAAAGAAATAATGAACGTATGGGAACACGTAGTCATGCTGAGATAGTAGATTTATATGACAGTGGGTTGGCTTACCTCGCTGAAAAGACAATCAGATAGTTTATAACCGTAATCAAACGACGGTTAGATATGCTTTGGGCGAACAAATATAGACCTGCTACTTTTGAAGAGTGTATTGGTGGTATTAAACATCTAAATCATTTGGCAGAAAGTATGCAACACTTGTTACTACATAGTAGGGGCGCAGGAACAGGCAAGACTACTATTGCTTATGTTCTAGCAAATCAGTTAGGTTATCAATTACATATATTCAATGCTTCCTCTAAGAAAACTAGAGGTATAGCATTCGTTGAAGAAGAGTTAATTCCTTTGACACGTTCCGGTAATTACAAACAGATTATATTATTAGACGAAGCAGACCAATTGACACCCGAAGCACAGGGTGCTTTGAAAGGTGTGATAGAGAATGCACAAGGCTTCTTTATTCTTACTTGTAACGATGAGAGTAAAGTAACACAATGGATTAAGTCTCGTTGTTTAAACATAGAAATAATACCACCACAAATAGATGCTATGATGGGTAGGTTAGAATATATCTGTGGTGCAGAAAATGTAGGTATTACAGAGACGCAATTGCGTCAAATATGCAAAGCCAATTTAGGAGACATGAGAAATGCTATTAACGCATTACAAGCGTATGCTTCCTTCGATGAACCCATTGGTGCATCACAATTCGTTAGAAGTTTAGGAGAGTTAGACTTCGATAGTATTTCTTTCTTAAAACTATGTTTTAAAGATAACAATTTTAATAGTAGTTATACTATGCTAAAGGATGAAGATACACGCTCGGTTGTTCGTGCTATCTTTACAGATGCGGTTGATGGTGAAGCCTCGACCCAAAATAAACTTCGTGTGATTGATGCGGCTATTGCGGCGGAAAGGGACATAATAGATGGTGTTGATGAGTTTATTGTCAAGGCTAACTTTGTCCGAATGATGGTGGGATAGGTTTATAACCGTAATCAATCGACGAAAGAATAATAAGGTGAACAAACATGACTAATGATATGTTAAATAATATTGCGAAAACGCTGAACGTCGCACCGGAGATGGTGCAAGAGAGGGCTAACGCTGTCCTCGCAGAACAGGGGGCGGCATGGAAGAATGCCGGTCGCTCTGATGAAGATTGTTTTATCCTTGCTCTTAGAGTAGCAGGAAGAAACATTACTACTGAAAATGCGAGAATGCGTAGAGCCGGTGCTGATACATACGAAGGTATGTTTATCTCTGTCCCACGACCTAAAGAATGGGGTAAAATACTTTACAATAAAATGAAGAACCAAATGATTTCCGCACCTCAAGAAGTAAGGATGGCTTTAGTCAATAGCGGTGCAGTAGTGCTGTTTGAGAATAATAATGACGGGACATACACTAGACTTGCGGCAGAGATGTTCGGGTTTGGGACAGAAAGTGATGTTACTTCACTACCAAAACACGTTATGCCATTGGATGGCAACACACAATTCTATGTAGTGTGGGATAAGAATAACCCTACCTTCCCTAGCGGAGATGCTAACTTCAAGTATGGTGCGCCTCGACCTCAAGATGAGAGAGAAAGAACTTCATTATTCTATGGCCGACCACAAGGTTCGACAGGTGAACCACAGGTGTTTACTGTAAGCGGTAACGGACAGGCGGCTGACCGTCAATTCCCTACCTTTACTCCACTTACTATTCCCCTAAAAACAGGTAAGAATAATAGATGTTATATGAACTTAGATGTTTCATTACCTACTCTTAATCCTGAATTAGTGTCTATGTTTAGCGGTTCGCCGGTAGATATGTTACCTGCTATTATTGGTGATGAAAATATGCTATCTAACTTAGGTGCTTTGGGTGCTTACTACGATAACTTTAACGGTAAAGAAGGTTGGTGGGATAGAACCTGTGCAACAGTAGCAGAAGTAATACACATTGACCCTAGAGATAAAGGCGGTGCTATTCTTGTATGCGGTGATGTAGATATTACATCAATGGCCGGAACAATAGATGTTTACTGTGATGAGATACCTTCCTTTGGTGTCGGAACAAAATTACTACTACACGGTCAAGCATGGAGAAGCCGTGAAGGTGAAGATAGAATGAGTGTAAACGGTTGGTGGGCTTTTGACGAAGTAGCACAAATGGCCGCACCTGACTTTGGTGATGACAATTCTACTGATGGGTGGGATGCTTGAGTATGAATGGTTGGAGAGCCGTTGGGGAGTTTGTTCTGCTAGAGAGCCATGAAAGTGTTAGTAATAGTGGTCTGATAACCGACACTATGTATACGATACATTCAATAGGTAAGCAAGTAGCAAGCGAATTGACAGTAGGAGATAGTGTAGTCTTATCAGATGATGCTATACTTTCCTCTCTTCATCCCGAAAGGACAGATGGTATTTATGTTTTACATTACAGTAAAATATGTGCGGTCTCTTCTTTAGACAACGAGTTCGGTATATACGTCAACGGCGAATTATACCAAGAACAAGACTTACACGACAATTATCTTTAGGTGATAAAATGGAAACGATATTAACAGGAACAGAAGCACGCTCAAAATTACTTATAGGGGTAAACAAAGTAGCGAACTCTATCAAAGGGACTTTGGGTGCTAACGCGAGAACAGTGATTATACAAAATCCTATTGGTGCGCCCGTCATTCTTAATGATGGTGTAACAATAGCGAGAGCAATAACCGATAGAGACCCTTACATACAAATGGGTATTGATTTGTTGAAGGAAGTAGCATCAGAAGCACAGGAGAAATCCGGTGATGGAACTACAAGCGCAACATTAATAGCACAGACATTGTGTAATGGTTCATTATCTCTGATGGAGAAAGGAACGTCGCCCTTACAAATAAGAGATGAGTTTAAAGATTTCTTAGAACAAACTATTGAATATCTTAGAGATGAAAGTATAACAGACTTTGATTTGAAAGATGTGGCTACTATTGCCGCGAATAACGACGAAGAGTTAGGTGTAATGATTGCTGATGTAGTTAATGAAGTGGGTTCAAAGGGTGCTATAACAATAGAAACATCTCCCACTACACAGACGTATATTAAAGATAGTTCCGGTATGGAAGTCAACGCAGGTTATGCTCATAATCTAATGGCTAATTCACCTAGAGGTAAATGTATCTTAGATAATTCTTTTGTAGTATGCACTACTGAAAAATTGGAAAGTTTTAATACATTATTACCTTCTTTAGAAATAGCGGTTAAAGAGGGTAGACCTATTGTATTTTTCTGTGCTGATTATAACCCAAAGATGATACAAAATCTTTTAGTTAATATAGTTCAGGGTAAAATAAGTGCTTGTGTTATTAAACCTAGTGGTATGCACGAACAAAAACAAGCGTGGCTTGAAGATATAGCGGCGTTGACAGGTGCTAAATTACTTTCTACTACCTTAAAAGAAACTATCGGTGATATAAAACCAAATATGATAGGAGATGCAGAGCGTATAGAGGCTAGTGCTAGAAGCACAGTCATAAGCAGGAAAGTCATGGGTAATGATAAACATTTAATTACCTTGATGCAGAATATAGAAGGTGCTGAACACGAATGGTTAGCAGAACAAATGAATAATCGTCTATCAAGACTTACTACGGGCATCTCAACAATTTATGTTGGGGGTGCTACCGAAGTTGAGCAGGTCGAAAGAAAAGAGAGAGTGGATGATGCAGTTAACGCTTGTCGTCATGCTCTTGAAGCCGGTGTTGTCATCGGCGGTGGTGCAACATTATATCATGCGGCGCAAGCGTTACGAAAAGCAGGGTATGACGGTGATGTTTTTGAACTGTTTGTAAACGGTTTGCTAACACCTATAACTACTATTGTATCGAATAGTGGTGCGGAAAACACTAGGTTTTCTCTCGGTAAGGCGTATTATATGTGTGGTAAGACCGGAGAAATGAGAAAGGCTAAAGATGATGGGGTCTATGACCCTGTTAACGTAGTTATCAACAGTTTAGAGAGTGCCGTGTCTGTTGCCGCATTGGTTCTAATGACCGATGCCGCTATCATAGCACCTAGAGAATAAGAAGGTTTATAACCGTAATCAAATGAGGGATATATATGACATGGGGAGATAAAACACCGACCAAGACAGAGATTAAAAGTAAAACAACAGAACCTACAACAAGGTTCGATGAAGCATATTACAGAGGGTTGTTTGAAAACAACACGATGAAAACAGTTACACATAGGGCGGCCTTTATAGGACATGAGAATACTGCTAAGACGGGTTTGGCACTGTCATTACTTGACAGTGAGATTAAAGAAGGTAAAAAGGTATACATTTTTGATGTAGATAACTCCGCAAAATCCACAGTAGATTATATCTACCCGAACCAAGATAACATCATCGTTCTACCGTTGCACGATGAAACAGATGACTCTATCTTTGATGATGAGAATAATGTCGATTACAAAGCGTTGCTAGATAAAACGTCATACTACGTGAACATTCTTGCTAATATAGTAAAAGATGCACCGGATAGTATAGGTGGTATTATATTTGATGGCGGTTCGACATTCTTGAAATGGTGTGAACACGCTATGCGTGCTTCATTATTAGACAGGGGAATTATCGAAACAGAGGATGGCACATTCAATCAGAAAGAATGGAGAGAGCGTAACCGTCTATATAGAAATACTCTATCTAGGCTTCATAGTTTAAATGTGGCTAAGGTGTATTTCACATTCCATCTAAAGGCTGTATCACAGTATATGGATGACGGAACAGGTAAAAAGGTTTTGATGACCGTTGGCTTTAGGCCGGAATGGGAGAAAGGCACAATGAGAAAGTTCTCACAGCAAGTATTCTTGAGTAGATTTATGAAGAAAGCAGACCCCGCCGCAGGTGTTGAAGGAGACAGAAGCCTTGCTGATAACGAATGGGTTATACGGGCTACTATTGAAGAAATGAAAGGTAGTAACATAGAAAAGGTTGGCACGACGCACGATGTATTACGCATAAAGGCGGGTAAAGTAGAGTGGTATGGTCTACCATTTATGACGGAGTGATTATATGCCACCTTCTATAACAGTCGAATGCAATTCTTTAATATGGTTGTTAAAACTAGCACAAAGAAAGCAAACAATTGACGGTAAAAGTATCTCACAGATACATTCGGTTTTACTAATACCGGAAAAACATAGATTGTATTGTCGTTCTTTAGTAAAGGATGGTGTTACATCCTTGATAAACTTATCAATACCATGCACAACAGTAAACTCTAATGGTTTAGGTATCGCTATCACTGATATAGATAATCTGTTAGGTGTTCTCAAGTATCATGGTGGTGTTCTAACCGTGATTAATAAAGGGGATAAAATTACTATTAAAAGTGGTAGTAAACAGACTACTATTACGGGTAACACGGATGCTAGGGCTTTCCCACATACACCCGAAACTATCGGTCAATGGCACAGTAAGTCTAACGATATAGTAAAAAAGATAGACGCGGAAAGTAAAACCTATACTAAGAATGACGGTTCTATAATAGAACCTTTAGTTCTGTTAGAGGGACTTGATAGCACTACTATGTATGAAGCGCTTAGATGTGATTCTATGAACGGTCAGAAGTTTAACCAATATAGTGTTTCCTATGAAGAAGGTAAATTATCAATAGGCGTGGGTAAAGAACTTAAGGGTAAAACTACTACGATGATAGATGTAGACGCTTGTGAAGCAGACCCGATAACAGCCACATACAACGGTGGCTTAGAATACATATTCCAAAATCTTAACAGCGAAGTGAGTATTGCTTTGTGGGATTTCACAGAAGTAAACATGGGTTATCCTATGTTGATTACGCTAGGCGATGGCGATTTCATATTCCAAATGAGTAACATTGGAGTGTGATAATATGGTAAATATAACATTGACAGATATAGAATTAGGTGAAAACAGCAAAGTGATTGAGATTGATGGAGAAGAATACAACGTAAGTGTTGCATTTTATCCTTCGTCTAACAAAGGGCTTCATAGAGAAGAAGCATGGTTGCGTAATGAATACGTTGCCAATGGTAAGACTATGGCAGAGATAGGTGCTATGTGCGGTGTAACTGCTATGGCTATCAATGCGTGGTTAAACAAACACGAAATTACTACTAGAGCAAGAGGTCAAAGGAAATCTTTATAAGCGTAATCACAGGAGTTCATAATATGGGACAGAAGTGTTTGCACTGTGGTGCATATAATGATAGAAACTGTGGTTGTTGGAGAGATAGATTATGGTAAAGAGAAAACACCCGATGATGGTTTGCGAGAAATGTAACGCTACTTTTTCTTGGTTATTCTATGATAGTGTAGAAGGTGAAGGCGATATTTATGAGTGTGAGAATTGTAATCACATGATAATAGATAGGGTAGTCGCATGATAATCGAGAGAGGTAGAGGTAGAGATATTATAATCAGAGGCCGAGAAAAAAACGGCGCTAGATATGAAAAGACTATCACCGGATATTGGCCTTATGCTTTTGTTTCAGATGTAGATGCAGAGTATATAGATGAAGCAGTTAAAAAGGAAAAAGGTTACAAAGGATTATACGGAGAAGATTTGACGAAAATAATTTGTGCTACACCCTATGATGTTAAGCAATTATCTTATTACGGCACTACATGGGAAGCGAATATACCTTACGCAAATAGGGTGTTAGGTGATTACATCAACGATGGTAATGAACCGATACAGAACTATAATCATAGGACATGGTATATGGATTGTGAGTGGTCTCCGACCACAGGCAATATGAGAGTGATGGTGGTTTACGATAGTTTTACCGAAAAAGAATATGTATGGTTTGTAGAACCGACGCTTGCGGAGCAGGGTCTTAAAGACGGACAGGGTAAGGCTTACAAAGAATACGGTGAATACAAATATGAAACACCTGCTATGGGGTTTGCTACTGAAAGAGATATGCTCATTCACTTTTTGCGGCACATGAAAAGACAAGACCCCGATATTATAGCGGGTTGGTATGTTGTAGGTGCTGATATAAAACAGATAATGGAAAGATGTAGGGCTTGTGGCCTATCAGAGTTAACTCTTTCTCCTATGAGAAAGGTTAGATATGAGTTCGGTGATTGGGCGCAACCGATAGTAGGTAGGAACTGTATAGACTTGATGCTTGCAGTATCTAAACTATGGGAGTTAAAGAACGGAAAACTACCTTCCTACAAACTAGATGATGTAGCCTATGAAATATTAGGTGAACAGAAAATTCAATTAGAGAAAGGTCATAATGAATCTTGGTGGGAAGATAAGGCTTTGTATTTACACTACGCTAGACAAGATGTTAGACTATTACCTAAACTAGATGAGGCAGTCAATGCTTTGGATTACTATACGTCCCTACAACACATTGTTCAGTGCGATATTCGCTCGACACCATTCATCACTAAGATGTTTACACAATTAGTTCTAACTGATTCTGATTTCAATAGACGCATACCTACACAACCACAGTTCGCTAAGGTTGATTATGAGGGTGCTGAAATACTAGATGTAGAGGCAGGAGTATATGATAATGTAGGAATCCTAGATATAAAGGCTATGTATCATAGTAACGCCGCTAAGTATAATATCAGTTGGGATAGTTTAGACCCCGAAGGAGTGGACTGCGGGAACGGCACTAAGTTTTCTCAAGATAAAAAAGGATTACTTGTAAGACAAATGGATAAGATGACAGATTTAAGAAATATCTTTAAGATGAAAATGCTTGTCTCGGATGATGATAAGAAAAGAAAGTGGGACTGTATGCAGTTTGCCGCTAAAACTTTAGTTGCTTCTATGTATGGTGTCTGTGGAGATGCTAGATATGGAATGTATCACCCTGAAATAGCCGCCGCTATAACGCACACCTCAAGAGCGTCTTTAGGTGAGTTAATGGTTGAGGCTCAAAGAGTAGGGTTTAATGTCATCTACGGTCATACAGACTCCGTGTTCTGTCAAATACCTACACCCGAAAAAGGTTTAGAATTACTGCCGTTAATTAACGAAAGAATAGCCCCGATGGAAGCCGAGTTTGAAAAGTGGTGTCCTAGATTAATCATGGTAGCCAAGAATAGATATACGGGTAAAGTAACTTGGACAGATGGGGAGTATCATACACCGAACATTTACGTTAAAGGTATTGAGATGAAGCAAAGTAGGATGCCTAAAGTAATGAAAGAGGCTATGCTTGATACTATTACGGGTATATTAAACCGTGAAACTGAGGATGCTACCACATCGCGTATATCAGATTTGATTAACTCTGTAATGGGGGGTAAAACAGAAGCGAAAGATTTGTGTATGAAAGGAAAGATAGATAGGGACTTATCTAAATACAAAGTATTATCCGGCTCATCAGCAGGTGCGGCTTGGGCTAATGAGTTTCTAGGTAAGGGATATAGAGCAGGGTCTTTCTTCTTAGTAACACTAGATGAAAACGGAAAGTATATAGCATTCGATGACCCCTCAGAGATTGAAGGTATCAAAAGTATAGGGGTTAAAGTATTAGTAGATAGATTTATCATAAATAAAATATCTCCTTACTATGTATTAGCAGGTTGGGACACACAACCTTTAGAGAATGCTAAGAACGGTTTATCCAAAATATCTTGGGTATAGTAATCTTTATAACCGTAATCAGTGGTGAAAAAGATATGAGTAAAAAGAAGGTAACGCAAGAAGAATTGAGTAAAATTATTTCCGAGTTTGGAAATGAGGTAGCACAAGTATTTCAGATAATGGGTGCTGATATAGTTAGATTACAGACTATGGTATACAACCATTTAGAAGAAGAAGGTAAGATGGAAAGGATAGTTTGTGCTGAGTGTCAGGGTGAGTTATTAAGACCTAATATCAAAGGTGTAGAAAAGAGCGACGATTGCCCTTCCTGTGGAAAAGACGTTTTTGGGAATAAACAGTCTACCTTTGAGAATTGGGATGCCGGATTAACTAATGAAGAAGAGTGATACTATGAAGGCTACGTCGGAACAGTCCGAAAACTCTTCTTACAACCCTATGGTCGGTGATATACTAAGAATAAGTAAGTCATCTTTTATGGGTTATAAGATGTGTCCTAGACAATTTTATTGGAATTACATAGCCGATATACCTAGACCCCCTGCCACAGAACAGATGATAAGAGGAACTAAAATACATACTGTAATGGAGAGAGGTTTAATAGAAGGTTCAGATATGCTGATGGAAGCGGCTAGAGAAGAAGGAGTAGCAGACGACGAGGGTGTTGACTCATTAAATATTCTACTACATCAGATAGCGCATGATATAGGCGGGTTTGATGTTGTGGAAGTAGAAGTAAAACACGAAGTATATGAAGTGTTTGAAGGACATGAAATAATTTGGGTAGGTCTGATAGACGGTGTTCTACGGGACAAAAAGACGGGTGGTTTAATACTTGTGGAGTTAAAGACAGGTAATATGTCTATGTCTAAACTAGGTAGAACTAGAAAGGAATTAGTATACTATACACGTTTACTAAAGAAATTAGGTTATGAAGGAGAAGTAACACATTTCCTGTATGTAACACCCGACTATGAATATGACGAAGATGATAAATTATTACTAGAGGGTGATAAGAGAGGCAAGACCATGTGGGTAGGTGCAGAGCGCGGCTTTGCTTTGTTAGAGCCGTTTTTATCCCGTTCCTATAATTCCTTTGAGGAATCATTATATGACACTATTGACTCACTAACTTCCCACCAATGGCCTATGAAATGGAATGATTATTTCTGTCCTATGTGGTGCGACTACTCACTTAATTGTGAGGCAGAATTAAACGGTATTACGGAGTGGGGCTTGTGATTGGTATGAAGTGTATTGCGTGTGGTTCAGATGACCTTTGGGAAGGTTCAGAAGTTATTTGGAGAGTAAACGGACAGACGGGCAACGCACCCGAAGAGATTACTATATGGGCTTGCGAATGTGGAAGTCAACAAACGGAGTGAAAAAAATGCCGTTGGATTTTCCTAGAGAGATTGGCTTACGCCGCACCCAATGCCTAAGTAGAAATGACTTTGATACTTATATCGAAAAAGTAAATGGTAAGGCATCGTGTTATACTTCTCTGTATTCTTTTGAAAGAAAGGATGAAAGAAAGTCTTGGAAAATGGATATTGAATCAGTAGTTATGGATAGAGCATGGTGGGATTTTGATATGTTAGAAGGTGGTAATTTGGAAGATGTAAAAAGAGATGTTGCTACGCTTATTGCTAGGCTCAATGGAGATGTTAGAACTGTCTTTACAGGCAGAGGATTTCACGTTCACCAATTCTTCGACACACCTGTAAAGGGTACTATGATTTCTAAGCATTTAGATAGATACCAAAGGTTAATGGCTCAAGGATTGATGACACTAGATGGTGTAGGGTTTCCTCAGAAACTTACCCGTGTACCCGACACCTACAACCCCACTAGAGGCAGATGGTCTGTAAATATAGATACAGAAGCATTCATAAAAAGCCCATTAAAATATAACATTCCTAATAGACCACAAGAGGCTCTATTACACTTAGACCCGTTTAGAGGTCAGAGACCTAATGATGGTTTCAATATCCGAAAATGGATTGCTGATAACCCTAGAAAAGAAGTACCTATACCTGTTACACAGTTTGATGGTAAGATTGGGAATGCGGGTCTAATACCTATACCGCCGTGTTTAGAAAAGGCTATGAACCACGAAAACCCTAAACATACACATAGGATAGCATTAGTGCAACATTTAGCGGAAAACCTAAGATGGTTTGCACACCCCTCGACTTTGACGCAAGAGCAAAGAAGAGACTCAATAGATACAATAGTTAATTTTATCTCTAAACTAAATTGGAGAGACTATAATGAACATACATCAAGATTCCACATTGGTAGTGTAATAGACTACGAACACGTACCGACTAAGTGCTGTACGGATGCAGGGCCATGTTGGGCGCATGATGGAGTAAAGAGGTAATAATATGATGACAATGGAATTAATAACAATAGCACAAGCAAAGGTATGTAATATGTGTGGTGGTGAATGGACTACACAGACTACACTAGAAAAGTATTGCGGTAAATGTAACTCTCACTTAATAGAAATAGGTGGAGAAGTATATAGTCAACAAGGTTGGTAAGAAACTCCTTAAATAAGTATCTAACTGTGTTATCACTATGCTCTTAGTGGATGACAGAGAAAACCCAAAAGTAGTTAACAAGTTATTGATGAGAATGGGTAAAGATAACGTAAAAGTATGTAGGCTTCAAGCCGCAGATTATATCATAGAAACTTGTGGTATAGAGGCTAAAGAAATAAACGACCTGTATAGGTCTATTATGGGGTTCGGGCGCACACGTACTATTGTAGCGCAGTTAAGAGATTTGCAGGAAGAGTTTGAGAACCCTATGTTAGTGGTGTACGGAACGCAATTGAAGCCTTTCATTCCGGGCGGTAGACCTAACGCAAAACAAATGGCTATGGAAATGGCTCGTATGAAAAAAGTGATACAACAATTCAAAACCACATTTTATCAGAGATTTCCAAAAATAAAATATATGGAAGTAACCACGATGGATGATTTCACCGAGTATCTTGTTGTCAACCATACACAAAAAAGTATGTCCTTATCTACACACTCACCACACTTAGAGAAAGCAGTAAAAATTGCAGACCTAGACCCACGTGTAGCAATCCTCACAACAGTAAAGGGTATAACTCCTGAAATGGCCGAAGGTCTGCTAAAAGAGTTTGGTAGTATACCAAAAATACTTCGGACTAGAACTACACAAAAAGATATTATGAAGGTAAAAGGAATTGGGAGAAAAAGAGCAAAGGCGATTCTAAGTTTGCGGGATAAATATTAACCGATAGTAAACTTACTCGCAGAAGATGACGTGTTTATTGCGGCTCTTTGCATCTTAACATTTAGATTCTTTAATACCACGCTAGTAGCATCTGCGTCATCATCACCTGTTCCGGGTTTTCTAGTTATTCTTACCTTAATTTTATTACCTGCTTTATTCAATCCTTTGACGGCCATCTCCGGCAAAATGTATAAAACTTTATTACTAACACCTGTATTTATTTTTACCGTATTAGTTTTAGTTACATTGGCTTGCTCGTTTGATATAGTAACATAAAGCACAGCAGTTTTGTTACCCGATGGTGCTAGTGGCGAATGTGTTACAGTAGCGTCTATACTCATCCTGTTACTAAGTATGTCATTAGGCATAACAAAAGTAGTCTCTAAAGATATTTCTTGAGATGCTACTTTGTAATCACCGCCCTGTAATCCTTTACCTGCAAATACATATCCGTCAGCAGTCTTAGACGCTGTGCCGCTTGTAGCAACAATGTCCACATCCATACCCTCTATTGCTTTCATAGAAGAAGGAACTATACTAGGTTTTTGTTGACCCAATATAGAGAACTTACCGTCTCCCGCCATGCTTTCTTTAGGAAGATTCATTCTGCCTCTTATCATACCGTGCATACCCTTACTCATCTTGTTTGCTGTTACTATGGGGTCTGAGTCATAACCATCTCCTGTATCTTCTAATGGGTCTCCTGTTGATTGGTCTTGAGTAGGGTCTAAATCCTCGCTTGGTTTGTTATCGCCGGGTCTTATAGGTCTATCGCTTATTGGTGGGTTAATTACACCACCACCTACACCAACACCGGATTGCAGACCGTCATTATCACTATCTAGTAAAAAGTCTTTTAGTTTATTTGACGACAATGCTTCGTCTCTCTCTAAAGTTAGTTTTAAGGTATCAATACCTGTCGATGCACCCCACTCAACCTGTTGTATAACCATAGTTTCGTTGTTCATTTCAAATCCTAAATCTGTAACGCTTACATAACTAGCAGGGATATAAGATAAATCCCTACATATCTGTATTCTT
>Ga0209337_1001153_pt1 | contig 20398 bp, 35 predicted proteins | sample LinPmetageLP53_FD_184044 | JGI IMG/M metagenome (GOLD analysis project Ga0209337, IMG submission 184044) | Marine viral communities from the Pacific Ocean - LP-53 (SPAdes) (version 2) | ecosystem: Environmental > Aquatic > Marine > Oceanic | place: Pacific Ocean | collected 2010-02-08 | reverse complement strand
AAGACCTTTTAGAACAAGAAGTAAAACCTACTTGGGTAACTTGTAGATACTTTGAAAGATCACCTGATAACATACCTAGATTTCCAGTCGTGATCGATTGGGGAGTGGGAGAAAGAAATGACTAATTTAATTAATCGCTTGATACCACTGGTACACTTTTGTTATAATATGTACATACTAAAAAAAGAGGTAAAATAAATTTATGGAAAATTCAATATTATACAAACCCTGTATAGAAGGTACAAAACCTGACAAAGGTTCTACACTAAAAACTACATTAAAAAGTTCAGTAGCTAATCTTAAAGAAATGTTTGGTGAACCTGCGTTCGAGGGTTATGGTGATTTTGTTACAACTGAATTTGTGATTGATTATGAATATTACGACAAAGACAATGAAGGTACTGAATATGGACAGTTCACAATTTATGATTGGGGCTACCTTAGGGACTTCAAAAACGATTATGAAACCATCAGCTGGCATGTTGGTGGAAAACATGGGTTCGACGGTATTGCCGCTGAGTCTGCTATTAGAATTTTTAATAATACTGATGTTCGTTATGGTTACGATCAATCAGTACTTTGTCATGCAACATGGCATCAAGTTTAGAGAGAGGGGTTCCCGAGTGGTATTTCGTAAATTGGGTTTCGTAATGATATATACTGTAGTAGGTGAAATTTCCCTAAGTGTACTGACTCCCTCTCTCGCCCTTATAGTATTATATATGACAGGAGAAATATGGATAAGATAGAATATGTTTTATTGGTTGTTGGTGGTGTTACCTGGATAGCAATAGTTTGCTGGGTGATCTACTATATTACACAATTAGATAAAGATCAGGATTATTATCAAAAACACGATACACATTATCGTGATGGTGACAATACATAAAAAAATAAATAAAGAATATGAAAAGATATCAAGCAGTAATGATAACAGTAGCAATATGTACTGTAGTCTATTATGAACATTCGTTTCACGGTACAGTCAATCAGATACAAGAAACTGTAGAAGAAACTAATATAATAGTAAAAGAAATAACAAAAACAATTCACAACACACCTTATAATCTATCTAATGATTATCATTGTTTAGCGTCTAACATTTATTGGGAGTCACGCAATCAATCACTAGGTGGTAAAGTAGCAGTAGGTCAAGTTGTACTCAACAGGGTTGACAGTCAGAGATTTCCTGATACAATATGTAATGTAGTGAAACAAACAAAATATTATCCTAGTGGTAAAATCGATCTTCATGATTGTCAATTCAGTTGGTATTGTGATGGGATGTCAGATGTACCTCTAGAGAAAGAAAAAGATGTGTATGAAGAATCATTCATGTTAGCTGTAAAACTTCTGGAGAACCGTCCTATGGACTTTACAGAAGGTGCTGTACATTATCATAATGATAAAGTTAATCCTTATTGGGCAGACTCAATGATACAGACAACTAGAATTGACAATCATATATTTTACAGGAGAAATAAATAATGGGTATGATAAATTTAGGTTCATCAATGAGATATGGACCGAGTGGTAAAAGAAGAAAAACAACAGCATGGTCTACTAAGACAAGAAGACCGTCAGTAAGTACAGAACCTTATGTACCACAAGAGACACAAAGAATGAAAGACATCAAAGCGTATAATGAGAAGTATCCTTCTTACTCTGGTCCTAGTAAAGGTAACACTTTAGTACCAGACAATACATACAAAGAAGAAGCGTCTAAAAACTTTACAGTAGCTATCGGATATAACAAAGGTGGATATCAAGTAATACCAAATAGTGAAATTAAAGATATTGGAAAATAAAACAATTATATATAATTAAATGGCAATAAAAAAAGGAACAAAGAAAAAATCTAAACCACGCAGTACAAAAGCAACAAGGTTGACTTTAGATGAACAGTACATGGGTACAGAACCCGAAGTAGATTATTTTTCTAGTACGAACAAAGCGGGTAAAGAATATAATCTACATGATTACTTTGGTTGGTATAATTATTTTTATGATAGAAAGAAAACTAATCAAGTAATAATATCATACGCTAAGAAATTTCAATACAAGAATGCACCGAAGTTTTCTAAGATGTTTTTATCAACAGGACTAGCTGCAGTTATCTCAGGACTTGAGAATGGAGTTAAGTTTCCCGAACACAAAGACTATCCAGGTGAACCCGGATCCTCTGGTTATCAGAAATGGGTACATCAACAGTTGAGAAAATGGAATAAGAGAGCTCAAGAACTTAAAGAAGAAGACTTAGATAAAAGTAAACTTGTGATAAAGAAAAGACCTTCAGTACAAGAAAACATTAATGCTAAAGGTCAATCATTATTAGGTGATATTGATCATGCAATTGATGTGTGGGATTTAGAACCATTTGATATGTATAAGTACTTAGCAGAACAAAAAGTTTCTGCTGCTGTAGCTAATTCAATCGTCAATGAATATGACGGTATGATAAGTGAGATCAAAGAAGCTCGTGAAGGAAAATGTGAACAACTCAAAGAAGCGTACGGTTATTTGAATAAAGGTGAAAAAGATAATTACTATAATTTTCTTCTCAGAATTAAAACCGATACAGAAAGATATGTAGAAATGAACAAACCTATTAGAAAACCTAAGAAAGCAAAACAGATTAATGCTAAGAAAGCAGTTTCAAAATTAAGTTACCTAGATCAAGATCCTGAAAACAGAATCAAGTCAATAGATGCTAGTAAGATCATAGGATGTAAACAGTTATGGGTCTTCAATAGTAAGACTAACGAATTGATCAAGTATGATGCTGAAGACCGAGGTGGTCTTATGGTTAAAGGTACTTCGATTAAGAACTTCAATTCTAAAACATCAGGTTGTAAGAAACTCGGTGTTAAGACAGACTACTTTATTGACCGTATTTTAATGGGTGGTTCAATCGTACTAAATAAGTGTATGAGCGAAATAAGTTCAAAGTCCAGTAAGGTTACTGGTCGAATAAATAATAATATGATATTACTAAAGGTGGATTAAATTATGGCTATAGATTATAGTAGATTACCGAGTGATGCATCACCAGTTGAAATATTGGATGCAGCATCAAAACTCAAAACAAAAAAAGAAAAAGTAGAAATGTTACAGAAGTTTGGTGGAAGAGCTGACTTCATGTACATACTCAGAGGAGCGTTTGCTCCCAACATAGAATGGTTAGTACCTGACGGAGAATTACCTCCCGGGACTTCATTCAACTCAGCACCGTCAATCGACACAGCTGACGATAGACTAATTAGAGCTTACAGACAGTTCCAATATCTAGTCAAAGGTGGACCTGAAATGAAACAATCTAAGAGAGAAGATATATATCTCAATATGATTAGATCACTTCATATAGACGAAGCCAAATTACTTATGTCTATAGTGGGTAAAAGAATGCCGTATAAAGGAATAACTAAAGCTTTAGTAGCAGAAGCATTTCCTACAGTATGGCCGAAAGAAACTAAGGCATCGTCATAAATAATTATATGACAAATAAACTAGGATTAACAATAGAAGAAAGAACAATCTTTTATACTGATGCAGACGGTAAAAGAAGACCAAGTGAAGTAAGAAGATATGATCCCATTTTGGGGTTTGTTATACTTCGTGATCCTATGTTAAATGAACAAATTGAATTTTTATGGAATTCTAGTACCTCTAAATGGGAAGGTACTGGAGTCCAATCTGGATATGAAGCACTGTTAGATTCGAATGTATTTGATACACCGATTACTAAACAAGTAGATAGTGCTGTACCAGATAAAGCTACGAGTGTGTCAAGATTTCCGAGTTAAATAATGGATGTGGGTGAATTTTACCCGACAAGGTTTATATTATGGAAACTAAAACTTCAACTAAGGAGGTGATCAGTATTGTTATTATGAAGATACGAGAAAATAATCATCAACTACGGAGGACACAATAAAGAGCTTGACAGAATTCAAGTTCGGTAGTAAAATATTAATATATGAATCGGAATTGTCAAATCGATTCCGATTCATTTTTAAGCAATGTATATCATGTATAGGAGAAAAATATGGATACTAAAATATTAACAGTTCAAGACCTAGCAGGTGTTGTTTCGATCATTGATGTATGCTCTGCAAGGGGTGCATTCAAAGGCGAAGAACTAGCTGGAGTCGGAAGACTTAGAGAAACTTTTCTTGCTGAGGTGAAAGAACAACAACCAGATCAAGCGACTGCACCAGAAGGTGTTGAAGCTCCAGTAGTTGAAGCAGAACCAGTAGAAGAAGAATCCTCTAACTAATATCGATATAAGTGAGAGGGATTAGCTTCCCTCTTTCTTTTACAATTAAACAAACACAATGCCAACAAAATTTAAACCATCAGCAGCTGTCAGAGACAGAGTATCAGGTAAGATTACAACAGAACATTACTACATTAAGTCAATGTCTACAGAAGTCTTATTCGAAGAATTAAACAAGTCAAATACTAAACCTAAAATCAAATCTAAAATCAGAAACGAATTGAATAGACGTAGTATCAAAATAGTAATGGTACCAAAGGAATCATAATGGTTTGGATACCTCTCAAAAACGGTTCAGGACAAGTAGTCAAAGACATAAAACTTAAGAGTCCTGATAACAAAACTTATACTGTAGTTAAGAACAGTAGAAAAGGTATCAATAGATATGAGATTACTTTAAAGAGTAGTGATGGGTCTACTAAAAAAGTAATGAATCATGATATCATGAAAAAGAAATCAGATCCCAAACATGAACCTTGGGAAGTAGTCGGAGGATTTCATAGTCCTGCTGAACTAGCAAAGATAAACAAATCAAAAACAGTTGATCCAGATGCTAATAAAGAAAGATCAAAAAGAAAATCATTTTGGAAACAAGATAATAAACCTGGTACACATAGTAGTGATCAGAAAAAAAGATTAGCAAAGAAAGAAGAATTTAAAAAGTTTGCTGAGTATTTAAAAGATGAGTGACATTAACGATTTCGGTTTTACAGCTGTAGACCAAGAAGAATTAAAAACAAAGACAGGTGAAGATGCTACTGTAGGTAAAGAAGTAGCTGAACAATTAAAGGCTGTCGCTAAATCATCAGCAGGACAAGCTAACTCAGCTCAGATAGACGAACTTGATTCTAAGTTAGAGGTACTAACAAAACTAATCTCAAACTCTCTATCTGAATTAGACGAACATAAAGAAAACTTATCATCAATAGATACTAACAAAGAGTTAGATTATAAAGATAGATTAGTTGAATGTGAAAAACTTATTCTACCATTACTACAAAACTTAATGAAGAATGAGGATAAAGAATACATCTATTGGCCAAATCGAAAGGCTATCATACAATCACAAATTGACAGATTACAAAAAATAACGAGATAAAACTTGTAACCGCTAGTACACTTTTGATATACTAGATACACTATGACAACATTAACTATAATAGAATACACTACATATATTGCGATCCTTTTGGGTGCTATGTATAAGTCACATAAACTCGGTGAAAAAACAGGTTCTATGTACATGTTAGAGTATTTGAGAGAAAACAAATATGAAAATATTGAAGGGTTTGAAGAGCCGTATCTTAGTGATACAGGATTTAATAACTTTATCTCTCACATGAAAAAAGAAAAGAAGGCTAAAGACAATGGCTGATTTTCAAATACCCGGTAAAGTCGGTGACGCTTTCATTAGAATATCAGCGGACAAAGAAGTTCAACTTATATTCGGTGAAGACGAGGATACACTTTATCGTGAATCAGATTGGGAAGGACAAGAAGTTTACAAAACTGCTGTACAATTCTCATTGATGATTGATAGTTACTTGAGAAATGCTAAAGCATTAGAGGATCTCATAGTACATTCCACAACAGGGAATATTCCTGCTGAACTGATTGGTAAAGATTTATTACCTATCATGTTAGCTGGTGCTGGTTTAGATGAATCTGATTATTCAAATTTTGAATTGAATGAGTATGAAGAAACATATGAACCAAAAGAAACATATAAAGATAATATAATTCAATTCAAAACAAAGGATAAAGATAATGAAGATGAGTGATGCTCTTAAGAGCACAGAACATACAAAGAGTTTGTATAAAGGAAAACCAAGAGGGTATTATGATCCGACACCAGTAGAAGTATTTTTTACTCGGGTTGGTCAATCAATATACAAATTTACAGATGAAAGACAACACAAAACATTAATGACAGATGAAGATTGGATAGCACATTGTAACGCTGCTAACAAGTGTGTCAGGTTCGGTACATTGTATGGACCGAAGAGTATGTCAGACTTCAAACCAGAAGAGTTAGATATAATTAAAGTGTTTGTCGGGAAGAAAAAGAAATGGATTTAAATCAAGAAATAAATATTTTAAAAGATAATATTCAAGAATTACAGAAACAGTTATCACAAGCACATCAAAGAATTGGTGAACTTGTATCTGAAAAATCAGTTAGTAATGAAGAAGTCGTTCAACAGAAACAATTCATTCAAGAGATAACAGGTCAACTTCAAAGAGTTAACTTAGAAGCTGAACAAAAAATTCAACAACAAATGGACAGTATACCTGATGTACTTGACTCTAAACAAATGTTAAAGGAAGGTAAGTAATGCCTACTTACGATTTTCGTGATACTAAGACTGATGAAATCTTTGAGAAATTTATCTCAATTTCAAATAAAGAAAAGTATTTAAAAGACAATCCTCATATCAAACAAGTGTACACGAAAGTACCTGGGATAATCTCTGGTACTAATATGAGTATGAATGTAGATAATCATGGGTTCAAAGAAGTCTTACAGAAAGTCGGAGAAGGACATCCTGGTTCAGAAGTATATAGAGAAAATGTACGACAGTCAGGTAAAGAAGTTAAAACAAGACAAGTTGTCGAAAAACATGCTAAGATACAAGCAGATAAAGAAATTAGAAGAAATAAAAAGAAATAAAATATGTTTAATCACTTAAAAGGTTATGAGTCCGTTACTTTACCTACTGAAACAATAAACGGAAAAAGATACTATGTTACACCAGACGGAAAGAAGTATCCGTCAGTCACAACAGTTACAGGAATGCATAGTGCTAAATGGGTGGCGAAGTGGAGAAAGAATGTCGGTGCAGAAGTTGCTGATAAGATATCTCGACAAGCTGCTAATCGTGGTACAAGATATCACAATCTACAAGAAGACTATATCAACAATATGGATATTACAGAAAAGTTAGCTGATGCTACTCCTCTAGACTTATTGATGTTCAATCAAACTAGAGAACTTACTGATAAGATTGGTGACATTTATATGTTAGAAGGTTCGTTATATAGTGATGATCTAGCTATTGCTGGGAGAGTTGACTGTATTGCCGAGTTCGCTGGTAAAGTATCTGTTATTGATTTCAAGACAAGTACAAAGGCTAAGTCACCTAGTCAGATAAAGAATTACTTCATGCAAGAGACAGCTTATGCTAAGATGTTTGAAGAAAGGTATCAAGTACCGATTGAGAGAATTGTGACATTAGTTTCAGTAGAAGAAACAGGAACAGCACAGTTATTTGTTGAAAACCCAAACAACTGGATTGACCAGTTGTTGAGTCTTCGCAGTCAGTATAAAACTGAATTTGGTTTATAGGAGTAGTGCCTAAGTTATATTATGAATCCACTTACTTACATTGTAAACATGATTATCAGAATAGGTGATAAACAACCTAATGTGACAAACGCGAGTTCAACGAAAGAGGCTGTGGAAGCCTTTACTTCTTCGCCGTGTCTACTCCATGATCTTTTAATATTCATTGGAGTATCCTTTGTTATAAATAGTTATATAAAATGTAAACTTATCATTTACACTTATATTTATAACAGTTATAACTTTACATAACTAAAAGTTATAACGAAAAAGAGATAAATTATGGCATACAGTAAAGAAGTAGTAGAAAGATTTGAATCAGTTCTTAGAAATCCTGAGAAACATGCAGTTGGTAGATTTGATCCCAATGATCCTAATGTAATATCAGGGATGGTTGGAGCTCCTGCTTGTGGTGATGTTATGAAGTTAGATATGAAAATGGACGGTGATGTTATTAAAGATGTTAAGTTCAAAACATACGGTTGTGGATCAGCAATCGCCTCATCAACATTGTTTGTTGAAATGTTAAAAGGTAAAACAATAGACGAAGCTAAACAGATTACAGATAAACAAATAGCAGAAGCGTTACAACTACCACCAATCAAATTACATTGTAGTGTCTTAGCAGAAGATGCTATAAGACAAGCTGTAGAGAATTGGAGTCCTGATACAATGATAGGACACAATCAACCACCAACAACTGATTAGAGCTTGACCTACAAGGATTCGGTAGTATAATAGATATATGATCTTAACTAAAAAGAAGTTTACTACCTCTGTAGAAGAATTAGTAATTAATAAACACCTTTCCTACATAGATGCAATAGTACATTTTTGTCAAGAAAATCATTTAGAACCTGATTCAGTTAAAGGTCTAATTACTCCTCCGTTAAAAGAGAAGATAAAAGCAGAAGCGGTTAACCTTCGGTTTTTGAAAGAAGAATCAAATGCCAAGTTACCAATATAATAAAATACAATACAATACAATAATAAAATAATATATGATACCTCAAAAACAAAAACCCTACCATCAAAGAAAACACTTCAACAAGAAGTTCAATAAACAAAAAAGACATGACGGACCTCCTCCTTTTGATGTTCTATTAAGACAATTCAAAAAGAAATGTGAGAGAGCCGGTATCGTTGCAGAAGTTCGTAAAAGAGAATACTATGAAAAGCCTGCTCAGAAGAGACAAAGAAAAAAGAAAGAGGCTGTTCGTAGAGAACAAATCAATCAACAAAACAATAATACACTAGGTAAACTAAGATACTATTAATGACTAGCAGAGAAGGTTTTGATGCCTACTGTCTGTACTTAGCTATTAATAATCATTTTAATACAGAGTCTTATGACTTCTTTAAGTACAACGGTAAAGTACCAGTAAAAATACAATCGTTTCTAAAAAGAAATGATAAATATCATTTTGCTAAATTAGCAAGAGAACATAGAGATGAACTTAGAGATTACTTTGTTGCTAATCTCTCTCAGAAGAAATACTATGTTAAAAATTTATTAGATAATGAATGTATTGACAATTACAAAGAGTTTAAAAAAAGAAAACAAAAATTGTCATACTGTATCATACAAGATATGAGATATCTACAAGATAAATATGAACAAGTAGATATAATTTTAGAATGTAAGAAAGGTCAACACCCACCTATTTTAAAAGAATATCTTGGTCGTAAGATCATACCAGAAACATTTATAGCATTCGAAATGATGTTTGGTGTATTCGGTGACTTTGATGAATTAATACAAGAACAATTTATCTGGCCGAAAGAAAGAAGTAAATTAACTAAACTGAAACCTTTTATCGAAATAGATAAAACAAAATTGAGAACAGGAATGAAAGAAGTATGGATACAGCGTACATTATAGGTAACGGTCCTTCTAGGAAAGGATTAGATTTAGATACACTAGATGGTACGATCTTTGGTTGTAATGCTTTGTTTAGAGATTACCCTGCAGACTATTTGGTGTCGGGTGATTCTACTATCATAAAAGAAATTTGTGAATCAGAATATCCGAAAGATCATAAGTGTATCTTTCCTGATTTCGATCCTGTCCCGAAAGAATATAAAGAAATGATTCTTATGGGATTCGATCCTTCGTTTAGTATTAAAGAATCAGATATAGACAGACATGATAATGTCTGGATATTTGGACTTCAAGATGATATCTCAGAGATCATGGAAGTTCATGTCATTGGAGTAAATCCTGAATGGCAAATAACAAATATGAAAGGTACAGAAGAAGACCCTAGGTTTAGTGTCAACTTCTTTACTGGAAGTCAAGCTATGGCTCAGGCTTCTATAATGGGTTTTGACGAAGTATGTCTTGTAGGTTTCGATTCTATATGGAACTTTCAAGATAATACTTATCAGAATATCTATGCTGGTACTAATGCCTATCAAAGAGAGAAAGAAACTTCTCGCTTGAGGGTTGGTACTAGTGATCCTAATTCACTTCTAGGAACACAAGAAGCACAGATAAAGAAAGTGATTGACAAATTTACAGATGTCAATTATACTATATACTATAACGGAAATAAAAAACCGTTAGAATACAATAGTTTTACATAATGAAATAAGTGGATAATATAATAAAATTAAATACAAGGAGATAAAATGTCATTTAATGAACTAAAGAGAAGTCGCGGTGGCTTCGATAAACTACAAACCGCACTTGAAGCAGAGTCCTCTGATTCAAACAAAAAAGGCTATGGTGACGATAGATTCTGGAAACCTGAACTAGATAAATCTGGTAATGGGTATGCAGTACTTCGTTTCTTACCAGCTTCAAATGGTGAAGAACTACCATGGATCCAATATTGGGATCATGGATTTCAAGGACCAGGTGGGTGGTTAATAGAGAAATCTTTAACAACTCTAGGTAACGATTGTCCTGTAAGTGAGTATAATTCTCAATTATGGAACAGTGGTGATGAAGCACAAAAGGATCAAGCAAGAAAACAAAAAAGAAGATTACACTATGTTGCTAATGTTCTTGTTGTTTCAGATCCGACTCATCCAGAGCATGAAGGTAAAGTAATGCTTTATCGTTTCGGTAAAAAAATCTTTGAGAAAGTCAAAGATGTAATGCAACCTCAGTTCGAAGATGAGAAACCAGTGAACCCATTTGATATGTGGGAAGGTGCTGACTTTAAACTTAAAGTTAGAAAAGTCGATGGATATTGGAATTATGATAAATCAGAATTCTCTAATCCTGCTCCTATTTCAGATGATGATTCTGCAATGGAGAATATCTACAACAAACAACATTCTTTAGCTGAACTAATTGCTCCAGATCAATTCAAATCTTATGATGATCTGAAAGCACAATTAGATAGAGCTTTAGGACTAGGTGGTGTAGAAGTGTCAACAGCGACAGCAGAAACAATAGCAGAAGACAACACTAGTGGTCAAACAGCTACTGCTGAAACTAAACCATGGGCAGATACACCAGCACCAGTAAGTAATTCAGGAGACTCAAGTGATTCTACTATGAGTTATTTTGAAAAACTTGCGAATGATCAGTAAGAAAGTTATAAATACTATAACTTGATTCAAAGATATGGGAATGACCTTCGTGTCAGGTCATGAGTTCTTTTAATTTCATAAAAGAACGGGACGGTTAAGAATGGGGATTCTTAGCAATCAATGAGGAAAGATATCTATGCGGCAGGAGATATCAGATTAAACGGCGGGAAGAGGGGCTAGTTTTTTCATCTATTGAGATAATGCTAATTTGTAACTGAAATCATCAGATACAGTTTGTCTCGTAGCAACTACTTTTTTAGTACCAGCGTTATTCGTCTGGTTGTTTACTTGTACATTGTTAGTTTTTACATCCCTATCTCTACCACCGAATTCAACATCTCTAGCTGCTTCTGTAGTAGCATCTGATTGTGTTTGAAGTTCTTCACCTTTTAATTGTTCAGCTTCGATTTTGGCTACAGAACCTTGCATCGATTCATTGAAAGCTCTATTAAATGCTTCTCTCGGTGATTCACCACCAGGTAAGAAAGCTCCAACTGCTGCAGCTGATCCTGATGCTACGGCTTTAGGGAACGCTGTAATTTTCATAAAGATTGTTTTTATTTTACTCAATGCTCTAGATACTAGACCACTAAAGTATTCGCTCAAGTCTATTGAGTTCCATAGGTCTCTGATAAATTGAATTGAATCAAGAACACCATCACCAATATTTTTATATAAGTCTTTAAACATATCTTGGAAAGAGAATTCTTCTAAAGCTGACATATCGAATCCCATCTTATCACCAATCCATGTTACTGCTGATTTGAGTAAGTCTAATGGCCATCCAATTATATATGAAGTAATACCACCGAAGAATCCTAATATACCACCAAAGATTTGTGATATTATACCTTCACCTGAATATCTTTGAAATTGTGACATTGAATTTTTAAGACCTTCATACAATCCAAACAATACAGTTATTGGCCAAAATATTCTACCTAGAAGTTTACCAAAGAGACCAACTTTAGATAGAAGACCGGTTATAATTTTTACTACTGGTTGAATTGCTTTACCCACTTTGCCGAGTGGTTTAAAGAAACTTTTTATTCTATTACCAAAGGCTGTGATCTTACCACCCATTGATTGTAAGTTTTTTAATGCGGATGCTTTTAGACTTTTAGTAAATTTTTTAATACCAAAGAAGTTTAATGTTTTGGCAAGGCCTTGTTTGAATCCTGCTAGGAATCCTTTAAAGAAAACACTTAATGCCGTAAATAGACCAAAAAAGAATAATTTGAAGCCACTTTTTTTATTATCTGGTGCTTCACCTGGTTTAATTGGACCCTTAACACCACCGGCATTTAATGCATTAGCTCGAGCTTTTAGTTTAGCTTCCTTTGCGGTTTTTCTTTGTAACTTAAAAGCCTTAAGGGTTGTTAATAAAAGTTTAGCACCAAGAGATTTAAGGAGAGTTAATAAAGTTTCTACACCGGGTAATGTCGTAAGAGGAGCAAAAGCTATACCCAATTTACCTATGTCATTAGAAAACGATTCTTTAACATTACCAAATACATTTGCTTGTTTTTGAAGTTTTTCATAATTTTCTTTAAACCCGTCAGTAAATCTTTCAGCTAATGTTTTAGTATTTGCATCAGCTTTTGAGATAACTTCTTGAAGTTTTGCTGTTACTGATGATAAACCTTCTTTTATTTCTTCTTCGGCCATTGTCTATTACCTAATTAGGATTTGAATCACCATGTTCTTTAGATGCACTTGATGTGTACAAACCAAACCAAGCAGCACCAGCACCAACTAGTACAGATATTAAACCTGATTGTTCTAGTGAAGGTTCAGGTAAATCCATAAACCAGAATGTAGCATAGTACAATAAGTACATATAGATACCTAAGAATGCTCTAGGTATAACTCTCCATGCATCCATAGTCTTCGCCGCGAATATCCATTTCTGCCATGGATTTCTTCTGTCTTCATTTGTTAGTTCAAATATTTCTTGTTTCAGTTCACCAATCTCTGATACCATAGCCATAAACTTTTTAAGGTCTATTTCTACCTCGTTACGAGACATGTCTCCTTGAAACTTATCTTGATCTGCCATTCTAATTACCTCTTTGTTTCGATTTACGTTCTTCTTCTTCTAAATGTTTCATCAATAATGTTACATATACTTCACGTTCCCACGGAACCATATTGTCTAGTTCTGTAAGACTCCATTTATGATACTGCATCATCGCGAAATTAGTTTGCATTAAATTATACAAACTTTCGTGAGAGAGGCCTATTCGAAAAAATCTGAAATACCTTGTAACTCTCTTTCTATTTGTTTACCACATTCACTACATTCATAACTTATATTGTTTACTAGTCTTGGCATGTCTTCAAAAAACTTTTGAATTTGTCCAAACTGTTCAGTATTCAATGACTCCATAAATTCTAATACTTCTTTTTTATCAAAATCATCTCTAGTATGGACTTCATCTCCATCATAAATTGATTCAATACATGATGCTATCATATTAAACATCTCATTAGTATTTATATCATCACCTGCAGTTTGTATCGATAATAAATTAGGAAATGATAGATTGACACCAACCGTATCTGTAAGAGCTATAGTAGTGTCAGCTGTACCTTCTTGTACTGTACAGTTTCGTAGATCAACTGTAACAGGAGTCCGTGCCTCTTCATGACAATCACAACCCAACTGTAGGTCTGCTGTCTCACCTGCTGATTTAATTCTTATCTGTATAAATAACCATTCGATATCAGTCATAGGTAGATAATCTAATTTTAATTCATTTTCATTATATACACATGTTTTAATTAAATCAAACATAGAGTTTTGTATTGTTGAACTTTCTTCTCCTTCTAGAGCGGACAGTAATACCTTCTGTTCTTTAACTAAGAACGGTCTGTAATCTGCTGTCTTTTTTGATATTGGGAGTTCTGTAGTATAACGAACTGCCTCAAGTTTAGGTAATGCCATAATTTATTCCTCAATAATAATGTAATGTAGTAGTATTTAGTTACCAAATAACTCCTCATCAATCTTACGATCAATTTTAGATGTAATTTTTCTTTTGTATTTTTTAAATAACCCACCAAGTAAACCACTAGGTGAATTTTCAAAACTTGAGCTCCATGATCTAAATGCCATACCACATGTAAATGTTTGTATCTCAGATGCTGATGCATCAAGTGTTTGTTCTTGTATGTTTTGTGGCCACGCTTCATGAAGTTCTACTTCATAAATGGGTATCTCGTCCATTCCTAATTGAGTTATTTTAACAGTACCAGTATAATCATCTTGATATTGAAACCCATAACCCTCATCAAAAATATATGATTGCCATAATTCCATAAGTTGTTTGTCTTCAAATGTGTGATCACATAAGAAAGACATAGTTAACAACCCACCACCATAGTCTACTTTATTTGGGTGTTTTCTCATTGGACCTGCACCGTACTCAGTACCTTCAGCATATATTATTTGTTTACCTGGTAATGAAATACTATTACATCTCAGTCCTCTACTTCTAATATTTGCTGGTCCGAAGATTTCAACATTGAATCGATTTTGTCGAGTCATGTTATCTAAGTGTGCTGCCATGAATTGATTAATTTTCATTAGAATTTATTCCTACTTTCTTTCCATACAGTTGATTTACTTACTTTTCTAAATGACTCAGTTGGTAGAAAGATCGCAATCTCCCAATCAGCTGGTTCAATCAATAATAATTTTGATTGAATGTTGTCAGATAGATAATGTTTGAAACACGGTTTAAAGAATCTCATAGTTTGAGCTTTCTTTAATATCTGATATGTTAATTTAAATTTAGTTGTTCTATCATATTTATCGTTGTTTGTTATATCCATTAGTGCATCTAAAAATTGAGCTCTAATATTTGGAGCTATGTAATGTAGATTCATACCATGAAAACCTTTCTTTGCTGGTTGGATAGGTATACACAACGGGAACCTATCATAGTATGGTAATTGTTTTTTTGTTTTAGGGTCATACTGAAAGTTGTACATACTACCGTATGTTTGTCTTGCTCTAGTCGGACCGTCTTTTAATAAAGAGGCTCGAGAGACATTCATGTTACTTACGTTGGATTGAAACCAATCCATTGAAGCTTTGGTTCGAGCAGCAATGCCACTTCGAAATGCTTCTTGTTCAAGTTTGTCGAATAGTCTCCCGGCCATAGTCGTATAATCCTTAGAAATAACTTGTTAAGTGAACTGATACTGCATCACCAAAGTCTACATCATCATCTCTTACAGTACTCATTATTAACATTCCAAGAGTCAAAGTGTTAGTTAAAGAATATTCTATTTGAATACTCTTATCAATAACATCTTCATAATCTCCATAGTGTAGAGTTATGTCTGCGAAGTCGATAAACGGTAGAGTGTATTCTACAAACTCATAGTCTTTCGCTGATCCGACACCCATAGCTTTACCTATTTTGATCGGTCCATATCCTAGACCTATAAATTTTTCGTTAAAATCTTCACCTTCACCACTATATTGATAGCTAACATAGCCAAGATCAAGTGTGAAGTCGCCTTTCGCAACACTATAGCCACCGTAGAAGTCTGCTTCAACTTCTTCTTCACCATTAATGTCGATATTTGATCCCCATGCTCCTACATAGAAACCATTACCTAGTCCTTGTTCTAATCCAAAGTTCAATGCAGGTCCATGGTCAGTTTGAGTTTGACCTCTCCACATATAATCTGAACTAACACCAAAGCTTCCTGACATAGCAAACGCTGATGTTGATAACAATAAACTAGTTATTAATACTAATAATTTATTCATATATTTCTCCTATATTATTTGTATTTCATTATAAAATCATAATGTAACAAAGTATTTATGGTTATTAATAGATGTTTATATCCTTTTCTGTAAGAATTCTCCATTTCCAGTTACGATCATCACAGTATTTCATTGCTTGATTCCATTTAGCATCATTAACTATGTAGGTTTGTACTTCTTTGAGATATCTCTTAGAAGTTCTACCTGTTTTAGTGAGTTTCTTTTTAGGGTTAGGAGGTGAACATTGACTGAATGGTTTAACTTCAATAAGTTCTTCAATAACTTTACCACCAGATGTTTTGTACTTGATATAAAAATCAGGAAAGTATCTGTGCACACGGTTATCTACCGGTGAGACATAGGGTATTATAATTTCCTCAGATTGCCATTTAAGTATAGACGGGTTATTATCTAGATACACCATGAATCTTCTCTCTAATAAAGAACGATAAATAATGTTACTAGGGTTACCTTTATACTTATTTGGATTCTTTGGTTTAAACTTTCCTTTATAAGACATAAATAACTAATAAGTATATATTACAATAGAGAACAACAATTATGGCATTTAAGAAAGTAAGAGGAGCAATCAAGGGATTTATAGGATCAGTTAAAGGTGATCTAAACAGTATAACAAATAATTTAGACAAAAAGTTAGCATCTACTGGTAATAAGTTTGATCAAAGAATAGCTGACTCACTAAGTGATCTTTTAACAGGACTCACTGGTATTCGTACATCTAATATACCAGGTATCTCAGCAGAAGTATTAGATATGAAAGGATCTAATCGAGAAGCACGAGCCAAAGTTTTGAATAATCCTACTAGAGGTAGAGCAAGTACTTCACCAAGTAATAAAATAGGTTTGGCTTTTCCAGAAGATTTTAGAAAAGAGAATGGAAGTGGCCAAAAACTTACTAACTATATCCACTTTAGATCATTAGAAAGAAATGTAAAAGATAAAACCGGTGAAGATATTTATGATATATTTTTGTATGTCCCAGATACATTACAAGATAATATTAGTGTTGCGTACAAAGAAGCTGAAAAAGGAATCATTGAAGGTATAGTAGGTGCTACTTTTGGTGAAGAATCTCTAGGATCTCAAAACAGCTTTAGAGAAATTGAACGATTGATTATAAGTGGAGCTCCTGGTGGTGACTTATTAAAACAATCAGCAGGTAAAGGTGTTAACCCTTTAAAGTTTCAATTATTTGATGGTGTTAATTTTAGAACATATGCATATACTTTTAATTTAAGACCAAAAAATTTAAACGAAGCTAAGACAATTCAAGAAATGATTTATGCTTTTAAATTATCTGCGTTACCGGGTACACAAGGGGAATCAAATCGAATTTATACATTCCCTAATGAATGGGCAATAAGATTTAGAGGACCATTTAAAGATCATATTGATTATCCTCTAGTATCTATATGTACAGGTGTAGAGGTTAACTATGCAGACGGTCAAAGCTTTGCAACAATGATTGACGGAGCTCCAGCATCAGTCGGATTAACATTAAACTTTACAGAAACAACTACATTGACTAGAGATAAATTTAAAAATAAATCAGCAGCGTTCACAAATAGTGGTACTGATAATAGAGAACAATCTCAAGAAAATGGTAGTACCTTAATAACAACAGAAGATAGAGATAAAGTTATTACAGCTGAAAAAGAAAGAGCGGCCGAAGAAGCTGCTGCAGCAGAGGAGACTGAATAATGGCTAAAGGATTTTTTAATCGGATACCGAACATTCAATATGATTTTAAAAGTGATGGTAAACTTTTTCAAGCAAAAGATTTATTTCGTAAAGTATCAACATGGAGTTATCTTCAAGAAGGTATTTCAGGTTATAATTACTACAGAGTTGCTGAAGGTGAACGACCAGATGTAGTAGCGTCTAAACTCTATGGTGATTCAACCTTATATTGGACATTCTTCTTAGTCAATGAGAACTTACAAGATTTTAATGATTGGCCGAAGTCAGGACAAGTACTCAATAAATTTATAGCTAGAAAATATTCAGGTACTACTTTAATAGCATCTAGTTCTACTGATATTATATCATTTGATCATGCTACAGAAGTATCAAGTAAATTTTCATTGGGTGAAAAAGTATCACAAGCTTCATCAGGAGCATACGGGTTTGTTACTCATGTTGATCCTTCTTTTAATAGAATAGTATTAAATAGTGTTGTTGGTACATTTACTACAGGTAGTTCGGTTATTGGTAGTGATTCAGAAAAAAGTTTTACAGTTAGTTCAGTAGCAGAAGAAAAAGATACAGTTAATCACTATAAAAATTCTAAAGGATTTAAGACTACTGTATCAACAGCGAACACACCAGTTTCAAACGAACAACATGAAAGATTATTAAATGAAGATAAATTTTTAATTCGTATTATAGAAGCGAAGTATATTGATAAAGTAGTAAGAGAATTTAGTTCATTAGTTAGAGAATAGATTATGGCAATAGGAATAGATAACTCTAAACCTGACAGTTATGAGTTGGAAATATTAACATTAGTAAATAATGAGGGTGAAGGATTTGATATTCGTGACCTTATGATTGAGTGTGTGATAACTGAATCTATCAGACAAAATTTTTTGATGGGTCATTTAGTTATAGCTGATTCAATTAATTTACTAGAAAACGCTAAACTCTTCGGACAAGAATCACTAAGACTACGATTTAAACAACCAGCTGGTATTAATGATGAAGTTGAAGATGATGATTTAATTGATCAGATATTTAGAATTTATAAAATAGATAATGTCTCAAGACTTGAAGAAACTATTCAAGTATATCGTCTACATATTACTGCTAATGAATTTATAGAATCAAGACGAAATAGAATTAGTCAAGCGTTTAGAGGTTCTATGACTGATATCGCAGCACAGATAGCAGAAGATAATCTAGATATTGTAAACTCACCATTAAACAAAAAATTAGAATCTTACTTTGAAGTTAGAGAAAAATCTCAAGGTGAACAGTATCATGTCATTATACCAAATTGGACAGTTAATTATACTATAAATTGGTTATGTTCACAAGCACAAGGTGTTGACGAATCATCAGGTTTACAAGATTCTTTTTATTGGTATCAAACAGCGAATGGTGGATATAGAATACAGTCATTAGCTAGTATGATGAAAATTAGATACGCTGGTGGAAGACCATTTACTTATTCTCAAGCTGCAGCTGGCGAAAATGTAAAAAATGTATCTGTAGATTCTTCTGATGAAATAATAGGTATCAGTAGAAGAATCCTTGCGTACGATATAAGTTCACACGCAAACATATTAGAAGCGACAGTAAAGGGATTATTTGGTTCAACACAAACAACTATAGATAATACATATCAGTTCTTTACAGAAAGATCATATAGTTTCTTAGAAAAGTTTTATGGTGGTCAATCACAAGCAATTGAGAATCACCCCTTTGTGAGAGTAGAACCTGAAACAATACATATAGGTGAATCAGCAGGCGAATCCGAAGAAGTAAATATATCAGGTAGTAAAGAAGGTAAGAGTATAAGTTCTTATCATAAATCAACACAGCTATTACTGAGTGACAGTTCATTCGTTAATGACGAGAATAATGATATACATCAAGCGAATCATCAAACACATTTAGGTTCACAACAATTTAGAATGGCATCAAATGAATTATTAAATTATCATACAGTTGATCTTGTGTTATCAGCTCGTACAGATATTTCTGTTGGTCAATTAATTAATCTAGACATACCTTCAGTAAGACCGGGAGAAGATGAAATAGAACCTAAGTTTTATAATGGTGATCATTTAATAACTAATTGTCAATGGGTTCTTACTCAAGATGGGTGTACTCTTAATGTTAAATGTATTAAAGATTCTGTTATTAATAATATTGAAACAACATCTATTGAATACGGAGAGAGTATATAATGTATCAAGGAAAATCAGGTTTTATTTGGTATACAGGTGTAGTAGAAGATAGAAACGATCCTTTATTTCAGAATAGAGTTCGTGTACGAATACACGGTTCTCATACTTGGGATAAACAAAAGATCGCGTCTGCTGACTTACCGTGGTGTCAAGTATTAATGCCTGTAACAGCAGCTTCAGTTTCTGGTATCGGAACATCACATCATGGTCTAGTTGAGGGTTCTACTATCATGGGTTTCTATAGAGATGCTGAACAAATGCAAGACCCGGTTGTTATGGGTTCATTCACAGGTATACAAACAGATACTTATAGAATTGATGAGAAGATAGATGACAAAGGTAATAGAACATTTACAGAGGTAAAACGAACACCAACTGAAGGATTTAATGATCCAAGATTAGACAGTAAAACATCATACAAAGGTACACCAGACGGACCTAACCCAAAACATATCAATAGAAATTATGGTCTAACATTAGGACTTGATAAGTCACCAAGAAGATCAGGTAGTTCAAAA
>Ga0209337_1001151_pt1 | contig 20426 bp, 21 predicted proteins | sample LinPmetageLP53_FD_184044 | JGI IMG/M metagenome (GOLD analysis project Ga0209337, IMG submission 184044) | Marine viral communities from the Pacific Ocean - LP-53 (SPAdes) (version 2) | ecosystem: Environmental > Aquatic > Marine > Oceanic | place: Pacific Ocean | collected 2010-02-08 | reverse complement strand
TGAGCGAGTCTTAAGACAACAAGACCGTCATCAAAGAGGTACTAGGCGTGCGGAACAGCTAAGAGGGTTAGAAGCCGCAGGAGGTACGAACGCTCCAAAGGGTCATACCCGAAAAGCAGGAAATGCTCTACAAAGATTAAACCAAAAGCAAGATAGTAAGGCTGGCAAAGAAAACACCCGTGTACGTCATGTTAAGAATCACATAATGATGGGCATACGTGACAAGGATGGGGAACTGACACCTAAGGCAGCAAAGACGTACATTTCTCATAGAAAAGCGAACCTGCAACGTAAAAGAGAGAAAAGACAGTTTAACCAATCCATGGGTACCGAAGAGGGTGGTTTTAAAAAAATTCGAAAAGGGAAGTTAAAGTAACTCTTGGTGAGTACTAAATACAGTATGTATAGAAACGGAAAGCTGCAAGAGTTCGTCGGGATGGCCACCCGCGTGCAATCCGCATTACAGACTCAAAGAAAGAAAAAAGAGTTTAACCTCAAAACCGATAGGTTTCTTTCTCCTCTTCAGAAGAAAAAGAGAGGAACTGACTACGAGTTAAAAACTGGTAAATTTCAAAGCCCCCTTCAAACCAAAAAAATCGAAAGGAAGTTTCAACTTACGGGAGTAACTGAGAACGCGCAACCTGAGCGAAGGAAGGAAGACAAAGGTGGTAAAGATAGAAGGACTGGAGATAAAGGCCCTAAAACTCCTAACTACGGTAAAATTAATGCCAAGGCACGTCTAGAACATATTAAAGCAAATACAGCACAAAGAGTTGCAATTGCAAATAAGGTAACCGCACAACGTAAACAACAGACCCAAGCTGAACACAAAGCTAGACGGGGTGCTCATAGAAAGAGTACTGAGTCTTTGAAGAAGGGAGAGAAGTCCGAAGTTAAGGCCGCATCTCAGCAGGAACAAAATCGTCTAAAACGTATTAAACGAGAAGCGGCAGCGAGAACGAGAGACGCGAATCGCGCACTTAGTTACTCTTCAAAAAGTAAATAAAGTATATCTCGACCGGCGCTATATAAGGTATGACACCACCAATTGGCATATCTTATTCTTCCTCAAGCACGACCAGTGCTAGTGCAGCTCCAATCTTCGTAGCATCAGGCACGACTTACGATATGTTAGTACATACTCAGGATTTCGTTTTCCAGTATAAACTAGTCACATACGGACAATCCACCAGCGGACTATGGCCTCCGGAGGGTCTCTGTACTACAGTGTCGGCATACCAATGTACTATGGGTTATAGTAACGCTGAGGACACCCGCGTAAGTTTTACCACAACAGGTTTACCATGGTCGGAACACAAACAAACATACCAAGTTTCATCGTACAACGCCAACTATAACGGTCATGGTTTACAATCTTCAGGTATTATCTTCGCCTCAGGAGGTGATGGCGAAAAAATAACACCATGGAGTGACCTGACTGATTCTGTAGGCGCTAGTAGTATACAGTACAACACCGGCCAATACCACAACAGAAGTACTCTAGTAATACCTATTCATAATACTCAAGTTATTGATGGTGATGATGGGGGAGCTGCGGCTCGAGCCTTCACGATGTTTTTGTTACATTGTGTAAAGTGGGGGAATTACCAATGGCACATGGACAGCAACGGCGGCAACATGCAGGGCAACCTAAAATGGGACACCTACTTAGTTAATTAATAAAACATGAAAAACTTCTTTAATCACTTACTCGAAGGCTCCGGAGGAATGAAAAGGCTAAGGCGAAAAGCTAAGGCCCAATCTAAGGCTGCTGACAAAGCGGAGCATAATAGTCCGGAGCAAGAAGAGGCCCACCAAAAATCTCTAGTCACCCATTATCGAATAGGGAGAAAAATGGCAAATCGCGGAGGTGATGAAACTAAGAATTACCGTAAGTGGAAGAAAGGAGTACTAAAGAAATAATCCTCGGATACTATATAAATCAGTGCTTATCACTGCCCGCACCAATATGAAAGAATCACAATATATTAACCTCACTCACACCAAAGCACTAATGGCTGTTATCGGTCCTCTTGCTTTTGTTTTATTTTTCTTTTTCTCTTTACAGTCTGATATCGCGAGGAACCAAGAAAAAATAGAGGGCAATACCGCATCTATCGGTAAGCTTGAAGCACGCATGGAAAGCATGAGTGACCTGCTTCAAGAGAATAACACTAACATAAAGCTCATCCAGCTTCAAATGACTCATATGGCCGAAATGATGGCGGGAAGGGTTTCACCTTCTGAAGAGGAATAATATAATGCCTAATTACAAAAAAACATATGATAAGAAAGGGAACGTTAAGCTTGCTGAGTTGACGCCTGAAGAAGCACTGGCGCTGATTGAAGAACAAGAAAATGCTAAAACGAAAGAAGCATCACCTTCTGAGGCTGCTCCACCTGCGGCTGGGGATAGAGATGGTAAGGAAGCTCAGCTTCTAGGTTCAACCAAAGAGGCTATCGCATTACGTAAAGCGGAAATTGACGGAGAGATTCGCCTAAGACAAGCAAACCTGAAGGGACAGATTGATACCATTAGAGCATCTGAGACTGCTAAGGAACGTGCCGGAAAACACCTTGCGGTATTTGGAGCACTGTATTTGTGTACGTGCACGATTGCATTCCTCTTCGCAATGTCTATGTTAGATACCGAATCTATTGCTGTGGCGGCAACCTTGATAACACTGGTTGTTACTCAACTGGCATCTATTTTGAAGACAGTTGTAGATACCAAAGAGCCGAAAGACCCTGTTGAGCTGATGTCGGATATTGTGCATAAAACTTTAGGCGATAATGAAGTACAGGACTAAGGTTCGATTAGCACTTCTCATATACACCCTCATTCTAGTATCTGCTTTAATATACTGCGGCTCGGAGGGAGTATCAAACGTAGCTCAAGGCCCGCGCGTGATTCTTCTCTAGCACCCCTAGATAACATACAATAGTATGGTAAAGAAAAAAATATCTGAGTTTAACCACAACATCGTCCCTTCTGATGATGCTGATGGGAGCCTGAACCTATTTGATTTAAACAACCCGGATATTAATCTATTTAATGCCGTGGATGATGAACTTATTAAAGTTTCAGGGTCTAAGGTTTTAATTTACACTTTTGAGGAAGATGGCTCGCACGATACCTTGTATGATGAACAGCGTATGAAGGCTATCAACCCTTACCCTAAAGTGGTATGGGCTCACTATGACCCAAGAGCTTTAGAAGAGAACTTAACCGAGTTTGGTATTGAAATTTCAAACGACCAGGTTTTTACGTTCAATAAAGCATATCTAGAAAACGAACTCTCCAGACCTTTAAAGGCCGGAGATGTGTTAAAACCTTCTTTTCAAAATATATTCTACGAGGTGTACCAAGTAGTTGAAGAGGGGTTTTCTGCGTACGGAGTATTTCATCTTCAGGCTTCGGCTAAGGTTATGAGAGACTCACCTGAAGTTTTTCCGGAAGACATAAGTTAAAAACACTAAATACTGTAGTATGCAAAAAAACATCTTAACAGAGAAGAAAAACCGTGATTTAGCTAAGCTCATGATTAAAAAACAACAGGGTAAGCTAAGCAAGGGAGATAGTGAGAAGCTGGATACGTTGATTACTGGATTTAACGCCAGAGCCGCAGCTAACCGTAAGCGTCAACAAAAGAAGCCAATTGACTGGGATTCAGGTAAGGACTCTCGTGCAGAAACTGCTATCAGAGGAGCTACCCAAGGTGTTAAAAAGGCCAAGAAAGGTGAGGTAAAAGCTGCCGCTAAAGCCCATGGCGAGAAAGTTGACGAAGGACAAAAACGCCTAAAGCGTGTAGGTGATGCTATGATTAAAAAGCGCGGAGGTATCATGAAAGCGCATGGTAATGAGAATGATAAAAGCATGATGGCACACTTCCGGAAAGAACATAGTAACGAAAAAGACGGAGATAAAAGAAATACTGGGGCTAAAATTAGAAAAGCCCTTCTAGCTTTGGCAGCGGGTAAAGAGATTAAAGGACGTATGGCACGTCTCAAAGACAAGTTTGCAAAGGAGTCTATTACACCTTCTTTCAGCAAAGGCTCTCTTTATGAATTCGGCGCCGGTGATGTCGCATTAGATGTGGCTGCCGACAAGAAGAAAACATTTGGCTCACAAGTGAAGAGTGGTATGAAAAAAGCATCTCGCACAGGAGGAGAGGCTGTCCAGAAGGTAGGAGCAGCAGGCGCAGACTTAGCAAAAACTGGTGGAAGGGCCGCTGGGGGGACAACCAAACTAGCAGGTAAAGCAGTAGGTGGAGGTTTAAAAGCAGCAGGTACAGGAGTTAAAGCAATCACAGCTCCTTTGAACGCGATTCCTATCGTTGGGAACGCTGCTGCCGCAGTAGGTCAGGTTGTAGGGTCAGGCTTAAAGGCTGGCGGAGCAGTAGCTAATCAAGGTGGTAAAATAGCCGGTGGAGCTATGACAGGTGCAGGTCGGGTTGCCGGTGGTGCTATAAAGAAAACAACAGGTTTAGCAGGCAAAGGTCTTAAAAAGTTAGGACAGGAAAAGGATGAAAGTGGAAAGCTTAAGGAAGCAACATTTAGACCAGGCAGCACTGCGGATGAAAAACCTGCTAAGACGGTAATTAATCCAAGTCTGGCCGCTATGACAGCGCCAAAAGCCGGCGCGAAAACAGCAGAAAAGGCAACGACACAATCTGGCAAAACAACTAAGAGACGAGGGCACAAATTTGTTACCACTCGCACGGTAGGAACCGGGAGGAAAGGGGTTGGTTCAAAAATTCAACGAACTACGAAACAGCTAAGAACCGATAAGGCCAGCAACCCGAAAGTGACTCCAGCGGGAGGTGACTTTGGTTTTGGAGATGTAGCTCGAGACGTTAAAAGTAATGTTAAAGGCGCCGTCAAATCTCTTGGAAGTGATAAAGGAAGACCTCAGGTACACAAGCCCGGAACTACTGAAAAACAAGCAGAAAAAGAAAAAGCCAAAGGGGAAATCAAAGCCGCCAAGCAAGCTGGGAAGCTAAGAGGCGCCGAAGCGGGAGCAGCAAGACGTGCTTCTGATTTTACTAAGAGTTACAAATACAGAGGAGCTGCGACGGGACTTAAAGCAGGTGGAAAAGTTGCCGGAGCAGGCTACAGAGCAGCCAAAGGAATTACTAAATTTGGTCTTGGGGCTGCTGGTAAAGTAGCGAAATACGGAGCAATAGGTGCTGGTGTTGCAGGAGTCGGAGCTGGTATGGCTGCCGGCGGAGCAGTGAGAGGTGCAGGTAAGGTAGTAGGCGGTACAGCACGCGGAGCCGGTGCACTTGCTGGAGGAACAGTGAGAGGAGTAGGCAAGGCAGTAGGAGGCGTGGCAAAAGGAACAGGCGGTGTATTAAAAGGAACTAACAGAATCGCTCAAGACATGTTTTCTATTGGCAACAAAACAGGCGGCAATGCTCGATGAGTAATAGAAATGTCGCGGTCTTTTTTGGAGATGAAAATTTTCCTAAAAAAGGACGCGGTAACAGCTCAAAGACATGGACAAAAGCTGTAAGTAAGCTGGCTAATGTATTGAATGACTTAGAAATACATTACGCATATCTTCCATCTTATAAAGGTGCTAATGTTGTTGCTGGGCATGTACTCCAAAAGTTAGACATACCATATACTTTGGTAATCCCTCATCCTAGTTTTGGCAGTAACTCGACTATGCAATCTAAGTTTGTATTAGCTGAACTCGCGGAAAAAGCCACTAAGACTGTGGTGCTAGGGGAAGAGCAAGACCCTAATGCTATAAAATACGATAGTGAAGAAATTACCAGTGATTTTGTTGATTACATAAGTAAGCACTGTAACTCAATTGTAATAGCATCTAAAAAGGGCGCTATGACCGAAAAGTTGGAGAAGCTCCTAAGACAGTTCCCAGAAGAAGCTTTTAAAAAGATTTACACCTTACACTATTAGAAGGCTTGAATAGGAAGGTCAGAACCACACAGCTTAAGAAAGGCTAACCTATTTTTATTATACAACTCGTCAAGTTCTCCCACGGACTCATGTCGAATAAGCATAGGAGAGGTACGATTTACAAATCCCTTTTTAAATGCTTGGTATGTGTAAAAGACATCATAGAAGTGCCAACCCCCTTCAAAAGACTTTGGCTGGGTTAGTTGAATGGAATTTAACACAGCGCCGGTAGTAGCTAAGAAAACACCATCCATAACTACGGTATTCCCATGAGGTCCATAAAGTTCTAACCTCATATTCTCTGGGGTTTCCCCGTGAAAGATAGACCCGCGCAAGGGGTTTTGAGGGTCCATAGGCTTATGGTCTGCCCCATAGCCGTTCCACCAAACTGCGTGGTCTGGGAAGTAACAAGTGCCCGCTACCCCGAGAAACCCAGCCTTTGGCGTTTTAAAATGTGTATCTAAGAGATTATTGAAAACTTCAGGCTTACTTAAAATTTCAATATCATCGTGGCACATAACAACCTTATCTTGAGCCGCTAATTTACACTCTCGTACTGCGTTGCTATATGCTTTAAAGATGGAGGATTCCCCCACTAATACCTTTACAGTGTATCCCGCCAATGTGAAAAAATCCTTTAGTTTTTCTAAAGTTTTCGATTTGCCCGTCCTAGAAGGGATAAATGCATATTTTGCCATGCTATATAAAAGTAACTGCACTATAATAAATAACATGGATAAACAAGAAATTTTAAAAGAGTTCGAAAAATGCTCTGAGGACCCTGTTTATTTTATTAAAAAATATATAAAAATCATCCACCCTGTAAGGGGTCAGGTACCATTTGATTTATACCGGTTCCAAAACAGAATTGTAACGGAAATCAATTCTAACAGATTTAATGTAATTAAAAAGTTCCGCCAGGCTGGAGTAACCACTATCATGTGTGCTTACGCTTTGTGGTTTATTATCTTCCATGAGAAAAAGATGTGCATGGTTGTATCCATTGGTGACCGAGAGTCTACGTCCTTCCTCAGACGAGTTATTGAAATGTACGAAGAGTTGCCTTATTGGTTAAAACCGGGTGTTCACGAAAAGAACAAGCACAACCTAGTCTTGGAAACTGGAAGTAGAATTAGGTCACAACCTGCAGGTGCCGGTCGTGGTGAGTCGGTATCTCTTCTAATTGTAGACGAGGCTGCTTTTATACCTGATATGGCAGACTTCTGGGCTGCTATGTATCCGACGCTATCCACGGGTGGTAACGCAGTATTACTTTCTACAGTTAACGGGATGTCTAATTTGTATTATGAAATATACAAGGGGGCTGAGCGAGGAGAGAATGGATTTAATGTAATTGATATTTACTGGAGAGAGCATCCTGAGTACACAGAGAAGTGGGCCTTAGAAATGAGACCAGCACTAGGTGACAGAATGTGGAGCCAAGAGTATGAATGCGATTTCCTAGGTACAGGTGATACGTTTATTAATGCAGACACACTTCGCAGACTAACAGATAACACAGAAATAGACTGCGTAACGAAGTACAATAATAGGATGAGGTCATATAAGGAGCCTGAGAAGTTACATACGTACGCGCTATCAGTAGACGCGTCCTTTGGTAGAGAGAAAGACTATTCAGCTTTCCACATTATTAACATGTACAATGGAGAGCAGGTAGCTGAGTTTTACTCTAATAACGTCTCCTTAAAAGCTTTTGCAAAAACAATACATGACGAGGCTACAAAGTATAATCTAGCTTATGTGATTGTAGAGAGAAACGGCCTAGGTCTAGCTCTAATTGAAGAGCTTTGGGATGAGTTGGAATACGAAAATATGTGGTGTGACTCTAAGGGGGATATTGGTATCCTCGTTACGGTAAAGAATAGAGACACCATTTTGAGCGTTTTAGAAGAAGGTCTTAGAACCTCCAGATACAAAATAAACTCTCAACGAACGGTTAAGGAATTACAAACATTTATTATTACCGAGAACGGAAAAATGCAGGCAGATGAAGGATATCACGACGATTTAGTCATGAGTCTCGCAATAGGAATGTATGCCTGTAATCAAATTTTCTTAAAAAGTCCTATATCGATAGAAACTATAAAATCAGATGCTAACACAAAAACAACCGCAAATCCAATCTCAAGGTCTAAATATGGTGACCTTAATGAAAAAGAAAAACTTAAGGAATATATGCAATGGGTTCTAAAGGATTAAACGAAGACAATAATAACCTCAATGAGAATTTCACAGAATTCCCTGAGGCAGTAAGGCATGGTGGGAGCTCCTTCGGCAACGGACGATTCTTTGCTTTCTTTAGCAAATTTTTCGGACGAAAGAAAGGAAGACCTACTCTTGCCCCACCTCTCGCGGGTGATGCTCAAGACGCTAAAGGTGGAGACCTTATGCCAGACCATGGTGCTACGGGTCAGGCAAGTATTGGCGTTACCAAAGGTTTCCTAAAGCTTCCAAAGGTAGAACACTCTAGACGAACTCGATACAGAAAGTATGAGATGATGGACGATTATCCCGAGATTGGGGCCGCATGTGACATTTACTCTGACGACGCCACTTTAAAAAATGAGGATGGAACTCCATTCGTAGTGGAAACTGAAGATAAAATTGTAAAAGAGGCGGTAGAGAAATTCATCAAGAAGATAGATTTAGAAACTCACATTTGGGATATTACAAGAAATGTGGCTAAGTTTGGAGATTGCTTTGTGGAAAACATTGTAAATCTAAACCAGTCAAAGTCTGGAATTCAGCGGATTAAAATTCTAAACCCAAACTTCATCTACCGAGTAGAAGATACTTACGGGTACCTTCAGAAATTCTACCAAGAAATTCCAAGACCTGGTGAACAGGCGGGAGGAAGACCTCCTATGGATTCTGTGGGTACAGGAGGTAATGGTGCGGGCAGTGTACTTACTCTAGATAAAAATCAGATTATTCATTTTAGACGTCACACTTCCGATGCTAATTATTACCCTTATGGGAAGTCTATCTTAGCACCTGCTATACAAGCTTGGAACTCTCTCAAAATGATGGAGGATGCAATGCTTATATACAGATTACAGCGTGCTCCAGAAAGAAGAGCATTCTATATTGAAACCGGTTCTATCCCCCAAAGTAAGGTAGAAAACTTCATGGAACGCATTAAGCAGAAGTTTAAGAAAGAGAAGTTTTGGAACCCAGATACAGGCTCTATTGATGAAAGGTACAACCCTCTGTCAGCAGATGAAGACTTCTTTATCCCTACCAGAAATGGACAAGGAACAAAAGTTGAAACTCTTCCCGGGGCGCAAAACCTAGGAGATGTTGATGACGTTAAGTATTTTAGAGATAAGCTTTTAGCTGCTCTTAAAGTGCCAAAGGACTTTATTGTTGAAAAAGAGCAATCAGGAGAACGGAAATCTAACCTAAGCCAATTGGACGTGAAGTTCTCTAAGACAGTAATGAGACTTCAGAGAGATGTTGAATCAGGCCTTAGAGAGTTATGTCGTAGGCACTTACAACTAAAAGGCTTTCCTGCAATAATGTATAATAACTTTAAGGTGACCTTGTACCCACCTTCGGATATGTTCCTAAAGCGTAGGCTTGAAACTGATGAGCAAAGGTTAAGAATTGTACAGGCTGCGAAAGGTTTGATGTTGTTCCCCAACGATTACATTTACAAAACTTACTTCAACTTTAGTGATGCTGAGATTAAAGAAATCAAAGAGCAGCTAAAGAAAGACCAAGAAGAAATGGCTAAACAGCAAGCTGAACTAGCCCCACCTGCTCCACCTATGATGGGTGGTGGAATGGCTCCTCCGGGAATGGAAGGTCAACTTCCTCCGGGTGAGGGAGGAGAAGTCCCACCTGTTCCAGGTCAACCTCCTGCCGGCGCCGGCGCACCACAACCCCCTCAAGGATAAAGTTTTATAAAAGTTTACCTACAAAATCACGTTGAACGATAGTATATACTATACTAGTCACAATCTTATGGCCAATCCCAATTACAAATTAACTTCTATTTTCGATACACGAGACAAATCACTTACCAAAATTAATGAGGCAGTAGATTATCTAAGTCGAAGTACTCGCGAGAATCTCGCAATCCTAAAAATAGATAACGAAGCCAATTCTTTATCTTTAATTTCAGAGTCCGATAACCTCATAAGTTGTTCCTTTGAAACGGTTAACGACTCTATTAGGTTGTACGGCTTTGAAACTGAACAACTGAGCGAGGTTCTATCAGATGAGTATATGGACAATTATACACAGTCCAAAGTATCTGATTTTGTAGGTATGTTAAGAGAGAGCAACTATGAAGCGGCCACTTCAAGTTTCGAAGACCTTCTTACGTCGTTTACAAATAGAAGCCAAGCCAATGATTATCGCGCTCAAGTCCAAAAAGCGAAAGATTCTTTAGATAAAAATATTTTTGATGGAGATAGTGAAAAGTTCCAACAGATTCAAGAGTTAAAAGAATCTATCAAGAAAGAGATACACGGTCTTGAAGAAGTTAGCATGACTGTAATAAATGCTTTAAAACTTAACAACGCCATATCTAAAGCGTACGACCTGCCAAAACAAGACTCACAACAGCTGTCTGAGATGGTAGTTCCTACTAACGCTCAGTCAGACCTGTACCAGATGATTTGTGAAAATGAACTAGTACGTAAAGAAATCATCAATGCGAAAGGGAATCTTTCTAAAGCCTGGCACGATAATGAGTACATCTCAGAGCTTGCATCTTGTATTTACGAAGGTGTTAGCAAAATTGAACAGAAATTAGTAGGTGTTGTTGAAGAAATCCCATACTTCGCGCTCGCGAGCAAAAGGGAAATACAAGAAGTTCTAGCGTCTACATACGACGTAATCAACCCAGGTACTGTGTCAAGCAAAGATATCAAGTCTTTCACATCTAAGATTTTTGAACTTAAGAAGCCTTTAAAAGGGGTTATTGTTGAAATGTTAAATGCTAAGTATGGCATCAATATTAACAATTTGAAGATGGTACCTTCATTTAAAACTCTCGCAGAAGCCCAATCAAGTCTGTTTAGTACTCTCTCTGAGCACCTGTCAGATGGAGGTGTTAACCAGAAAATATCTAAAGAGTTTGCTTCTTACATGAAGAACAAAAGCGGTGTTGGAGTACTTGACGTTTCAGACTTCATCTCTGAATTATTTGAAGGTGTAGAATTTGACGACGAAGAGCTAAACTACTTCATGAAACCGGTCAATCTTCAGGAAGCTGTTAAGGACATGATGTCCCCTAAAGGCAAAGGCAAAGACAAGGACGAAGAGGAAGAAGGAGAAGAAGGTGATGAGGAAGCGGACGCACCAAACTTTAAAAAGCTTAAGGCCGTTGCTAAAAAAGCAAAAGACCTAGCTGTGAAAATGAAAGGTGGAAAGCCCGAAGAGGATGATAAAGAAGGCACCGACACTGAGGCAGATATGGATGGCGATGGCGATGTAGACAAAATCGATAAGAAAATTGGCAAGGAAAAGAAAGAAGTTAAGAAAGCCAAGAAGGAAAAGCCAGGTAAAGACGAAAAAGTAATGAAAGAAGGTTTAGACCCAATGGCAGCAGGGGAAGAAGCAGCACCTGAGGAAGAACTTGAAGACCCTGATAGTGCAGCACCTGACAAACCTGCAATTAGCGAAGAAGAGATTGTAGACCTTGCCGGAGACCTTGAAGACTTATTCCAAGATATTGATTTTTCAAAAGGCCAGTCTATGACAGCTGAAGAGGAATCAGTGGAGGAAGAAGAGGCACAAGTTGAAGAGCAAGATGAGCAAATCGAACAAGCTAAGGCCGACCTAGCAGCCGCTCAAAACGCTCTAGAAGAACTAACTGGTGAGCCGGGCTCTGAAGAAGAGACCGAGGAAGTCTAATCGTCTAAAATATAATCCTGCTTAAGCCAACTAATCAAAGCATCAATATGCTTGTCACGTATAAGCGTGAGTTGGCCAATAGTGTTGGTTAATACCTTTGCGGTATCCTCTGTTATAACATTTTCGGTTACAAGTTTATCTAGATTCTTTATAACATCACGGAATTCTTCAATGTCAAACTCTTCGAGACGGTTTACTTTATATTTTTCTTTCTTTTTACGCATGGTCTACGACCTCAAAGTTTAGGGACTTATAGTGTTTTATTCTCTCTTTAGAGTGTTTACTTAAATAGGGAGCTTGGTCTTTAAAATCAAAAATATAAACCTTTGATTTGGATTTGTGTATCCGCAAAGCTCTACCTAAAGCCTGTAAGGTGGCTATTTCAGACTTAAGACCTCTAGCATTTATTAAGTGAGTTATTTCTGGGATATCGACTCCGGTTTGCATAATTGTAGTTCCTATTAAGACAGAATGCTTAGAAGCTGTAAACTGGTCAATAGTTTTTTGTCGGGTTACTAAATCGTCTTTACCTTCTAGTTTTAAAGAGTCTGGTATAAGCTTTTGTAAAACCTCAGCGTGAGCTAAGTCTTTAACTAAAATCAAAGTCTTGGAAGGGTTCTTATTGAAATCTTTAACCATAGCTGATATCATCTGATTACGTAAATCATTCTCAGTAATAGACTTACGGTATACTTCAAAATAGGAATCACTATCTTCAAGTACTACACTTGGAGCTGGTAAAATGTGAATCTTAGGTTTAGTTAAAAATCCTAGCTCAACTAAATCTGAGGCTTCTACTTCTTTAACCACTGGTCCTAAAGCTGAAATTAGGGTAAGTTTAGCTATCTTATCTGTTGGTACTGTTGCTGTCATGCCTATTCTGAATTGTGCTTTTGGGAAAGACTTTATTACTTTGGTCGCTAGTTTACCTTTAGAGAATTCATGAACTTCATCAAAAATGATAAACTCTGAATGTTTTAAGTGTGTATCTAATACCTTATCTATAGACTGAATAGTACACAGGGTCATTGGTTTAATATCAACCCCTTCTCCAAAAGCAACTCCTACGTCAAACCCATGTTTAGTTAGAAACTTATATGTCTGGTGGACTAGTTGTTTCTTGTTAAAAATTATAAGACCGGTCTTGCCCTCTAAAGCTCTTAAAAGTCCTGCAAGTACAATTGTCTTTCCAGAACCAGTAGGGGCTTGTATAATACATCCTTTTTCTTCTAGAGCTTTTTCTATTAACTGTTTTTGATAATCTCTATATTCTATTGAAGATATTGTATAATCCTTTATGTTTATACTTTTTCTTTTATCCTCTATTTCATACTCTATATTTCCTACTTCCAAATCATATTTAATATATGATAGTAGACCCGTACCGAACTTTCCTGTAGTTTTTTGGAAAAACTTTTTAAAGCCATCCCAGTGCCCTCTTTTGTACGATGTAACGTATTGGTACCCTTCTACCCTATACTGATACTTTTTCTCCAGTATACTTTTCAGCTTATCATGGTCGGTTTCTAAAATTGAAACCAGATTATCTATTATAATTCTCATAAGGCTACTATTATATACTGTCATTATAGTCCTTTATGACGATTTGTAACATTATGTTTGGTAAAGATAAAGAAAGTAAAAATATTGTAGACCTCGCTCAAGAATTTGAAGAAGGAAGTGCAGAGGTATCACCTACAGCTCCACCTTCGCCTGCGAACTCTACCGTGCCTCAAGTATCAGAGATAAAAGATGCGGTTGCGTCTCTCCTTGAAAACGTTAAAAATGTAGACTCGTACATAGAGTTTAACCTTCCATCTCTTGGGAGAATGTACTCAGATTATGATTCTGATACTGTTAAAGTTCGAGCCTTGAAGTTTTCTGATGAGAAGAGAATACAATCAGGCTCTCAAGGAGATAGAGCCTTAAATGCTTTAAACCAGGTCCTCTCAGATTGTATTCAAGGTCCTGCTTATAAAGACTTAACTGTCCCAGATAAGCTATTCTGCTTATATAAAATTAGAGAGCTATCCTATGGTTCGAAGTACGAGTATGCTGTGGAGTGTGATTCTTGCTCTCATGAGTCGACCTTAGATTATCAATTATCTTCTATGGAAGTTGATTACTTAGAAGGAGACATTGAGTCTGAAACTACTGTAACTTTACCTGACTCTAAAAAGACCGCTCGAGTAGCCGCTTTACGAGTTGTAGATGAACCTAACATTCAGTCCATTAAGCAAGTTATTGAATCTTTACCTGATTATATTTTGGAAGTAGAAGGGGTTACGGATAAAACCATCATATCTCTGTTCCTTGAAGGTACTACGGTACGTGATGTGGCCGCTCTCAGGAAAGTTATTTTCTCTCCTTCTTATGGGCTTAATACAGACACGGACTGGATTTGCGACAAATGTGACGCTGAAAACACTCAGTCTATAGGGATAAACTCAAATTTTTTCTTTACGAGCTAGAGGTTCGATGCTCGGTCGAAGTGTTAGACCAGGAATCGTTTGCTCTAGTAAGACACTGCAAATTTTCACATGCTTCCGTTTTAGAGATGTCCTCCCTTCAAAGGAACCGTTATCTGCAACTATACGTAGCTGAGCAAGAAGCTCAAAAAAAAGCACAGGAACAATCAACAAATGGCGGCCACAGGGGTAGATAAGTAGACTGTCCGCCATGAAAATCAATAACATCACTGTAGTTCCTAGAAAGAACCGTCCAACCGCTTTGGGTAAAACTGCGTTGGAGTTCTTCTATATTAAGAATGGAGTATACGCCGACCCTTATCAGGTGTGCTCTGTAGTTGCCATTAGAGACCAAGAGGCTCCGACCACTAGACTTTCGACCGCTTCCAACGGAGACCCTGAAGCTTATCTGGATTATAACTCCTCTAGCTCTGAGTATGGACTTATTAGTTCTTCCACTACTTCTTCTGTGGACATGCGCTGGGTTAATTTTAGTGGAGCAGGTAGAGTTCGTCAAACCCTTCCCTCCAATGCAGCATTTGATGTTACAGGATATGATGGCAGTGTTAGCGCAGCGAGCGGGATTTACAGAATTAAAGAGGGTCACTTTTCTGTAGTACTTCAGCCTCTTGCTATATCCACTTCCGCTCTTACTGATGTTGGCGGACCTCTGGTTTCAAATTACCAGACTGATACATCTCACGCGTCAGGCGTAGGTAAGTACTACGATTTTTGGACCATCGTAGATTATGAAGGAGCTGCGCCAAAGGTTTATATAAATACTTTTGATTTATGGAATGATACCATAATGGGGTTGGCTGAACCTCTATCTGTTACGACAAGTAATAAGTTACTGCAGAAGTATGTTAATGTTAATAGTGTCCTTACTCTATCCATAAATACTTCTATCTCTTTAAACGATACTTCAGTCCCTAAGGACATCCGGAGTATTTTTAACGATTCTGTTATTCAAGACGCTCAAATACAAATTAAAAAGTATGATGAGAATAATGAAGAGTGGACTACAATGCAAGCGTTTACCGATGTAGATAATATAACTTCTGATGATACTATGAAGTATACTTATTCGTTTTCCGCTGTTGGTCGATATCAAATCCAAGTGAAATACACACTAATGGACGAGACCATTTATAGCGATAAATTTGCGCTAATTTGCCGATAGACCTTTAGATACAAAGTACTCAAAGTCCATCTGATGGATATGAGACTTAACGTACTCCCTCATACCCTTGGGGTTATCCAGGTCTATGTGGAAAGCATTCCAATCTTTGTAAGCTTTGGGAGGTTGTACGTTATAAATTTCTGGAGTGTTCAGACGTAGTAAAAGGTTACGTGCTTTTTCTTCCCCCGTTCGACCTGCTTCATCGTTATCAAAGCTAAGGATTACTTTCTTTTTAGTAAGCATTCTTGCTTGTACGTACGACATCATACTACCTTGAACGCATGTTGCGTTTAAGCCGTTTACTTGTAAAGTTATGGCATCCATAGGACCTTCCGTAATAATTACGTAATCTAAGGATTCGTTGAAAGGGAAAAGAATCTCGCTAGATTTAACTCCATGTGTACTTTTTCCCGGGTTTAAATACTTCATACCATAAGAGGACAAACTCCTCGCTTGAAAGTAAATCATATCATTATTATACTTATAAGGTATAATTAGGCGGTTAGAGTATTTTCCCTCAACTCCTACGTAGAAAGGGAACCCTTCCAATTTTCTAGAAATAACCGCTTTTGCAGATAACCGTTCCGTTAGAGACTTTGAAAGAAGAGCGCTTGCAATATTTAATTTTTTAAAGTTAGAAAACTCTTCCCCTATCTTAGATTCTCCCGTATAGATTTCTGTCTGGCGGACTGTAGAGACATCGAATAAAGCTTCTGGAGAATCAAATAACTTCCTTCCAATGTACTTATGAGCTTCCTGATATGATATACCTTCAACGTGAGCTACTAGCTGTGGGAAATTTCCCGTCTCTTTAGATTTAAAATCTTGCCATAAGCCTGTAGCTAAGTTTATAGACATGTGGAATTTAGTATCGTCCATAAATATTGACGGTACTAAGAATTCTTCATTATTTACTAAAAAATCTTCAAATTTCTCGTGTAAATAGTCTTTAATGATATTGGATGGAATGTTCATATGTTTATAAATAAAGTGTCTCCTAGTAAAATTAAAGTCTTCGACGAGTGTAAAAAGAAGTACAAATTCAAATATATTGATTATTTGAAGGAAGATTTCAATGATACCCTCTCTACGGACGCTCTGCAGTTCGGTCAGTTCATTCACAAGATTCTTGAGGATGGCGTTAACTGTGAAACCTATGAGGAGCTCGATGCTATAGCTAAGTCTATCCGCAGCCAGTACACTTTTGGAAAAGAGAAGGAGTCCTTAACCGAAGTATCTCTTCGAAACTTTTTAGTTTTTAATAAACCTTTAACTGAAACCGTCAGTACTGAGATGCGTTTTACTGTACCGTCTCCCTGTGAAGGTTATGACTTGAATGGTATTATTGACCGTGTCGTTATGGGTAAGACTGGAGATTTGCTAGTGATAGATTATAAAACTAGTAAAAGAGCCGCATCTAAAAGAAGTTTGTACAATGACGCTCAAATGCAGATGTACGCGTACGCTATACATAAAATGTACGATGTTCCTATAGACCGTGTGACCGTAGCACATTACTACCCTCACCTAGATAAGTTCGTATCTATTAAGTATCCTGCAAGCCACGTTGCCATGTTCCTAAGAGACCAAAAAGGTAAAGTTTGGGACATTAGAAAGAGAAAGAAAGACGACTTTCATCCTGTAGTGAATCGCTTCTGCGACTGGTGCGGGTATAAGGACATCTGCCCAGCTCAAGGTGCTGACCCTGTAAAAGCAGAGAAGCTTATTGAAACTATTAAAGCTAAGCGAGCTGTAGAAAAAGGGCACTATCAAAGACCTAAAAAAAGTCCTTGAACTAAGTGATTACTGAGAGGAGGTTCTCCTTTTATACCTGTCATCGACTATCAAAGGTTTGTAAAGACTTATATTAATACACTTAAAGAAGTCTCTAACATACTCAATTTTATAGTTATATTTAGTAATGTAAGTCGCCTCCAAAGTTGATAGCTTAAACGGCTTTTTGCGTTTTAAAGCTGTCATTATTTTTTCTTGGAATATGTTAATAAAACTTGACGAGAATCTATGTTTCCACTTTTCTTTAAAAGCAAAGGACAAAGCATAGTCGATTTGTTCTACGAACTCAGCAATTTCGTTATCTAGGTTGTCTTCTCCGCTCCACATCTATATATAATAGAGGGGTACATGAGAAAGTGAAACCGGATATTGATGTAAATTTAGAAAATGCAAAGTACAGGATAGGTACGGTAAATCGCGTAGCGTCTTTTGCCTCCAATCTTTACACATTTTATTACCGGAGTAAGTCAGGTACGGACTCTAATCCGTTTGTAATGCTCCTTCAAAGTAAGAAAACAGGCAACGCCTTTTACCCTACTAAAGCGGGACATAGAATGATGTTGGCTATTAACTTAAACTATATCGATGGAGCAGGGGTTAGAGATAAGGTAATCGAGACGTTTTCTTCGAAAGGTCCTATTCCCTGGCCGACGGCTGTACTGCTTGGTAGGCTTTTTACTAAGAAAGGTAAGAATGTACTTAAAGAATTTATTCGACAATATGACGTTCGAAAGCTAAGAGACCTTTCTGTCGTTTCCCCTACTAAATACCTAGTAGGGGGAGACTCCAACATGACCAACATGTTGTAGCCCTCTAAGGATTAAATAATGGCTAGAGATATATCAGAAGCAATAGAGGATTTAAAATCAAGTGTGGACCGAAGTAACGGTATCCTCCGTACTGTTCAAAGTGCCTTAGCACAAGCTATTAGCACTAGTGAAGGGTTAAAAGGCGCGATGATGAAGACTGGGTCTTTCCAACAGGGTAAGATGTATTCGGTTCTTGAAAAAGTAACCGACCTCCCAGGAAGGTTTGATAAGGTTTTAAACAACTTTGGTAACTTTGTGATGAGAGGGCTAGGCCAGAATACCAAGGAATTCATGAAAGTCTTAGGTAAGATGAGTGCTTTAGGGTTAGACGATGCACCTTTTTTAAGGCTTGCTAAGACTCAAAATAATACGATGGGGTTGAGTTTGGAACAGCAAACTAAAAGTCTTACTATGCTTATGAATTTACGAGATATATCTCAGGCCAACCCTGAGATACTAGCTGGCATTCTTGAATCAAACTCAAAGGTTATGGCTCAACACGCAGGTGTGTACGGTCCAGAATTCGCAAATAGCTTCCAACAAGTTGTATCCACCATGGCCGCGGCTATGGGTGGCGGCGGAGAGTCGTTGCAAGGGGTCATAGACGCCGTTAATCCATTTTTGGATGCGGGTATTAAGGGAATGGGTTTGCGGACTCAGATAGGCTTACCAGCAGACATTTCTATGATGAACTCTGAAGAGATGATGGCGTTTATACGAGAAATACCTATTGCGTTGCAAAAGTCTGGACTGTTCGGTACTGGTAGGATGGCTAGTACGAGGCGTGCGGAATTGGGTGAGAGATTTGGAGTTGGCAAGGAATCATTTGCAATTATGGACAAAATGAACAGAGACCTGCCTAGTCTGGCGAAATTGCAAGTGGACCTTAAAAGAGCTACGGCAGAGCTTATTGCAAGTCAGGACTTGAACTCAATGTTGAGCACCTTTATGAACAAGATTACTAACGCATTCTTTGGTGTTCTTCAACCATCTATAGACAAATTAACCGAGAATCAAACTGGTCTTGGTGATAACTTAGTAAAGCTCGCGACAGAAATTGCTGCGTGGTCAGCCGATAAACTACTAGCAATAACTACCGATACAATGCAATTTCTTAAAGAATTTGTTAGTAGTGATAAGGGTATGTCTGGGTGGCAAAAGCTAACAGAATGGTGGTCTAAATTAATACCTACCTTGGGTAACATCTTTACATTAGCCGAAGTTGCCGTGCGGACTCTTATAAACTTTATTACAGGTGGAGGTATCGGCACGATTATAAACACCATTGTCAATACATGGGATGTAGTGAAAGAAGCACTTCCTAGGATACTAAGTGACGCTTGGATAAATATGGGTAAGGTTCTTAGTGCTACCCTCGGATTTGTTTTAGACCAAGCTATAAATAATATGAATTACGCTTTTACTTTTCTAGTAAATGGTTTTGATACATTATTTGCGGAGTTAATGAAAGGGATGCTTTCTATAGTCGCAATGATACCTGGGTTCAAGTTCGCGGGAGATGTCTGGGGTAAGCTCTTTGGAACTCAAACGATTGGTGGTGCTCAGAGGGCCTTCAATGCCGAATCCGAAGCCAGAGTCGCTGAAAGAAATAATGCCCTGGCCGGCAACTACAGAGATATGCCTAGTATTTCGAAACGCATTGGCAAATTCCAATCTGCCAGAATGACCCACGATGAAGTTAGTGCGAGGGCTCGATTAGAGCAATCTAGTACCATGATGGAAAATGCCGTTAAGAATGGGTTTGCAGAGGCTGCCTCCAAGGTTACTTTCTCATCAAAAGACGCGTTCATGGAAAAACTATGGACTTGGATTTCTGAACATGGCGGAATAAAAATAGCCGAGGATACTACACTATAATGAGCTTACCAGGAAACACACTACAGCGCAGGTCAGAAAGATTTGGATATCTTTACGTAGAAGGTACCGGCAATATTGATTTTTATGAAAACCCTAGAATCGTAGAGAAGAAGAGGGCTGGATACAATAAGACGGATATCTTTAAAAGAAGAGCCCCTCTTCGTTTGTGGGTGGGGTCTACTGCACTCTCTATTGATATTGAGATAAGATTTACATTACCTCATATTGCTGCTATGTTCGGAAGTGCCGACAAAGTTGATGAGGCTATTAAGGTGGCTCGCAAATCTGTTGAACCTAGAGACCCTAATAGCGGGAGATTAGGTCCTGGCGTTTGTAAGTTAGTTATAGAGGGGAGCATGTTAACTTATCCTCCGTGTATCGTTACTTCCTATGAAATAGCAAGTGAATATGAAAATGGTGCTTTCGGGAATGATTCTCGCGTAATTATAATACGTTTAACTCTTGAAGAGTTCTGGGGATACG
>Ga0209337_1001150_pt1 | contig 20453 bp, 31 predicted proteins | sample LinPmetageLP53_FD_184044 | JGI IMG/M metagenome (GOLD analysis project Ga0209337, IMG submission 184044) | Marine viral communities from the Pacific Ocean - LP-53 (SPAdes) (version 2) | ecosystem: Environmental > Aquatic > Marine > Oceanic | place: Pacific Ocean | collected 2010-02-08 | reverse complement strand
GTTATCGAAGAAGCGCGGAAAACGGGCGATTTTGTTAAAATAAAACAATCGATTGACGAATTAACACGGAAGCATGGGCGCAATAATTACACGTAGGGAATATACGAACGAATTTCGTCCGGAGGTTACTTCCTGGTTATTGGGGAACGTTGGCGACCGAATTAGTTTGGAATTGGATGTTGAAATTTCGATTTCCGTTGATTCCGGTTTTTCAAATCCGTTTGAATCCGACGGAGCGACACAATTAACGCGTTCAACCGGTTCATTTTTGGACGACGGTTTCTTTGTTGGTTCCAATGTAAGTTGGTCGGGTACGGCGTCCGGTTCGGCGTTTACCGGTTCGGGAGTTATTGCAACGTTAACGCCTAATGTAATGCGATTGGGTTCCATTACGGGGACTTTTCCAAATGCGGGCGATTATCCGTTTAACGATGGAACAACGGTCAATTTGACAATGAACATTCAATCGACCGACAATGTCCAAGGAATAAACTTTAATTACAATTTAATTGCAAACACCGATATTTCGGGGGCGTCGTTAAATAGTTTAGTGGATGGAACAACACCGCGATTTGAAGCGGTTTCTCTTGATCCAACCGATACGGTCACAATAATTCCAATGTCAAACGTTGGATTTAATTCGGGACATTCGGTTTTCAGTTCGTCAATTGTTGGACTTGGAAAAACGGGGCCGGTTCAAAAGTTTAAAATTACGGTTTTATTCCAAATTATTCCGTTGTTTGATATTTTGTCCGACTTCCAAAACAATGTCGCACCTTCATTTTTATTCGATAGTGATTCGTTAACGGATGTTTTTAAATTGCAATTTTTACCACAATTAAACAATCCTAATATTTCTATTTTTACCGATTCAACAAACACCGCATTGGCCGGGAACGTTGGTTGGTTTGATGAGAATTTTAACGGCAACACATCGATTTATTCAACCGTCGGGGTGTCATATACCAACACAAGCGGAACAAACGTTTTAGGGGTGTCTAAGGACGCGCCAACAAACTTTCAAATAACCGTTAACCAAACCGGAGCGAGTGCAACGTCAAAATATAAAATTGGATTTTTTACTATTCCATTTGACAAAGAGTTAATTTCCGACAATTCAAACAAGAATTACGAAAATTTACTTTTAAACGATTTAAACCAGGTTGTCGACCAATCAACCGCACAATTCACGTTCGCCGGTTATGGAAACACGTCCGGCGCAAAAATGGGGATTCGGTTTGATTCCGTGACCAATAACGGAACAACCGTTTTAATTAGTGGACAATTTCAACCGAACAATGCTTTTTCTACTTACTTTAATTCAATCGACGAATCAAATTGGAATTATTTACTTTATGTTTCGCTTGCGGATGAATCGTTGGGTTCGAATATTTCGGATCGCACAACGTTGCGTTGTGATTTCAACCAATTGCAAGAAATTGCACCGTCGTTTGTTTTAGGCGATTTAAACACGGAAATATTAAATCATGCACAAGGAATTGTCAACGCCGGCGGTTCGTCATATTTAGGGACGGTCGAAGACGAAGTATTAACAAAAAGTTTGTTTTATTTAGATACGGCAAAAACCGAATCAATTGATACAATAAAACTAAAAGTCGAAGGATTTAACACAATCGAAGGTTCGACGTTTGATTGCGAAAATTACGAAATTGACACATCCGGTTTTCCATTAGATAACAACGGCGTTCAATTGTTTAATGTCGACACAACACGAGGTTTTCAAATGAAATCCGGAGTTGATAAAAACTTTGTCAAAATTGTTCGGGAACAATCGAGCGACACGGGAACAAAAAAAGCATTTTGGATTTATTTCGCAATTCGTCCACGTTGGGAATATTGGATTGAAAACGTAAACGTTCCAAACGAATTAATTGACGGAACAAAACGATTCGACGGAAAAAACCAAAATTGGGCGCGTCTTGATTCAGTTTTTAATAAATGGAAGTTGAGGTTTTCAATTGAAACAAAATTAAATTCAAATAGTTTAGTTGTAAACACTAAGAATTCAAAAAACATATATATCCGAACTTTTGACGAATCAAACGTTTGGGACGGTTCAATAACGCATTACGACGAAACAAAAACAACTAATTTATTCACGGGGTTAAATGCGGACAACGTTCGAACAAATGCAATCCTGGAAGCGGAAAAAACATTGATTGAAGCGGATTTTGATTTGGAAGACATTGCCGGCGATGTCGGAACAATTGGAAATTATTACGGAGTAATACGGATTGAAGCGTTTGAACAAGGCGGAATAAAAGGAATTGAAATGATTTCAACCGTTTTGGAAAATTTAAACGGCGTTTTAAAACCGGTTACCGGTTCGACAAAATGCAAAATTGAAAAAATAAGCGCGACAAAAATACGATTGTCAGCGTTGATTGATAACACATTGTTAAACACGTCAATTGTAAACTATAAAACAAGCGCACGAATTGGATTTAAAAATTTGGTAACGCCTGGAATATATGGAACACAATACGGAAACCAATACGCATAAATTATGAGCGATTTAGGAAATAGAACAAACGTAAACACGGCAATAAATTTGTTGTTGGACGATGCGCAACCAAACGAAGCGATTCAACCGTCGGATCACAATACGTTGTTACAAAATATTTTGGACACATTGGCGAATGGTTTATCCGTTACGTTGCGCACAAATCCGGAAACCGGAGGACAAGACATCGAAATCACGTCGGGCGATAAATTAAAATACAAAAGTTCAACTTTTTTTAGTTCACTTATTACGGACACATTAACTGCGGATAGAACGTTGACACTTCCAAACAACACCGGAACGGTTGCGTTGTTGTCGGATATAACCGGAGGCGATTCAATTTATTCGGCAAACGGAACTGTTCCAAGTTCAACGGTTGCAACAATAACGGATAGTTTAACTTTTGCGGGCGGTAAATTAATACTTTCAAGCACAACAAACGGTATTCTTTTAAATAGGGTTACGACTTCAGAAATGAATTTATTAACTGGAATGTTAGACAATGAAATTGTTTTCAATAAAGATTTAAATGCTTTATATAGATACGATGGCTCAAATTGGGTTGCGTTAACTGTTGGTGCAGGTATTGTAGGCGTTAGCGATACAAGTGGAACACCTACTTTTTACGCTAATTATACCGCAGCCATGTCGGCTGCAACAGCAGGACAAACAATTAATCAATATGGTAATATAACAGAAACGGGAAATGTGACAATAACTATCACAGATGAAGTAAATGTAAATATGAACGGATTTACATATACACTCGATGGTTCTAACAATACAGCGTTTATTTATAGCGCTAGTGGTACAACTACAAAATTCATTAATGGAACAGTTATAAAGAAAAATAGCCCTACACAAGGTACAGGGGGGGGGAACGGTTTAGAAGTTTTATTGAATCCTAATTTAGATTGTAGTGGACTTACAGTTATTTCAGACGGTGAACAGGTTTTGAATTTTAATACATCGGGAAGCGGTCAAGGATTAATCACAAACGGTAGTTTCATATTTAACGGAACAAGTGCGGGTTTTATATGCACAATCGAAGGTAGGTTAATTAATTCTTTTATTGACACAAATAACGGAGTAATAAGATTAACAGGTGATGGACTATACAATTCTACTATAAAAGGCGCAGTAACAACTACAAGCCTTGGACAAATAAAAAACTGTATAATTAATAATATAAATTCAGCTGTTGGATTAGATATAAACGGAGCACAAGCATTTAACTGTACTGTAACTTCTGAAAATTCCGATGCTATTTTTATAGACAATGTTGCGAGTCAGATAAATAATTGTAGCGGGTCAAGTAATGCTGGTTTTGGGATTAACTTACAAAGGGGAAAAGCCTTTAATTCAATTGGAAAATCACAGTCTTTGTGGGGGCTTCAAGTAAGATTAAATACGGCTTTTGCTTTCTTTTGTACGGGTGAAAGTGAAATAAAAGGTGGTATATACTTGCATTCAGGAAATTTATCTAATTGTATTGGAAAGTCAAACTATAATAATGTTGATGGACATGGTATAGAAGTTTTTAGCAATAACGGTTTTGTTATAAATTGTTCAGCGGTTGTAGTAAATACAGGTGCAAATGCAATTGATTCTGGCAATCTTACTACTCGAAGTGTTTCAATAGCAGGATTAACGGGTGAAGGAATGACTACATTAATAAGCACAAGAATAACAAACACACAAACAAATACAATTGATACTTTTGGTAACATTTTAATATAATAAAAAGATATGAACGCAAATATATACGAATACGGAACCGATCCAAAAACGGGATTAAAAAGACGTTTAATAAGAGATTCAGCAATTGTTCAAGAGCAAACAGATGCAAATTCAACACCGAAGGCGGTTGTTCATTTAAGGGAACAAACTTACGTCGAAAACGCGGGCGAAATTGTTGTCGTGACGGACGTTTCCGCCGGATATGAAGTTGTCAAAGATGAAATTTCATACGATGTTAACGGGGTTGCACTTCCAAAACACATAATTAATTCGGAAACGGGAGAAATCACAACGCCAATTGATCCGGAAACGGATCAACCATATGAACGTGATAATGGTTATGATAATATAATTTTATTATCAACTATGAAAGTTGAGTTTGACACGGTATTGGACAACGGAATTAAAGAATATTATAATTTAGTTTAATTTTTTGTATTTTTAAAAGAATATAAAAAACCAAAACAAAATGGAAGAATTAACCACGTTAAAAGCGTTTGAAAGTTTAAAACAATTAGTTTTCGCGGGCGTTCCGTTTACCGGAACATTTGTTGAGATTGAACAAAAAAAAGAAGCGGTCGAAAAACTATTCGAAAAACTTGAAAACGGAATAATTTTCAAAGAAAATGGGTAATAAAAGTTTTAAGATTTTAGACGGCGCGACGATTGGTTCTTCGCCGGTGGCAAAAGCCAAGGTTTCATCAAACTATTCAATTGCGTTGCAAGTTGTATGGTCGGGATTGTCCGGAACCGGGACTTTGTCGGTTGGTGTTTCAATGGACAATGTTAATTTTGACGCGTTTCCATTTGTTGACACGGCCGGTTCAAGAGTGACAAGTATTCCAATATCCGGGGCGAGCGGTTCGGCAACAATAGAAATTGAATCGTTGATTTCGGATTGGATAAAATTTTCCGTTGACGGATCAAGCGCAACCGGTGGAACAATAACCGGTTATTATTCGCAAATTGATAACCAAGACACATATTAAAAATGGGGGAATTTTACAAAGGCGCATTAAATGATTCGGCCCCAAGTGGTGGCGGAACGGATGCGAACGCGGTACACGTCAACGTTTCGTCCGAAATTTCGGGCGTTGCGTCAAAGGGAACACCAACAACAAACGATTTTTTACTAATCGAAGACGTTGCGGATTCAAACAATAAAAAAAAAATAACAATCGGCGACATTCCGGCAACGTCGGATGTGAACGCAGTTCATGTAAATGTCGCGAACGAAATAACGGCAATCACGGAAAAAACATCCGTTGACAACCAAGACGAATTTTTGATTGAGGATTCCGGCGCGTCGTTTGTTAAAAAAAGCATTAAAAGAAAAACGATTGTTTCGCCTATCGACAACACAGTTTCAAGTTCGGCGACATTAACGCCAAATATTGACGAATACGAACAAGAAACAATCACGGCATTATCAACGGCGTTAACTATAAACGCACCAACGGGAACACCTTCAAACGGGTTAAAACTTGTTTTAAGAATTACCGACGATGGAACCGGACGCGCGTTGACCTGGAACGCAATTTTCGAAGTTATTGGCGTAACACTTCCAACAACAACGACGGCAAACAAAACAATTTATGTCGGTTTAATTTATAACGCAACCGCAACAAAGTGGGACGTTGTCGCAATTAAAGAACAAGCGTAAAAATGTATTATATTATTTCAAAAATAGAATTGGAAGGAACAGATAATCTAAAATATTCAGATTATGGAACAACAACGGACATTGAAATTGTTAACCAAATAAACGAGGACTACGATTCAACTTTGGGCGCGTTTTTGGGGGAAAACCGTACAAAAATCGAACTTGGTTTGGTTAGCGTTTCAACGTTTTTTGAATCAACGCCGTTTGTTTACGAAGCAAGAACGCAAGTTGACAACGTTGAGGGTTTGGAGGTGTTAAACATTACCAATTTAAACGAACTTTAAGAAATGGCCGTCGCAATAAAAGGAAACGTCGTCAACGCAAATCCAACACCAGGCGCGAATTTTTACCAATTTACGCACAATCAAAACACCGGCGACGACGGTTTGTTGGTTATACAATTGACAATGTCAAACGTTCGTTCATATACCGGTTGCAATTACGGAGGGCAATCAATGACACAACTATACACGGTTAATCGAGGCGGACTATCTCAACGAATGGCGTTTTTTTATTTGGAGAATCCGCCAACGGGAAACAACACTTTACGTGTTAATTTCAACAATTCGGTTTGGAATCCAATTTCGATTCATTCGCGTTCGTTTACCGGTTCCGGAGGTATTGGAAACAACGTGAGGGTTGGCGGACAATCAACACCGAACAACGGAAGTTTAACCGTTGCGGACGATTCGTTGATTATGGCGACCGCGTGTTCAATTAATGCAATTTCAACAATTCAAATTCCGCAAGGTTCAAACCGTTCGTTTGCAACACACAACACAAATAGACAAGTTGGAACGGGTGCTATTTCGAGCGATTCCGGACACAACGCCGGTTCGATTAGTATTCGCACAACGTCGACATTTGGAAGCGTTACAAACGACCGTGTTGAAATATTGGGATCAAGTGCGCCGGTTGTTGATACCGGAGGCGATTTTTTTATGTTAATGTAAAATTTTTAAAATGGCAAAGGCATATTTTTATTTGAAAAACTTATTTGGCGAATCTATTATCAACAATGGAAACCAATATCGTTGTAAAATAAATTCTTTAAAAGTTGCCGGAGTTGAGAAATTAACAAGCGCATACAATTCAGAAACAACGAATAATTTTGAGGTTCCCGCAACAAATTGGGAATTTTCGGATTGTAGCGACAATGGAACACAAATTGACGCGTGCGGTTTGTCCGGTTTGTCGGATTCCTGGAATCCTTTTTTCTCGAATTTATCCGCCGTTTATAGTAATATTGTAAACACAAAAAATCGCGGTTCGTTTAGTGCGTCCATTTCTTCCAACCTTTACGGAATTGAGGGTTTCGGATTTGGGTTTGATAAAATAACCGTTCCAATTAATGACATTCCGGCCGGAGGTTCAACCGGTGCGAGTTCGGACGGTGCGTTTTTTGTAAACTTTGACGAAACACAAAATTTTGAATTGACAATAAAAGTTGAATCCCAAACATCCGGAGCGGTGGCAATTGAGGAATTTAATCACGTTTATACTTTTAACGCAACGACGGGCGTTTTTTCATACATTTACCAGGATATATTGCCGGCAACCCCAAACCCGCCAACCGACGCAACGGAATGGGCGTTTTTAAGCGGTGGAAATGCGGGTTGGATAGATTTCGGAATCGGTTCAACCGGTGGAGCATTGGGGGACGATCCAATTGTGACGCAAAGTTTTTGCACGGTTCCAAGAACACCGCAACCGGCCCAATCGATTGTGTCGGAAGCGTTGGACGAATGTTGCTATCAATCGCCGGTTTTAGCCTCGACAACTTCAAACGACGATTGGAAAAACGACATAAATTCCTTTTTATTTAAACGAAATTTTAGTTCGGAATCAATTACATTAACACTACAAAAAAACGGAACAACCGACATTCCTATTGTTAATAACGATTATGGAATTTATTACGATTTCGGATCGTTTGGGGACTATCCAAATTACAAAGGCGTACAAATTCAATGGCAAAAAGTTTTAACATTACAAGGCGAAGGAGTTTACAGATTGAAAGTTGAATCAACTTTTTTAACCGGAACGACAACGACTTATTCAATCCCTTTTAAATTAGATGCGTATTCTCAACAAAAAGCAAACGGAACGTTTAGAATCCAATCAGTTCAGAATGGTTTTATTCGTCATATTGATTTTGACTATTCGAATATTAATTGGACAGATGGTTTGAGAATTCGCGGATTCTTTGGAAACCGTCAAACGGAATACGAACAAGAATTTGTATTGTATGCGAACCGGGATTCCAAACAAGTTCGTTCCGAATTAATAAACACCTACGTTTGTCAAACAATGCATATTCCGGATTGTATCACGGACGCAATTATCGAATATCATAATTTTGCAAATAAATTGTTTTTTACAGACTACAATTTAAATAATCACAAAAAAACATACGTTCAAAAACAAGTTGTTTTCGATTCGATGGATTCAATTGAATATAAGGACACGACCAATTTCGCGCCGTTACAATTGAATTATAAAGACTTCAATCAAAATTATGTGAAAACAAATTGTTAACAATACAAACAATTATAAAAAATTTTCGTATGTCTAAATTAAATCAACCGTTTTTTTGTTACACCGTAAAAAATTATATTTGTGAACAAAGCCGAAAAAATGGAAAATAGTTTGTGGAATGTCTTTGGGGATTATATTCTTGTTGTTATTAGTTTTACGGGTACTTATATCGGCATTGATTCACTTCCGGAAAACGAAACGTTGATTCAATCAATTAGCACAGTTCAAAATATCTCAACGGTTGACATCGTTCAAAAAATCTTGACAATTTTATCTTTGTGTGTTTCCTCGGTTGCTGGATTTATTCCAATAATAAAATTCATAAATCGTAAGAAAAAAAAATCCGACGTATAAATTAAAACGTTTTGTTTACAACTTTTTTAAATTATTTATTCGAATTATTCGATAAAATTTAACTTTAAAAAAAACACGATGGCGCAAAAATTCAATTGGGGACAAACATCACTAAAAAGAATGGAAGGCATTGACGAACGTTTGGTTCGTGTTTTGTTTCGTGCGATTCGTATTTCTTCAAAAAAAAAGGACGGCGTTGATTTTACAATTCCTCAATTTGGAGGACTAAGAACGGCGGACGAACAAAATAAATTGTTTGAAAACGGTTTTAGTAAATGCGACGGCTACGATAAAAAATCATATCATCAAAGCGGGCGGGCCGTGGATGTTATTCCATACATAAAAGGGAAAAATATTTACAAATTTGAAGAAAACAAAAAACAATTGTTATTTTATAAAGTTGCGGTTTGTATGCTGGAAGCGTCAAACAAAGAAGGGGTTCAATTAAATTGGGGCGGAAATTGGTCGTCTTGGTTGGATCGTCCACACTTTGAAATTAGAAATTGAAAAATTATGATAATTAAAAAAATATTGAATATTATTCCAAAACTTGATCCGATTGTTGCGAAGGTAACAACCAACGCAAAAGAGAAAAAAATAGCGAAATTAATTGTTCGCGTTATTCAAATAGGCGCGGTTGTTTATTTACTTGCAAAGGGATTGATTGACGACGAACAAGCAATCGAGGTTATAAAAGGAAATTAAGGTCTTTTTGCTTTTTCCATAAAGCGATAAGTTGTGTTTTAGGGGACGTCTTCGGGCGGTTCCCTTTTTTTATTTCAATTTATTTAATGAATATATTTGTTCACTAACTAAAAATATTATATTTTAGTAAAAAACACAACGTTATGGACATTATGCATCAATTAGTCGAATATCAAATCGACACGTACACAAACAATTTAATCAACAAAGAATCGGTTTCCAGGTTTGCCGTTTTTCCTTATCGGAAAGAATTACGCAAGCGGTTGGAAAACTATCCGGAGGCGTTGGATCAATTAGAATTATTAATCGAATCAGTAAAAAACACAATTTAAACACAATGAGAAATCAAGCTATTAAAAACGACATCGATAAACGCGCGGAAAGTTTAAAAATCTATTATTATACAAACCCGCGCAGAATTGCAACAATTAATTTGTTGGAAGACATTGCGGACGGAATAGATTTTTATCAAAAACAAGTGACTAATTATTTTGAAGCAATCGAATATAACAAACAACAAGGTTGGATCGCGTCGGCAAAAATTCGTTTTCACAATTGGCAAATAAAAAAAGCTACGCTAACACGACTTCAAAAACGTTATAAGATTGTCCTGGAAATACTAGCGACAACAAATTAACACACCACAAACACCACAACAATGAAAGAAACATTTCAATTAATCGCGGGGCCGGAATCGGTTCATTCGATTGCAAAAAAACTACGAACACACACAACGGCGTTTCATCGAGCGGTAAGGATGAAAAGTTTAAAATTAACCGAATTTCAAAAATTTTGTGAATTATGCGATTCAGAAATATTTGTCCGAAAATCGGACGGAACGGAAATAAAAATTTAGTGAACAAATATATTTTGTCGAAAACTTTTATAAATTAGTAATAACTTTTAAAAACACAATTTAATTATGGAAACCAAAACACATTGGAAAAACAATTTTGACTATACGTATTTAGGCGGATATTCAATCGAGGGCGACGATTTACAATTAACAATCGTTGAGGTTAAAAATGAAATGGTTAAAGGACAATCCGGGCGCGATGAATCATGTATGGTCATTTACTTTGAAGAAGTTGACAAAGGAATGATTTGCAACAAAACAAACGCGAAGACAATCACAACGGTTCACGGAACGCCATACATTGAGGAGTGGCCAGGTAAAAAAATACTTTTAGGGACTGAAAAAGTTTCCGCATTTGGCGAAACAACCGACGCATTGCGAATTAGACAAGTTAAACCAAAAACAAAGGTCAATCCGTCGCAAGCCGTGGCGACATTAAAAGGGGCGTTAGATTTGTCGGATTTGCAATCGATTTGGAAATCACTTTCAAAGCCGGAGCAACAAAACAAAACAATTATTAACATGAAAAACACAATGAAAAATGAACTTAGTTAAAAATTTAGAACAAAGAACCGAAGAATGGAAACAAATTCGCAAAGGTTCAATCGGAGGAACGCGCGTTAAAATGGTAATGGCAAAAAATAACCTTCCATTAATTGATGAACTAATCGCCGAAAAACACACGGATTTAATTGAAGAAAACTATATCAACGACGCAATGCAACGCGGAATTGATTTGGAACCGTTTGCAATTAAGGAATTTGAGGAATTGAGCGAAACAAAAGTCGACACGTTCGGACTTGTTACAAACGAAAAGTTTCCAGGTTGTCATTTATCGCCGGATGGTTTGGTTTTGGATGTCACGGGCGTTCCAATGTTTGGCGTCGAAGTGAAATGTCCATCGACAAAAAAACACGTTGAATATATTCGAACAAACCGCGTTCCGGCGGAATATAAATATCAAGTGTACCATTATTTTACAATTTGCGACACAATTAGTTCAATGTTTTTTGTTTCATACGATCCGCGATTTGAGGCGCGACCGGTTCACATGGTACAATTGAACCGCGAAGACATCACGGAAGAATTAGAAGCGTTTAAAACCGGTTTACTAAAGTTTATTGATAAACTAAACAAAAACGAATTGTTAATATTAGACACGTTTTAAATGAATCATATTTCCTTATTTAGCGGAATTGGTGGTTTTGACCTTGCGTCGGAATGGATTGGATGGAACAACGTTGCAAGTTGTGAAATCAATCCGTTCGGTCGTAAAGTTTTGGAACATTATTGGCCGGAGGCGTTACACCATGACGACGTCCATACATTCACAAAAAAATTATTAGATGAAAAAATCAAAGGCTGGAATTCAAAAGACGTTATTTTGTCCGGAGGGTTCCCATGTCAACCATATTCCAACGCCGGAAAACGAAAAGGAAAAGAAGACGAACGCCATCTTTGGCCGGAAATGTTGCGAATCATTCGCGAGGTTCGACCGCGTTGGATTGTGGGCGAAAACGTTCGCGGACTTGTTAATTGGAACGGGGGAATGGTATTCGACGAAATCCATTTTGACTTGGAAACTATCGGCTACGAAATCCAATCGTTTATACTTCCAGCTTGTTCCAAAAACGCACCGCACCGACGCGACCGAATTTGGATTGTTGCCTACACCAATGACACAAACACGGGATCGGACAATCGAGGAAACAAAGGAACGTCAACAAAAATACGGCGGGAAAAAGCGGGCGATGTACTTGGAACACTTTGCAACGTTGGGGATGTTACCGACACCGAGCGCAATGGAAGGAACGGGAGCAAGCGAAGCCGAAAAAGGGGAATGGACGGGAAAATATTGGAAACGACCAAACGGAACCAAAAAACAATCAAACTTAATGGACGTAATAAAGTCGCAAATGTTACCGACACCGACGACAAGTTGCGCAAACGCCGGAACAAAAGCGCCCAGAAAAGACGGCAAAACAAGAGAAAGCGAATTGAATCATTGGGCCACGATAAACAGAGACGAAAGCAAAGCAACTGGGAAAACTTCCCAATTGAATCCGCGATTTGTGGGGGAAATGATGGGATTTCCCGCGAATTGGACGGAATTACCTTTCCAAAATGGCGAAACGAATCCATAAAAGCATACGGAAACGCCGTTGTTCCGCAAGTGGTTTTTGAAATATTCAAAGCGATTCAGAAATTTAACGAACTTGAAAAATAAAACAAAAATTCAATTGTCATTGTTCCCGCGTTTCCTTTGTGAGATTTGCGGGGACAAATTGACACACACCGGAACAACTTGTAAACGATGCGCAAAAACCTGGATTGAAATACAAAACACAAAAAACACAACTAAAACATGAGATTAAACAAAGACGTTGTTATCAACGCAATAAATAAAATTGATAAACAAGAATTTACTTTCAACGAACTATTCCAAACAATTTCGGACGAACTACACATCAAAAATGAATACTATCCGACAATGTACCGGTTTAATGACGTTTTAAAGACCGTTACAAGTTTAACCGGAATCACTTTGGAAATAATGCGTTCACGAACAAGGGTTCGCGGAATTGTAGACGTTCGCCAGGTTGCAATGTATTTAGTCGATAAATATACGCGTTTAACACTATCTAAAACGGGCCAACTATTCAATCGCGACCATGCAACCGTCGTCCACAGTAAAAACCGCGTAAACGACGCGAAAAACGGGTTTAATGAGGAATTACGACAAATAGTTGACCTATGCGAAACGTCACTAATCACGGAGGAAGGATTTTGAAGGCGCAAAGGCGAACAAAATCGGTCAACCTTATTTTATTATATGTTTATTATTTATTTATTTTATTATTACTTGGTTTAATCCGCCTTAAAGAGAATAAAAGAATAAAAAAGAGTAATAAACAACAGTAAACACTAAGGTTTTAAGCGGGGCGGACTTGGAAATAAAAAACCGCCAACAATCGCCAAACAACCGCCAATTATTTATAAATTAGCCACAAACACAACTTTATTAGAACATGAAAATAACTTGTTATAAATCGTTATTCAATCCAAAAGCCGGCGATTTCCAAATCCCGGTCGAAAAGGCATTTAGCCGAATCAAAAACGGTTCTTCAAAAACAATATTGGAAAAAATCCGATCCGTCCAAGACAAAGAGGAAAAAAACAAACTAAAACAACAACTTCCGTGCTATTTATTTGCCGGGACGTTTTCAGCAAGGAACGACAATTCGATTGTTGAGCATTCCGGATTAATCGCCCTGGATTTTGACGGTTTCCCGGATGACAAAACATTCAAACATTGGAGGAAAAAATTAATAAAAGACGAACATACAATGTCGGTTTTCACATCTCCTTCTGGGGACGGACTAAAATCAATTGTAAAAATTCCAAAATGCGACCGCGACGAACACAAACTTTATTTTACGGCATTAGAAAAACATTTCGATTGCGAATATTTTGATACAAGTTGCAAAAATATTTCACGCGCTTGTTACGAATCATACGATCCGAATATTTTTATTAATTACGAATCAAAACTTTGGGTTGAAAAAAGCGAGGAGGAGGGATACCAATTCACAGACCGCGAACCGCAAATTGTTTTAAAAGAAACGAACGAAATTATTGAACGCCTCTTAAAGTGGTGGACGCGAGATTTTGGACTAATTAAAGGCCGAAGAAATAATAATTTGTTTATTCTTGCATCCTCATTTAATGAATACGGCGTCAACCAATATGTTGCGGAATCAACAATTTTGTCGCAAATTGTCGCCGGTTCAATGCCGGAGAAAGAAGTTGAAAACGTAATTAAATCCGCGTATAAATCACGCCATTTATTTGGGACAAAGTATTTTGAAGACCGGAAAACATTCCGACAAATTGAAACGCAAGTCAAACGAGGGGTTCCGATTGAAAAAATTCAAGACGCAATTCCGCAAGCGGACACGCAAACAATTGAGGCAATCAAAAAAAGTTCAAAGGACATTATTTTTTGGTTTATCGTCGAAACCAGGTCGGGCGAACGAGTTGTGATTGACAACGTTCAATTAAAATTGTTTTTAGAAAAAGAGGGATTTTTTAAATTTTATCAAGACAAATCCGAAACACCGATTTTTATTAATATTGATGAAAATATCGTCCGGAATTGTTCCGCAACAAAAATTAAAGATTTCGTTTTAAACTATTTATTTGACCGCAACGAATTGCAAGTTTGGAATTATTTGGCATCGACAACGAAATATTTCACGGATGTTTATTTGTCGTTCCTGGAATCAATTGAATTGCAAATGATGAAGGACGAAAAAGACACGGTTTACCTTTATTTCAAAAACGGAGTTGTTGAGGTCAAAAAGGATAGTCACAAACTTTTGGATTTCATGGATTGCGAAGGTTATGTTTGGGAAGACCAAATAATAAAACGCCAATACAAAACAACGGAGAACGATAGCAACGATTTTAAAAAGTTTGTTCATAGGATAAGCGCAGACGAAACAAAACGTATTCAGACAATGGAATCAACGTTAGGTTATTTAATGAGTTCACACAAAGACAAGACCGACCAAAAATCGATTATTTTTAATGACCAAGAAATTTCCGACGGAAATCCGAACGGCGGTTCCGGTAAAAGTTTATTATTGACCGCATTGGGCCAATTTAAAAAGTTGGTTACAATTGACGGGAAATCATTTGACGCGAACAAATCGGATTTTGTTTATCAACGTGTGAACCTGGATACGCAAGTTTTAGCGTTTGACGATGTAAAAAGAAAATTTAATTTTGAATCGTTGTTTTCATTAATTACGGAAGGAATCACAGTAAACCGAAAAAACAAAGACGAAATTTTTATTCCTTTTGAAAATTCACCAAAAATTATAATCACAACAAATTATGTAATTGACGGCGCGGGAACATCACACGACCGGAGGCGACACGAAGTCGAATTGTTTCAATACTTTAATCAATTTCGAACGCCATTGGAAGAATTTGGAAAACTTTTGTTCGACCAATGGAACACCGAGGAATGGCATAAATTCGATTTATATATGATAAACTGTTGTAAACTGTTTTTAAATTTCGGACTAATGAAGCCGGAATCGATAAACGCCAACACAAAACGTTTAATTCAATCGACATCCAAAGACTTTTTTGATTGGATCATTGACGAATCGTTGCCACACAATTGCAAGGTCTACACGTCGGAAATTGTCGATGATTTTAAAAAGGAATTTTCAGATTTTTCGAAAATATCCAATCAACGTTTTATTTCATGGGTAAAAAATTATTGCAATTTTAAGGGGTACGAATACCAGGCGTTTAAATCGCCTCGACGCGGATTCCAAATATTAACAAAAAAACACGACACAATTGACGGTCAACCATTGCCGTTTTAAAAATTAATTATTATGAAAATACAAGACTTAATAAATAAACACAGTCAAAATTGGGAAAGTGAAAATTTTGACAATTGGAAAATAACACAAATTATGTATTGCAAAATTGGTTGGTGCATTGACGCAATTGACGGAAGCGAAGAATTAACAGAACAAATTGAAATTCTTATTAATATGCAAAATTTTATTGAAGATTTACAAAAATTAGAAAAATTGAAAAAATGAAAATACAAGGAAAGGAAATCGGATTTTTGGAGGTCACACGATACAAATTCGAATACGTGGAAAACAAACCAAAAATTGTAATTGAACAAATAAAGGTTTTAGACATCGAAGGCAATTATATAAAATTCGCAAAATTAAAAGAAATTGAACCGTATTTGTCACAATTTGAAATTCACTTTAAACCAAAAGACTAATGCCGGAAATTATAATCACATCGATGTCAATCCAAAAAGGAACAATCGAAATTAAGGAGGTCAAATTGGTTGATCCAAACGGAATGCCAACGCGGAAAATCGCACTAAATGAAAAATTCGCGGTTGCGTTGCGCGGAACTATTATCGAATTAAATATGGACGAAGAAAATTAAAAGTTATGAATAATTTATTTGGAGAAGAAATTAAAAAAGATGTTTTATTAAGGGATAAATTTATTGAACCGCCTTTTTCGATACTTGACACAAAGTCCGGTTCGTGGCAAAGGAGGAAAAACAATTGGAAAAAGATTGGAATAAAAAGCGAAATTGGAAGAAATGCAAAAACATTTGGAAAATTTAATCAGACAAAAGGAAATAAAAAACGTTTTGAAAAAATAAGGACGTCAATTTTTGATCCCGCATTATGTGAAGTTTTATATAATTGGTTCTGTACCAAAGGCGGTTCAATTCTTGATCCGTTTTCGGGCGGTTCGGTTCGTGGAATTGTTGCGAATTATTTATCATTTAATTATACCGGAATTGATATTCGACAAGAACAAATCGATTCAAATCGAGAACAAGCAATTGAAATTCTCAACATTAACAATCAACCGAATTATTATGTTGGCGATAGTAATATAATTTTAAACGATTTCAAAAAAGAATTTGATTTTATTTTTAGTTGTCCTCCATATTCAGATTTGGAGGTTTATTCAGACATAAAAGGCGATGTTTCTAATATGAAATATGAAGAATTTATGATTGCCTATGAACAAATAATTCAAAAAAGTTGTCGATTATTGAAGCCGGGCGGTTTTGCTTGTTTTGTTGTTGGTGAGGTTCGGGACAAAAAAGGAAATTATATTGGATTTGTACCCGACACAATCAACGCATTCAAAAAAGCGGGTTTAAATTTTTATAACGAAGCAATTTTATTGGATCAATTGGGTACTGCATCAATGAGGGCAAACGGAAATATGAAAAGCAAAAAACTTGTAAAAGTTCATCAAAATGTCTTAATTTTTAAAAAGGATTAATATGTTTGAATTAAGACCAATCCAGGAACAAAAATCAACCGAACTTGCAAAGGTTATAAGAAAAAAACGAATTGGAATTTTGGCTGGAGAAGTGCGAAGCGGAAAAACATTGACCGTTTTAGCAACCGCCGAAAAGCTAAATAAAAAACACGTTTTATTCATTACGAAAAAAAAGGCGATTTCTTCCATTTTGTCCGACTACAAAATCGGATCGTTTAGCTACAAATTAACACTAATAAATTACGAATCAATTCATAAAGTAGAAACAAAAGGCGTTGATTTGGTTGTTTGTGATGAATCGCACACAATGGGCGCGTTCCCGAAACCGTCCAAACGAACAAAAGCCGTTCGGGATATTGTCGCAACAAACAAACTTGATTTGATTCTAGCAAGCGGGACAATTCATCCGGAATCAATTGCGCAAATATTCCATCAACTTTGGGTTTCCAATTTTACACCGTTTAACAACGTCAACTTTTATCATTGGGCCAAAGTTTATGTTGATTTATACCATATTAAAATAAACGGTTTCGACGTTAAACAATACAACCGGACACATGACGAACTAATCGAGGAAAAAATAAAACATTTAAAGGTAACAATGACACAATCCGACGCGGGATTCACGTCAAAAGTTTTTGAGAATTTTGAGGTTGTCGAACTACTTCCAATAACTTACAATTTAATAAATAAACTAAAAACCGATTTAGTAATTGAAGGAAAAACGGAAACAATATTGGCGGACACTTCGATTAAATTACAACAAAAATTGCACCAACTATACTCCGGAACGGTCAAATTTGAATCCGGGAATCGTTCGGTAATTGATCCGTCAAAGGCGGAACACATCGCAAACAAATGGAAGGGGCAAAAAATCGCGATATTTTACAAATTTGTTGCCGAACTGGATGCGCTTAAATTGGTTTATGGGGATGACATCACAACGAATTTGGAGGAATTTAACAAAACCGGTAAAAGTTACGCGGGACAAATTGTTTCATCGCGCGAGGGCGTTAATTTAAGCAAAGCGGATGTTTTAGTTTTTTATAATATTGATTTTTCCGCCGTGTCTTATTTCCAGGCACGCGACCGATTGACAACAAAGGAACGGGCCGAAAACAACGTGTTTTGGATATTCAGCAAAGGCGGAATCGAATCGGAAATTTATAAAGCCGTATCAAAAAAGAAAGATTTTACATTGAAGGTTTTTAAAGAATTTATAAAATAATTACATTTATTTAGTGAATAAATTTGTTCACAGACGAAAAATAAACTATCTTTAAAAAAAACACAATATTATGAAAATTTTTAAAAATGTTAATGTCGGGGATGAAATTGAGTTCATAAATTCAAATAATAAAAAACAATTAGCAATTGTAAATTTTGTAAACGAAAAAAAATTCGCTGTTAGTGTTTTGTCTTATTCAAAACAAAACGGTTTTACAGAATTAAATTTGAATTTTTTCAAATCCGGTAAAAAAACAAATCGTTTTTATAATTACGGGAACGCAACAAGAATCGCAAACAAATGGTCTGATTTTAATTAAAAACACAACTAAAATGAATCAAAAACAAATTATCAAAGAATTGGAAAACATTGTCGAAATGGCAAGTTTTAAAATTGGGTGCGAAGACGGTACACAAGAAAATTATAAAGTCGTTGAAATTAGCGACATTGAAACAATAATCGAAAAAATCAAAAACACAACGTTATGTCATTAAAAAACTTTACAACGGTTTTAATAATTTTACTTTTTTCATTTATTTTATTGACGTCGGATTTAATATGACCGAACAACAAATCCAAAAAAAAATAATTGACCATTATCAAAACGCGGGGTTCCTGGTTGTTAAACTTATTAAAACAAACCAAAACGGAATCCCGGATTTGATGGTTTTAAAAAACGGAATTTGTAAATTTGTCGAAGTGAAAAAACCAAACGGCAAAATTGCACAGTTGCAAAAATACCGTATTAAAAAACTACGCGAACAAGGATTCCAGGCCGTTGTGATGGATGGAATTGATTCCGTGATATATTAGATTAAACCATGAGCGAAAACAGTTTAAAACGCAAAGAAAAACGCCAATTGTCCCGGTCGTATGAATTGACCGAGTTAGGACAAACATATATCATTTTCGAAAAACGAACCAAGCGCGGAAAATGGATAAGAGCCGGACGCGTTAGAATTAAATAAGTACACATTAATAAACCATAAAAACCATAAACAAATGGAACTAAAAGGAACAATCGTTCAAATCAATCCGGTCGAAACCGTCGGAACAAGTAATTTTAAAAAATCGTCACTTTGGATTGAAACCGGGGACAAATATCCGCAAACAATCGAAATTGAATTTGTAAAGGAAAAAGCGGACGAAATTCAATCGTTGTCCGTTGGAACGGCGGTCACGTTGCAAATTGACGTAAGGGGCCGTAAATGGACAAATAAAGAGGGAACAACGCGCGTTTTTAATTCTTTACAGGGTTGGAAGTATGAAACCGATTTTTAACCCGAACACGTGCCAAATAAAAAAGGCGGAAATTTTGGAACACGTTAAACAACACCGGATCGCAATTGATAATCTCCAAGAATGTTTGACACGACATCCGGACGTCGACATCCTTACATTTCATAAAAAATGGAACCAATTGGAACGGCAACATAAACATTTAATCGCACGAATAACACTAAATGAAAGCAAAAAAAAAAGTAATTAGCACAAACGAACTTCCAACCAAATTCGGTTGGTCGTTTTGGATTATAGCATATTTAATTCTTGATAAAATGAACGCCGGCGCAACACTTTGGATTGTTGCCGGTTCCGTTCTTTTTCTCTGGATATTGCTATTCGGATTTATAAAAGGGAACGAACAATATTTTTCTATTTTATCGCTCAAAACAAACATTGAAAAATGGATTAACAATGATTAAAAATCGTTTTTGTAATTTAACCGAATGGATCAAGAACAAAATTTCAAGCCGTCCAAAAAACAAATTTGGGCGGTTATTTCTTCAATCGTTTTATTGTTAGGAGGCGAAACCTTCATCGGTGCGCAAATCATTGAATCAAAAATATACGACATTTTAAGACCGTCAAAAAACCCGTATTTTGTCGGTTTTTTTATGGATAAAAACACACAAAAATTGAAGTATAAACACATCGACGGCGAAACATATCGACCGCGATTTGATGAAAAAACACTTCGTTATTATATC
>Ga0209337_1001149_pt1 | contig 20454 bp, 20 predicted proteins | sample LinPmetageLP53_FD_184044 | JGI IMG/M metagenome (GOLD analysis project Ga0209337, IMG submission 184044) | Marine viral communities from the Pacific Ocean - LP-53 (SPAdes) (version 2) | ecosystem: Environmental > Aquatic > Marine > Oceanic | place: Pacific Ocean | collected 2010-02-08 | reverse complement strand
CCGGCGTCGTGGAGTACGCACGCATCCCTGAATCCGAGCTTCAGGAGCTGGCGAGCAAGTACGCCGACGCGGTCTGGGCCGACTACATCTCGAAGATGACCAAGAAGTTCGAGAACATCCGGGCGGAGGGCGTCACCGTGGAGGGCCTCAATCCCCTCCACAACGTCCTCCACGTTCAGGGGTCCAACGGGGTCACCTTCGACCTCGAAAGCTCTGTGGTGGAGAAGGAGAGCCCTCGGGGCGTCTGGTTCTGCCAGTTCCCGGCTCGGGTGCGGAACGTGGTCCGGGACGGCGTCCCGATCAAGCACCACGCATCGCTCGCCGGCGTCATCGAACTGACCCGCTGAAAAAACTTGGGCCGGCTCGGTCAGAAATCCCGAGTCGGCCCGTCTTCCCCTTGACAGGGGTAGCAGACCTGCTACCATACGACCTCACGACTCACTCACTTCTGACACGGAGAACCACCATGACCGACGGACCTCGAATCTTCAGCACTCGCCAGCTCGCCCTCGACTTTCTCACCAGCGTCTTCAACGACGCCGGCAAGGACTGCGTCCTCGACTACGAGGAGGGCCTCCTCATCTCCGTTCAAGAGGGATGCGACAGTGCTCCCCAGCTCGTCGTTCACGAGGCGTGGAAGGGCGCGTTCGTCGTCCTCGTCCGGAAGTTCCACTACAACGTGTGGGAGACCAAGGTCATCACCGACTTCTCTGGCGACGGCAACGGCGCCCTCCGGCACGCGATCGACTCCCCGTTCAAGGACCCCGAGGCGTGCGGCGAGAAGCAGATGGAGTTCGATCGGAAGTTCCGCGACTTCAAGAACGCGTCGCAGTCGATGTGCAAGGACTTCTTCTTCCGCAACGGCACTCGCATCCAGCGCGAAGACTCGACCATCGTGTTCAGCGACAACGTCGACCCGTACAGCTGGGACGGATACATCCGAGAAGGCGTCCGCGAGGACGAGTCCGCCGCCGCCGAGGATCGCATGGAGCGAGCCATCGGCGAGAGCGAAGCGTGGCAGTACCGCTGAAAAAACTTGGGCCGGCTCGGTCAGGACGACCGAGCCGGCCTGTTCCACTTGCGAACCAACACCTCTCACCCGGAGAACCAACATGCCGACTCATCACACATCGCTCATCGAAGTCCCGAAGCACCTCGTCCACCTCTCGTTCCGACCCGAGCTCCCCAACATCGGGATGGGATTCTGGTTCTCGACTGACGCGAAGCACGCTACCCGCATGAGCTACGACGCCGCCTGCAAGCTGATCGAAGATCACATCGGACCCCGCGGGACCGTCTCTATCGAGAACCCCATCTCTTCTCGCACCGGACTTCTGAACTCGAAGTCGATGAGAGAGAACTGCACCGTCGAGATCAACGACGACCACGAGTTCTACCACCTTCCGACCATGTACCTCGTCTGCCCCTTCTGAACCCTGACCCGGAGAACCACAATGAACAGCGACCACAAGGCGATCACAGCATCCGATCTGCGGCCCGGCGACTTCATCGTCTGCTGCGAAAGTTGGCCGAACGGCCGAACCGTCCTCGGTGTCTACCGCGGGTGCGGAGGCATTGACATCATGTTCCATACCTGTCACGACCCCGAGTACTACCACGAAACCCAGATCCACCCGAAGGCTGAGATCCGAATCTCACGAGCCTACTCGGATCGATTCAAGACGCTCGCCTGACTCACTCACCCCGAACCCGGAGAACCACCATGCGACCGACCCAGAACCTCAAGCCCGTCCGCCTCACCATCGATGAGGAGGAAGCCATGATCCTCGACAACGAAACCGCCGCCCATATCCTCGCGGGCTGGTTGAACCGATACGCCGTTGGCGTGAGGGGAAACCCCGGACCATTTTTCGCCAAGCGGTGGACATCCAGATCCGGAGGATACAAAGGCTACGTGATCGGCAAGGAAGATGAGCTCGGCGGCGCCGACACGTACGTCATCAGCTGACGCCGCCTAGATACTTCCAGATGTGGGGCTCGGTCATCACCTGACCGAGCCCCTGTTCAATGGTGCGTACCTGAGACTCGCGGAGATCGAGACCGTACAGGTCGGAGATCGCGTGCAGCAGCTCGTGAAGCAGCGTCATGCGTTGGGCCTCGATCGGCATCCCGGCGTTCACGCGAATGACCGGCTCGGGGAACGATTCGAAGTCGCCGAACTCGCCATCCTCCATCGGAACGAAATTGATTTTCACATCCTGCGTGCCGATGCGAACCTTGATGCTCACGTTGGAATCTTCCTGAACTTCGTGATCGGAATTTTCACCACCGGCTCGATGTCTCCGCGATCTCTCGTCTTGCATGTCCTGCCCCCGAACTCAATCTCGTATTGCTCGATCGGATTGATCTCTGTGAAATACAAACCGTCCTCGACGCCGACGAAGAAGATCGCCTTGCCGTGGACATCGGCGAGCCCGATCAGGTCCGCGACCTTCCGAACCGAAAGCATGATCGTGGGGTAGTCACCCCACCGCATGTTTCGTTTCTTGAACTCGCCCCAACCGACGCACTTCCCCTCTCGCTCGATGATCCAGTCGGCGCCGTACGACTTCGGCAACTTCGACAGACGCACTCGCCATGCAGGCTCGATGATCTCTGCGGCGCTCCGCTCATTCGCAAGATCAGCTTCAGATTCATACTGCGTCCTGCTCACGTCTTGAAATCTCCGGTGGCCTCTCGCACGAGCACTTCCTTCCAGTCTGCGGAATGCACGAGCACGGGAGGGATGTCCTCGTCGTCCTCCTCGAACGAGTCGACCTGCTCCTGCAACGCTTCGACGAGAACATCCTGCTCCTTGACGTTCATTCCATCAGCGTCCATGATGTTCCGCACGCGGTCGATCGAATAAACGACGCCGACCTTGCCTCGGAACTTGAACCAACCGACCACCGCTTCTTCGATTCCATCGACTACGATCATGCTGAGGTTTCCTACATACATGATCGCATTCCACCCGAAGGATTCGCAATGCACGAAACCGAAAGAAACGAACCAAGCCTCGTGTTCACCGCTTCCGAACGACTGAAACGAGTCGCAGATTCTCTGGTCGATACCGCAAGAAAGCTGGAGCGTGCGTACGCACCAGATGGTGCGACGCCCGTCTCCGATCTCACGCGGTTCCTGAGCGAGGTGGAGCAGAGCGACGACGTGGAGTCCGCGTGGAAGCTCCTGTGCTGTGAGGGCTCTGTGGCTCCTGTGACGCTCGTGCTCCGCTCGATGGCCGAGGACATGGAACAGATCGCGGAAGCCGTCAGGGCCGGCGACAGGGCCTCCTTCGTGAAGCTGTGCAACAGGTACGCGATCACCTGCTACCACGTTCTCGAATCGCTTCAGCCCGAACTTGAAGACAGGGCCTCCGAAGGCTAGGATCGACGCCGGACTGCGTGCTCACGCACGCGAGAGGGACTGGTTCTCCCCCTCGGGGTTCCCCCCTGCTCCTCCTCCGGGAGGGCAGGGGATTTTTTTTGGATTTGTGCTTGCAAGCCCTTGTGCTGGTAGCAGGTCGTGCTATGATCCCTTTGTCGAAGGGCATTCCGCTCTTCCCAACGGAGAACCACCGATGAAGAATTTCGCAGTCAGCCTCGGAACCTCGACGCCTCGCACCATGCGAGTCCCGATCACCAGCGGCACAGGCGTGGTCAAGTCCCACGTCACCCTCGTCGCTTGGAGTAATCCCAAGCTCCGCCCGACTCACAACGGGACCACCCTCTTCAAGTACCAGCGTGGCGTCGACGCCGCCGGCAAGGTCTACGAGACCAAGTCGCACGGCAAGGGCTGGCGTCCGATCGCAGCCTGAAAAACTTCGGCCGGCTCGGTCAGCTCGACCGAGTCGGCCTGTTCCACTTTCGAACCAACACCCCTGACCCGGAGAACCACCATGAACCAGCAATTCGTTTACAGCCAGCACAACACCTTGTCGGACCTCAAGACGACCGTGCGAAAGCTTCGAAGCGGCGACGAAATTCACGTCGTGCGTGCCGCCCCGGCCGGATCGATCGGACGCTCGCAGCCCCTCGCGATCCTTCACGTCGACTACGACACCAGCGACCGCGTCTGGTTCGTGAAAACTTGGCTCGGGTCAGGCTCCGAAGTCAACGCGACGAGCGATCACAGCGAGATCTGCAACGAGGCCGGCGAGCACATCCCTGCCGCCGACTGCATTCGCCGTCACCTCGCCGGCGTGATCTCCGGGTGCGCGGCGGACGTGCTCGACGGCAACGTGTTCGCCTGCTGACCCCCAACCCGGAGACCGAAGCGATGAAAGCTAAGACGTTCAAAGACTTCTGCGACCTGATCGAAGAGCGAGGCTACGAGGTCCGCGTCAGGTACGTGGGAGTCGAGACCAATTCCGAGTCGCTGATGAAGACGTGCAGGGATCAGGAGATCTCAAGCCTCGACATCCGCGACGGAGAGAACTACATCGGTTGGCTGATCGCCAACCCGCACGGAGACTCGCCGAGCTGGGTGCTCGACCACGGCGAGAACCCCGACATGAACCTGCTGATCGAACCCTTTTTGGAGGACCACTGATGGGATTCAGAGACACCGCGACCACGCACCTGATCAGGAACGCGAAGACCGTTCACGCGTTCATCATGATGTTTGAGGAGGCCGGCCTCACCGGCATCACTTGGACCCTCAACCCCGAGCACGGAACCGGCGAGTACTACGCGTCGATCACGATCCCGACCGAAGGCGCCCCGCTCTCCGTGCAAAACGCATTCTTCAAGGAGACGAGATGGAAACCCGATCGCTCGCGAAAGATCATGGAAATCATTACAATCGAAGCTGCGGTGCGAATCATTCGCGCCATCGACATCCCCAACCCGGAGAACCACCGATGAAGATCGAAGACCACACACGAGCGGACAACGTCGCTCGCCTCGTTTACACGCAACTTTGCAGCTGGTACGAAGGCTTGAAGACGTACCGTCGATTCGAAGACGGCCCCGGCTCCGGCCCCGTGCAGCTCCTCACCAGCGACGGGCCTCCTCGCATCAAAGCCGGATGCGGAAGATACCTCTCCGAATTCAATATCGAATTCTTCGAAGACAATGTTCGCATCACGGAGCTGGCACAGAACAAGACCGTTTTCGTCTCTGGGTACTCCGAGGCCGCAACCATTGACCTTATCTCAGAAGCGATCGTCTGCCACGATTTCACGCAGTGCCTCGCGAACACCTACGAGAAGGTCGGATACGAAATCCGTCGCACCGGAGAGACGCCGTCGGCCACAAGCGCGAAGCCGGCCGTCACCGCGATGCAGGTGCTGCGGAACGTGCAGTCCGACTGGACGATGAGGAACCTCTATCTTGAGTACCTCGAAGTCGAGAACAATCAGGACGACGCCTGCGGCGTCCTCGCCAAGATCACCGGAGCTTTCGAGTCGCTGAAGGCTGAGCTCGGAGACCGCGACGCGGAAGAACAAGAAGACCGCCGTCGCGAATGGGCGGAGGGTCGAGGATGAAACAGCACAGAGATTTCAATACAGGCGAGCTGGTGTGGGAAATCAAATTGGAATCGGGCGTCACTCACATCGGCACGATCGAGGCTCTCAAGTGGGGCGCCAACGTCCTTGTAAATGCCAGCGACCCGGACGGCGGTCGCATGCTGCAACGGCTTGCGGTCGACAATCGGAATATGGGTGGCGTCCGCAGACACTTCTTTGAGTCGCAGAGGCCCAAGAGATGAAACAGTCAGAAGAAACTAATCTCGGCCCTCGACCGCAGTGCGACTGCGGACGCGGGCCACAGGAAGACGAAGGCATGTGCATCGATTGCATTCAGGAAAGAGAGGCCGACATTGTCTAGCGCCAACATGATGAGGACCGCGGTGCTCACCAGCCTGAGGAACCAAGGCAAGAGCAGGTACTGGCTGGCGAACAGGCTCGCGGCGAACGGCGTCTGTGGAACCGACGCGGTCTACCGCTGGTTACGCGGATCGAACGACACCACCACGGCAGTCGCGCATGCCGCGATGAAGGAGCTCAAGTGTTCCGTGGTTCCTGAGCGGGTGTGAAGAAAAGCGATTCGGACTCCCGGTACTCGGGGTCCAGATGAAACACGAAGCCGTCGAGCTCATCCAGCTCGACGGCTTTTCTTATCCACTTGCGATTCGATCGGTCCCAACGGAAGCCTCGATCGGAAGCCCACTGGTATCTCACTCGCGAGTACAGACGGGTGTACAGGAACGTGCCGATCGTCCCCAGCTTCGCGTCGAACTTCTCGTCGACCAGATCGACGGCTGAGATGTACGCGGCGGACGCGACATCATCTGCCGTCCAGCCATCGAAGTATCCGCGGCAGTGCATCCGAGTCGACCACGCCAACACGAGTCGATAGTTCTTGCGAACGAGCTCTTCGGATTCCGCCGGCGTCGAATCGCGGGTCCGCTTCGGGGATCGCATTAGCTTTCCCCGCTTCTCAACATCTCCAGATAATCATCGACCGACTTGGCTGGCGCCATGGCGTCCACCGCCTTGCCCCGGTCCCGCTCTTCCTCGCGGACCGCGTACCACCTGCCACCGAGCCTCTTCATCGTGTTGAGAACGATTCTTTCCTGATCCTCGCGGGGCAAGCTGGTGAAGTGCTCGATGATCGCGTCGAGCACCTCCGACCTGTTCGCGTTCAGAGACACGGAGAGGCTCGCCACGGCGTCCGACAGGTGGCAGGCTACCCTGACCACCTTGGAGGGCCGGCCGTACGTCACAGGTCGCCTCCGGCGTCGACGTACGCCTTGATCAGGCTCTTCATCGTTTCCGCGATCTGATCCTTCACTCGGATCAGCTGATCAGAAGCACGAGCTCGCTCGGTTCCTCTGGAAAGCGAGCGAATCTTGTCGGTCAGATCACGCTCCTTCGACTTCAGTTTGCGAAGGCGGCTTTCGACCGACTTCGCCTTCGCTTGCATCTTCGGACTGCCGTCGACGGTGTCCCGAACAGCCTTGGCCATTGAAGGCTGTTCGCCCTCGTACGTCTTCATCCTGACCTTGGCACTCCGAACGCGATCCCTCACCTCGTAGTAGAAGGTCGGGTACGGATTGTCCGGCCCCTTGCCGATGAACTTTCGCAGGCCGGGTACACCCTTCGCGTCGGGGAGGTCGTCGCCGAACACCGCCGACTTGTAGAGGTCGATGCCAAGAACCGCAAGCCGCTCGATGTTTCGAAGGGACGATCCTCCGAATGTGCCAGCGAGGTACTCCCACACCTGAGGTTGCATGTCGATCGCGCCGCGGACGGCAATGTCTCCCCCGGTCAGGTGATTGATCAACTTCGCGGTGCTGTTCCAATCAATCCCGTATCGCTCTCCCGCAGATCCGATCTCCGATCGGACGGCGCCGCCGGTCTGAAGAGGCTGGTCCCCGTAGTAAACGGGACGCCCCGTCCAACTGCGGTTCGCGATGATATCGATCGCCGCGTCTCCCATGTCTGGCAACAACGCACGCATCAATCCGTGAGCAGAATTCATCGGAGTTCCCGACACCGGGTTGAAAGCAGTCGCGTAGGAATTCGCAACCTCGCCAGCGATATCGAGCGGATTCTTCACGCCGTACGCAACTTCGACCATTCCGAACCCAAGCTGCACCGGGATCTCTAGCCCGTACTGAAGTGGGATCTTGCTGTACTTAATCTTTCCGTTTTCGTCTCGACCCCAAGGGATGATGATGTTCCGTCGACGCTCGTACTCTGGGATCTGTTCGAGGTAATCAGGGACGCCGCTCTCGTCTTCGTCTTCTCCGCCGATTGCCATCATGGCGAAGGCCGACAACGTACCCATTGCGGTGAGGCCACCGAACACTGCACGAGCCGGCCCCTTCCCTGTGTACAGGCCCTTCATGGTCTGCTGGTAGTTGCGGACGTTGCCCTGCACCGTTGCATTGAAGAACGCGAACACTGAGCTGAGCGGCCCGCCGAACGAGCCCTTCTTCGAGAAGTCCACCGTCAGGTTTCGAGCCATGACGCCGGCCTCTTCAGCCGACATTCCGTTCTCCCGGAGCGTCACGTAATAGCTGAACCGCCACATGTTGTCGCCGAGGTCATTCAGAACCGAGTACGTCTCGACGAACATACGGTGCATCAGGGCGGCGCCCTCGCGGACATTCGTCTCAGGTCCGGACTTGCTCAGCCGTTCCATTGCCGTGATCGTCTTGTCGACAGTCAAAGAATTGAACCACTGCTGCTTCGCCCCTACATCCCGAAACTCCTGCCACTCCTTCGCAAGAGGACCGATCGCCTCGTTTTCTTCAGTGACATCAGCTTCGAGGTCAGGACGAACCCTTGCCCTCCACTCGCTCCTCGCGATCGTCTTCATCACCGCAGGCATTCGCTTCATCATCTGCTTCCGCATCTGATTCGGATTCATCAGACCCTGCTCTGAAGCTGCGATCATTGCGGTCTCTCCATCTAGGAGAGGCTGCCTGATCGTGAAGTCAATCGACATCCACTGCGTCGACGTGAACCGAAGCATGCTCGTGAAGATTCGGGCTGGAGAGAAGAGGAGATACACCACGGCGGAATTCCGGCTCATGTCTTGGCCGGCGTCGAGCTTCTTGATCAGCAGCTCGTCGTTGATCTTCAGGTAGATCGTTTCGCCACGCTCGTACAGAACGCCGTCGATCTCTCGGGTCTCTTCGATTCGAACCGGGATCATCGTCTGCGGGTCTGGTTCCATCTTCTTCACCACGACCCTGTCCTTCTGCCCCTCCTCCTTGTGCATCACTCGCTTCTCAAGATCCTTCGTGGTCACGATACTGATGTGCGGGGTCGGGAACTTCTCGGCCATCCGGAGTAGACGATTGGCGATACGGCTTGTGATCGCTTCGTTTTGTGTCATCACGCGATCAACAAACAACGCCGGCGCCGCACCTCGCACGATCGCCTTCACGGTGACTTCTGATTCCGGCCGGCCGAGAGAGTACTTGAGCTTGTCACGTCGACCAGTCGCAATGTCGATCACCGTGCCGACGCCGGAGCTTCCCTTCGAACGGCGGATCTTGTCCATCGCCGCGTCGACTGGGTCAGTGATGAACGTGCCGCCCTCGCTGCCAGTGACGTTCATGGGGACGTAGTACTTGTAGCGAGTCGTGATCCTGTCGAAGTCCTCGTTGGTGATCAGGCCAGCGTACTTCGCAATCTTCGCGGTCTCGAACGAGATCTCTTGGAAGTCAACGCAGATCTCTTCGATCTCTGCCGCCTTGGGGTCTGCCGCGTGCTCTTCAAGGAGTCTGTTGGCGGTCTCATCAGAGATGCCGCAGTTCAGCTTGCTGAGTTCTTCCTTCGCTTCGGCGCGAACCGAATTGACTTCTCGAATCCGAGCGTTTCGTTCGAGCGCATGGCTTGCTGCCATGAAGCGTCCGATCTGCTCGTTGTTGATGCCGGCAGAATTCATTCGCTTCTTGATGCGATTCATCGTCCTCGTGCTGAACTGCCGTGCCTGTTCGGCGGACTGGCCGGGAGCAAGCCGAATCAGCTGCATCGGATCTTGCTTCTCTGCGATCCTGCTTCCCTTGACTTCTTGGATTCGGCGGATGGTTTCGGTGATCGGATACCACTCGTCTTGGAACATTTCAATCGTATGAGACCTGATGAAACGCCCGAACGCTCTCGCGTTGTGTCCGATCCCAATGCCGCCCTCGTCCTTGAGCTCTTCACCCCACGACTTGATCGGCTTTTCGATTCCCGAGTAGTCGCGACGCATGTATTCAAGCATCGTCTCGTCGGCGTCGGTCGGCTCCTCGTTCATGAACATCTGGAGCGGGCTTCTTGAATCTTCGATCTGGGATCGGATGTTGTCAGACAGCGAGTCCATGTGGTCGAGTGCGATCAGCCGCTCAACAGCGGCGATCGCAACGTCACCGGGATTCGTGTTCGCGTTGTACGGGTACTCCACGATCACCTGACGCTTGCCGTCTACCATTGCCGCGACCGCAAGCATTCCATTCTTTCCTTCGACTTCGAAATCGCCGGCCAGAGCAAGCGATGAACGAACTAGGGCTGGCACCTCGGCCGAGAGCTGGTCCCGGCCTTCCCTGCTAAGGGACAGCGTTCTCGGGTCCTCGGCTCGTTCGGGAAGGACGGTAACCAGACCGGACTTGGACTTCTTCGAGCCACGCTGCGGGCGTACCGGAGCGAGCAATTCGGCCTGAGTAGGACGCCTTCTCCGGTTGCGAGTTCTTCCGTCTTCGGTTTCAACCTGTTCGTACTTGTTGAAGTTCCCGCGAACGAACATGTCCACCGGGAACTTCACGCCCCACTCAACGCGGTGCATGGCTTGGGCTCGATGCCGGCCCTCGTGTCCTGTGATCTCCCAGTACCCGTTCTTCTCATCCCACTCGACGTTCAGGAACGGAGGAGATACAGGCTCACCGTTGCGAAGCTTCTGTTCGATCGCGTCGGTCCTCTCGTCCTCTTCGACCGGAGGGACCATCGCTAGGAATTCCTTCGCCGTCATCATCTTCGTCATGAAGTACGACGCATTAGATTGATCTGGGACGGCGCCCATTCCGATCTTGCGGTCGAGCACGATCGTCTCTCGACGCTGCATGTCGATCTCGGGCCGGCCAGTCGGCTTCTCGTTGAAGATGCCCTTGATCTGGTTCGGGTCGAACGGGATTGCGTACCGCTCATTCGGCCGGCTCGGCCTCGGGGCCATGACCACCACGCCGTCGTGACCGACGGCCCTCATGGCGTTCTGCATTGCCATGTTGAACTGGCGTTCAGCAACGGCAGACTCGTTGTCTGGATCGTTGAAGGTGTCGATTGAAATCAGAGACGTGAGAGCGTCTCGAATCGATGACGTATCGTAGTCAGGGTGCTTGTCTTCGAACGCCTTGAGCAGATGAGTCTGCGCTCTTCCGCCTCTTGACCTCGCACCAATTCGTTCGAGGAACTTCTCGTCTGAACGATCGAACACGAACGGCTTCTCGATCCGGATGTATGCGGGAATGAGCCGCTGGCCCGCTTCTGCGCCGGAGTACGAATACTTCGCGTAGCTGTTCGCCGTGGTCGGATCGTCAGTGAAGTACGCCCCGGCTCCATAGACGGTCGCACCTTCTCGACCCTTCACGTCGAACACGTTGAAGTCTTCGGGCGATCCCGTGCCGTGGTAGAAGACGGACGGCATTCCTTCGGCGTCCGTGAGAACGCTGTTGCCGAACCACGCCTTAAACTGCGGCGAGGTCGGGTCCGAGTCCCGTCGCTGGAACTCGATGCCGATGTTCTCGACCACCTCTCGCTGAGACTCAACGGCCTCCGCTACTTCTTGGTGGAATCGTTCGTTGCGCGACTTGATCCCTTGAATTGCATGGTTGACGCGGAATGCTCGGGACTTCCCAATAGCCGTCGCCAGCGTTCGAGGTACTGCTCCCTTGATATTCCCAACCGAGCGGCGCAAACTTCTTCGTGCTTCGAGCGCTTTTCGTAGCCCGCTCGAAGTAAGTCGTCCGACTTCTTCTGCCTCTCGTGCAGAGAGGGATCTCCTCCACTCTGAATTCTCCTTGATGTCGGCATCAACCATCTCCTTGAGTATTTTTTCGCCGTTGTAGTTGCCGTCTTCGGCCGTGTCACCCTGAATCAGATTCGTTTCGCAAATTGTCTGTACGTATCCAAGCTCGATTCCAAGATCAGATTCGAGCTCTGCGACAATCGACGGGTCAACATGGTCATTGACCACGGTGATCATAGTCCCCGTCGAGGTCACTTGCATGTTCCAGAAAACAAACTGACGCCCATTCGGGTTCTCTTCTGCGTATCGGTTCAGGCGGCCAAGCTTATCGGCGCTCACATCAATACCCGCGGTAGTGAGTACCGTCGCAAAAACCTGTCTCTCTCCGAGCTCTTGCGACTTGGTGTCCGCCGGCGGCGGCAACGCGCGAGACATCCCGATCGACTTCTCGCCGAGCGCGTAGCCGAGCAGTGACATGAACACATCCTGCTGTTCAAAGTCCATGCCGTACATGTTCAGGCGAAGGTTGGGAGTGATCACGCCTTCGAAGTAACCGCCGACGCCCGAGCCGGACTTCCTCAGGCCCCAGTTGCTGTTGAATATCTTGACGCCGCTCTTCGTGGGCAGCGTGACCTTTCCAGTTTTCTCGTCAACCTTGAACTCTGGAGTCTGGCCTCCGACGACGATGGTGTCTCGGGTGGTATCAAAGCCAGCGGTGGAGTTGGGATTGACTCCGGTAGTCTCTGATCTGGCGGCGAATTGTGCTTCCAAAGCGTCGATCATTTCAGGGTCGGCGCCGCTCGCTCGCATCCGAGCAATCTTCAGCATCTCATCCTTGGTCGCCTTGGTCATTGGCCCAGACAGAAGAGCCGCGTAGAGGCCATCCATGTACCCGTTCGTCTTCGAGCTTTTCAGGGTCGCCTCTTCGCCGGTCAGGAATTTGGCGGTCTGTGTTCTGCTGTAGTAAACGTCACCGCTCTGCGCGTTTCCGGCAAGGAAGGCCAGCATCCTGTTGATGGATTCGTACACCTTGTATCTGGCTGTGAGCAGTTTTTCTCGTTCGGACTTGGTCAATCCAACATCGCCTTGGGCTCTCGGCCCGATGAACGAAGCTCTGTCGTCGTCGGCCTTGATCGCCGCGTCGATTGCCCTGCGGAAGGATCGTTCGCTTCCCTTGTCGTTCGTCGGCCCTCCAACTTCAAGGCTGATCGCTGCGGCCTCCTTGGCCTCGACCGAAGGCTGGAGGATCTTGGAGAAGTCCTCCTCCGTTGCTGCCACGTTGAGGTCGATGCCCTTCGTCCCGTCATCCAAGGTGATGACGGAATCAGACCCATTCAGCTCAAGCAGGTCGATGGCGCTGTCCATCGCTTCGTCGAACGTGCCGCTGTCCGAGAGGTGAGACCAAGGGTACGCCTGAATCTGCCACGGCGTCCAAGGCGTGAGCAGTGATTCGTCCGCCAGCGTTGCGCTTCTATCAGCCGCCCGTTCGGACGCCTCCGCAAACTCTTGTGATTCGCGAATTCTTCGGTTCACCTCTTCGGCGAGTCTTGCGTTGTAGATTGCCGTGTACAGGTACGCGTACGGGTTGTTGAATGCGGCGTTGTCCCCACCGATCTTGCCCGTCTTCGTGTTGTACTTCCGCATCCCGAACATGTACGCGACCCAGATGTCGTTCGTCGACAGCGGTATGTCCGTGATTTCTCCTGCCAAGAACGACATCGTGTCGCCAAACGAGGACGCTTTGTACGAGTTTGATCGTTCGTACTCTCCGGCGATTGCCGTCCGAGTCAGGTCCGGAGTCGGGAGAGAAACAAGGCTGTACCCCTTGGCCTCGAAATCCGCAGCGATCGAGTATGCCCGGAAAAAGTTGTCCTGCACAGGAGTCAAGGGGCTCGTGGCAGAGAGCAGGTCTGAAATTTTCCGAATGTTGTTCGTGCCAGAGAACAGAGTCCTGCTTCGGATCGCGTCGCCGCTCGCCTCGTACCAGAACCTCTTGTCTTCACGGAGAGACTCGTCCGCGAACGAAGCGTTCAGCATGTCCGCGTCCATGATCGGGAACGAGTCAGAGACGTTGTCGCTCATGCGAACATCAGTCAGCGAGTTGTCCCCCTTGAACTCTTCGACAAACGCTCGGCTCGCACTTTCGAGAGCTAGGGGCGACGAAGAACGCATGTCCTCGATCGCTTGATCTCGGATCTTCTCCATGTCTTCTTGAGTGAACGTCCCCACCGGGTAGACCACCCGCACGCCGCGTAGGGATCGGTCGTGAGCGACCGTCCCCAACGCGAGCGACGGCTCTTGGCCCGGCTCGTACGGCAAGGGTACGCCACCGGCACGGAGGTCCGCAGAAACGAAGTCCCTGAGATCCTCGGTGACCACCGCATCCTTCGACCCAACTCCACCAAGATGCTTGCCTCGCTCTTGGTACTCAATCTCTGGCCGGCCGGGCCAGTCCTCGACATCAAGGCCCTTCTCGGCTGTAACCCACGAGGGGAACTTGACAATCTTCTGCTCTGAGTACGGACGATCCTTTGGGTGAACGAAGTCGGGATCACTGAGCTCAGGAAGCGTGCCGTCTTCACGACGAAGATGCGGGCCGTAGTTGACCCAAGAGTTCTGGCCTCGGGTCTCGCTCGTCATTGCGGCGCGGGCCGCCGGCGTAAACATTTGAACGTGCTGCCTCCACGCATTCTCTTCGCCGCGGGGTCCGAACTGGTGGCCCTCCTTTGCGTGACCGAAGATGTCGTGAACCGCTCGGAACAAGTCGTTCACCAGCTGCACATGCGGCACGCCCTCGGAGTCGAGGACCGTGCCGCCGCCCTTGCGAAGCAGGGGGTTCTGCTTGACAAGCTGCTCCATCTCAATCTGACCAGAGCCGAACGAATCTGTTTCTCCGAGAGTCTTGTAGTAGTAGATCCTCTTGTTGTCGCGAACGTCCTGAATCATCTCGCGACTGTTCCGGTACGGCTGGCCCTGCGAGCCCCACGGAATCATCTGGTATCCGGCGTCGCGAAGAGCCTTGTACTGGCCGATCACTTCGCGGGCCATCGCCTTGTGCGACTCGACCATCTTGGGGTCGGCGAACGAGTCAGGGGCAGAGTCGAACATGTCAGCGATCACGCGAGCTCGGTCGGTGTCGACCGACACCACGCCCTCGCGGCTCTTGCTCTCGTCGTAATCGATGTTCGCGTCGAGTGCGTAGCTAGCCGCGATCGCACGGATGCCAGAGTTCGGCTCGTGCCGACCCCTCGCTTGCATCTCAACGTCGGCCGCGTCGCCTTCGATGCGGCCAGATGGCACGGTCGACGAGGTGACCTCGGCGGACATCGCGTCGAAGTCGCGGATGATCAGGTTCTCAAGCGTGCCGCCTCGACGCCTCGCCATGAGGCGGCGGAGGCGATCGCGAGTCCGCTGAAAGATCGACGCGTCCTTGTCGTACATCGAGACCAAGCCGGCCCGACGCATTCCCTCTCGGTCAGTCAACTGTTCTGCACGAAGCTCGCGGTCTCGGTTTCGGCCTTCGGCAGATCCCTGAATCCCAGCCAACAGACGGTCGAGGTTTTCTTCGGAGCCGTGCGTCGTGCGGAGGTACTTGTCGACCGCCGCAATCGTCCCCGGCTTGCCGTCGCCTTCGATATCTCGGGCGTGAATGTTTTCGTGCAACATCGTCTGCACGTAGCTCTCAAGCAGAACGCGACGCAAGATCTTCTTGGCCGCCTTCGTCCTTCCGTCAGACTCGACCCCTGCTGTCTCTTGCGTCGATACCTTGACGTACCGAACCCCGGTCTCCCGGTCGTAGAATCCCAAACCGACGTTCGCGTCTCCTTGATAGAAGACGACAGTTTCACCGAAGGGCATCGCGTCCTTTGCCTTGCGAGCAATCGGCCCGGCTTCTTCTTCGGAAACAATCCGAACCGAGTCAGCCGAGGCGTCTTCGCCATCCTTGCGGAGCTGGGCCTTTAGCTTTCCAATGCCGGCGTCTTCCTCGACTGCTTCTTCGGCTTCTTCTTCGGTCTCTTCCGCAATGTCTTCGTCGACTGGAGACTCAGCTTCTTCTTCGGTCTCGCGAGACATCATCTCGATGGGATTGCCGTCTTCGTCATAGTCCGTCGGGTCTAGATCCAGAAGTCCAGAGCCCTTCCCGACTGTTTCGAGGGGACCGGCTAATTCCAGAGTACTCATGATCTGGTGAGCGATCTCGGGGTCCCTGCTTTCTGCGTACTCCACCAGAAGAAGCTGGAGCTGATCGCGGGCAACCACGTCATCACCAAGCATTCTGTCGATCAAGCCCTTGCTCTCTTCCGACGAGCTCAATCCCGTCAACGCCCACAGCTCGCTCTCCTGCTCAACGGTGATTTCGTCTCCGAGCGCTTCAAGGTCAGCGATCCGAGCCTCGATCGCCATCTCCTCTTCTTCGCTCATGCGGTCCGGGCCGGCGGCCTCGGCGGCGGCGGACATCTTCGCCTTGATCGCAGCGTTCAGCTGATCCCGATCATCGATGTCTTCCTCGACGCCCAGCTTCACCGCGAGGTCCAGAGCCGCTGCGTCGGTAAGCCGCTCAATGCCGCCTAGCCCGTCGGCCATCGCGGCGATCGCAGCGGCAGAGTCCTCGGCGGACTCAGAAGCGTCTGGGGCGGGGTCAGGCCCGAGAGGGACCTCGGACTCGCCTGAAGGCCCGGACGCCTCAGGGGCCGCCTCAGGGGCTCTGATCGCATCCGCGATCTGCTGCCGGATGTCGTCCTTGGCGGCCTCGCTGAGCGGATTGCCCTCGGCGTCGACGCCCGCATCCAGCATCAGCTGGAGCTCTTCTGCCATCCGCTTCTCTGCCTCTCGTTCCTTGGAGGACTTCGAAGCCTTCGAGACCTGATCACTGATCCGCTCGACGAGCTTTCCCTTCAGGATCTCCGAAGCTTCAGCCTCCGGGAGGAACAACGCTGCGTCCTCTTCCGTGATCCTTCCTTCGTCTCGAATAGTTGCGGCCAGCTTCGGGAACCGCTCGACCAGACGCTTCGCGATCGCGTTCAAAGCATTTCTGCCGAACAGCTTCGCCGAGGGCCTCGGGCCGTCGTCAGCCTCCTCTGTCTCGGCGACCTCTCCTCGAAGGATGTACTCCTTGTCAGCGTCGCTCGGGAGCTCGCCTCGGTTCACGCCTTCAGCGACCGCAGCCTCTCGTCCGAACGTCGCATCCTTGCGACCCATCGCACTGTTCAAGAGATCCTGAACGTCGGCTTCTTCTCCGACCTGAGCTTGCTCTTGCTGGGCCTTCTTCCTCGCGCCTCGTTCAGATCGAAGGCCCTTGATCCCCTGCACCATCTTGATTGCGTCCGACTCGCTGAGTCCGGACGCGACGAGGCGGTCTTTGAGCAATTGCCTTTCGGCTGCTGTCGCCGATTCAGACTCAACCAACGCACGGGACTCGGCGCCGACACGCTTCGCTTGCCGTTGCTTCGCCGCTGAGCCTCCGACCGCTGCCACCGAACCGATCGCACCTCCGTAGATCGCACCCTTCATCGCCGCTTCAAGAACCTCGTCCAAGGTGACGCCGCCGTTCGAAGCATCGATGCCTCGATAGAGCAGGGTCATCCCGGTCTGCACTGCTTCCGTCACAGCCTCTTCCGCTGCTTCGCTCGTGAACCCGCCGATTGCAGTCCCGATGATCCTCGCCCCGACGCGAGGATCTCCGGTCTTGACGGCTTCGATGAAAGCCTTGTTGACCGAGGCTCGCATGTGCTTCTCGATGCCCTCTTGCCCGAAGAACGCGAACCGACGGACAACGGGAAGAGCACTCATTTTATTGAACACGAATTCTGAAGCACCGCCGATGACGCCGACGCCGACGCCCATCATCGGGTCGTATTCGATGTCGTTGTCTTTGGTGTACTGGTAGTAGCCATCGACGGAGTTACCCACCGCGGTCGATGTCATCATTGCGAGACCAGCCGGCCCCATCAGAATCGTCAGACCTTGGCCCGCGACGGCGCCGAACTCTCTTGCTGTTCCGTCCGGATCATGGAACAGCTCGCGAGTCTCTTCTTCGTTCAGCGTGCCGAAGCCCGCAGCCATCTGGCCGCCTGCTTCGAGGAACAGGTTCCCGTTCATGTGCTGGTCGAACAAGTGGCCCAGCATCTGGTCAGCCATCTGTGACGACTTAAGGAACTTCTTGGTTCCGTCAGGCAGAGAACGCTCGATCGCGAACTTGGCGACGCCCTTGTAGAAGTCACTGACGAATCCTCCGGTCGCTTCGTCAATAGCGCCGCCTATCGAAAGCAACGAACCGGGAGCCACGTTGGTGAAGTAGCGGCCAGCTTCCAATCCAAAATCGCTGACCGGCGCCACGGTCGTGTCCATCACGTTCTGACCGTAGGTCCCACCGCCGGCCTCGGCCGGCGAGAGCGACGTACCCGGCTCGGCTTCGCGACGCTGGGCGACTCTTGCTTGGCTTTCTTTGGCAGCCTTGTACAGCGGGTCGTTCTTGTAGTCGTCGTTCGGAATTGGAGTGGGATCGTTGATCATTGTGTGCTGTCCTCATCGCTCAAAACGTAGGCAACAAACTCTGTTCGAATTTGCTCTTCTCTTGGGTCTGGATACAGTTCTCTCGCCATATCCAGAACAACTTGGTGTGCCACTCTCACGACTTCTTCTCTTGTAGAGTTCAACGCAACGCGAAGGTCATCCAGAGTCTTTAGTCGACCTGTAGACAGCAAGCCTTGCCGCTCAAGCATCCTTGAGACGTTGGTGATCAACCGATCAATCTGAGGCCCGAACTTCGCTATGGCAATACGCGGGCCGATTCTAGACCCTGTGTCATCATCAGTGACTCCCTGCATGCCGGCCGGGTCAGGAGGAAGCCCCGGCCGATCGTCACCTGTGACGAACGTCGTTTCATTAAACCTTCGTTGCCGAATGTTTTTGATGATTCTTTCTCGGTCGCCCGCCGGCACATCACCAAGATTGACGAATTCTTCGCCCGATTCTTCGTTGTAGATTTCCAATATCTCGGAAGCACTCACGTCCAAGTTAGTGTCTTCATCGTCGCCGCCCTTGCTCTTCGAGCTGTCGACGACCGGGCGCTTCGATCCGACCCGCTTCGAGAACTCGTAGTGCAGGGCGGCCTCTCTCTCGTCGAGAGCGGCCTGCCCCTCGGCCTTCGCGTCCTCGTCGAGATCGTCATCGAGCAATGCCATGCGGCCCGAGTCAATGCGACGCTGGCGATCGGCGAACGCTCCGCCGCTGCGATACACCTCTGACCTGAAAGACCTCGCGTCGCTGGCCGTGTAGTACTGTCCGAACTCCGCCGGCGTCATGGTGCTCGCGTCAAGCACGAACCCACCATCACCGGACTCTTGAACCGGAACCTCGACCATCTCGCCTTCGGCGTTGGCCTGACCACGGCGAGGGCCATCCTTCGCGTCGATGATCTCTCCGTCTTCCGGCACACGCCGAGTGAGGCCGACTTCTTCTGGAGCGATGAACCGATCCACGCCCCGGCCGTCGGCGCCCTCGTTGTAGCGGTCGATGATGCGAGGGTCGGCGCCCCTCTTGATCCGACGCTCCATGCTTCGCCTCGCGAGCTCGCGTCGAATCTCTTCCCGTCGAAGGTACTTTCGATCAGCGGCGGCGACGCTGGACGCGTCCCGTTCCGCTTCGGTCTGGGTCACGGTCGAAAACTTGGCGTTCAGATTCTTGAGAGCTCGGGTGAGCTTCTGCTTCTTCTCAATCGTCTTCGCGTTTCGAAGCTGCCCTTCGACTAGGGAAATCCTTTCCCTGAGTCGGTCAGCTTCATCCATGTCTTTCCGAGCGGTCTCCTCCTTGATGTCACTGGAGAAATCTTGAATGCCGACTTCGTCAGGCGTCGCGACCCGCGTTCCATCCTCGTCGGTGACCATCAATCGATTCGGTTCGGCGCTCTGCCGCTCGGGACCGCGAGCCGCCATCGCTCTCTCGTCGAGAATGCGTTGCACAGGCACCCCGCGTCGAAGTGCTTCCTGCCCAATTTCAAGACGATCCGAGTCAGCTTGGCTGAGCTCGGGCGAACGGGTTTCAGTTTCGGCGCTTTCTCTATACACAAAGCCGGGGCCGGCGCGAGACATTCTTTCTTCCCTGCGATCTGCTCGCTCCGCGTTTCGGATCCGAATAAATTCAGGATCTGACTTTGCCGGATGCAGGGGGTTTGGGTCCCCGTAGAACAGATCAGGATTTCCGTACTTGTTTTTGTTCGCCATGGTTTAGTCTTCGCATTCGACATCGACTTGATTTGCAGCTGAAACCCAGTGGTAGCAGGAGTAGTTTGATCCGCCGATAGTCACAACGTACGGGTCAGGAAAAACAGTCATGAGAACAACTGGGTTCGGGCCGTGAGTCAGAGGCAAAAGAGTCACACTTGACGGAGGATCGTCAAGCGAGCCAACCCTGACACCAAACGTGGCCCTGCTAGGGTCTACAGACCCGCCCGTAGTGGTTTGCGCTGTGTTGTTTATTTCAGGGCCATTCAACGCAAAATGGAAATACTCGTTGGTTGACCCGCTCACTGACTGACTAGAAGTTCTAGTGCCGGTAGACAAATCCGGAACCGGAGGAAGCTCGGTCCACGAATACTTCCAAACTCGGTTCGCGAGAATGGGCGTCGCCCCGGTGAGCGTCGCAAGGAACTGAACCGGCAGAACGGCAGGACCAAAGTCTTCCGGATCAGTCGAGAAGGCGGCATCAGGATCACGCAACGACTGAGTAAGCGCAGACCGATACTCGCGGCTGAAGGGGTTTCCCGAAAGAATCGTGTTCTCATGGTCTCGATTCATCGAATCCCAATCGAACCCGTGCCGGGGAACAATCCAGCAAAGTTGATCCGTTCCCCGAATGGCACGTAGGCGTTCTCGATCAAATTCAAAGTGCCGTTCGCATTTCGGTTGACTGAGATCGCGTGCGTGAACAACCCGTTCGGGATGTATGTGAAGTTGTACGTCAAGTAGTAAAAAAGACCACCGCTTGTCTGGGT
>Ga0209337_1001148_pt1 | contig 20455 bp, 26 predicted proteins | sample LinPmetageLP53_FD_184044 | JGI IMG/M metagenome (GOLD analysis project Ga0209337, IMG submission 184044) | Marine viral communities from the Pacific Ocean - LP-53 (SPAdes) (version 2) | ecosystem: Environmental > Aquatic > Marine > Oceanic | place: Pacific Ocean | collected 2010-02-08 | reverse complement strand
TGTGTTCAGGACGTTCACATTGGAGTCCTGTATTTCTTCTCGCATTGCCTGTCGACGAACCTCGCCGAGTTCCACGACGATGCCGCTGTCATTGCTTCCCTTGCCCAGGAAGTATCGGTTGAAGTTGAACGCAGCCTGCGTGATCGCCCACTTCTGAAATGCGTGAGGGATCTCGGTCCAAGGCCGTTCATATGTGTACATCACTTTGGTTGTCGCGGTCAGATAGACGTTGTTCTCAACATCCCACAGGTAGGCGCCACGCTTGGTGACGTTCATTCCTTCGCTGTTCATGGCATCCAGGTGATAGATCGTGGCGTAGGTCTCGGGGCTAGTACCCAGAGGCTCTACTTGGTTCACGTTTATCTTCCCAGTGCCATCGGCTGTCGCCTCTACATCGTACTTTGTGTTCCACCACCAGCCCTCCTGCTGGATCTGTTCCAGAGCATCATCAAGAGTTCTCTCAACATGTGCATGGGTAGAGGTGCCGGTCGTGTCGAGCCCTGTGACAGGGGTCTTGCCCAGGCGACGTAGAACGAGGTTGACTGCTTCGAGTTTTGTTGGCATGTTCAGAGATCCAAGATCAGCAGTCCGATGTGAACTGTGTCGCTGTAAGTGGTGCCAGTGTTTCCGGCGTCAGCTATCGCGACGCCAGCTGCAGTGAGTGTGAAGTTTGTCGCGTTCTTGGCACCGATCGTGCAGTTCGGGCCTGTGACCAGCGGAATGTAGTTTGTGTCCGACTGATTGATCCCGGTGACTGTGATGATGCCGCCAGACAGGGCGCCTGATATTCCGCCATATGACCTAGTCTCAGCCACTGCAGTGAATGACCAAGTGACTCCGCCTGACCCATTGTCGACGCATTGGACGGTGGCAGTCCCGTACCAGGCTCCGACAATCACGCTGGTGCCAACAGCAGTCCCGCCGACTAGCAGTGAGGCGAATGATCCTTGACCTGCACTGGTGACCGAGCCAGCAGTGAGAGACCCAGCGACTACTGTGTCACCATCAGAAGCGGCGACTGTGAAGTTGCCTGATCCGATATTGAGGTTGCCGGACATCGTTGCTTCAGCCAGAGAGGCTGTGCTTGAGCAGGCGATTGTCGTTGCTCCCGAGATTGCTCCACCAGCCGCGACGCCGCCGGAGCTGGTCACGCTTGCTGCAGTCAGTGCTCCAGTGTTTGCCGTGCCAGGCACGACAATGTTTCCGCTGCCGGCACCGCTCGCGTCCAGCGTGAGGTCACACTTTGCGGTGACGACGTCGCCAGAGAATGGTGCGACAGTGTTGACTTGCAGCTCGCTCATTTGGAGTCCCTTTGTTCAATATCGAGGAATGCTTCGTACATCTGGATGGCGACCTTTCGTCCGGCCACAAGGCCAGAATCGAAGGCTTCTCGAGTTTGGTTCGCCAGTGTTCTGTTAGTGCCTGGTGACTTGATGAGCAAGCCAACCACCGCGCCAATGAAAGCAGCAACGTAGACCTCGGCACCCATTAGTCGCGAGCTCCTGGCAATACCTTCATGACCCAAGGCCGAAGCACGGCGCCTGCGACGAAGCTCACGGCTCCGACGAGAAGAACAAACCACAAAGTGCCGAGAATGCTTGTCATGACGTTGCTTCTTTCTTCTTGAGAATGGCCTGCCGGACGACCCGGTAGGCGTATGCCAGGGAGATCGCCGCAGAAGCAGCGAGTACAGGAATGAAGATCCAATCCGCGTAGCGGGCGATCGTGTAGTTCAAGATGACGAGGCCGAGTCCAACGCCCAGGGCACGGAATCCCAGGGCTCCCCTGGTGATCACCATGGCCGCGACGCCGCCCAGGATGCAGATGCCACCGAGCCAGCTCAATAGGTCTAGGGCGCCCACGGCCTGCTTGGCATGCTGCCAATCCGTGACGCTCATGCCTGGTGGTGGGGAAGTCATGCCCTTGTGTGTACTCATGCACCCAGTGGTGATGGTGAGCACCGCAATCACTGCGATCATCTTTATGGTCATTTCGTCACCCTCGTCGGTGCAGTCAGATGTACATGGCGAAGCGGGGACCGTAGCCCTGGCCGGCTTCGCATCGTGTGCTGGCCTTGCAGTAGCCTGACGACTCGCTCGTGAGTTCCTTGTGGAACTTCAGACATCATCCAGGCTATTGGTCCGACTCGATCAAAGTCGTACGCTTTCCTGTCGGCCACTAGGTCGCCGTCTTGACCAACGTCGTACGTGGTCGGCTCATCTGCAGCTCCGTACTCGACCGGCAAGCCTGGGGTGTTCCGCAGTGTGCTGGTTTCGAGGTATTGATGGAACTCCTCTTGACGAGAAGTCGGAGAATCCACTGGCAATGTTTGGTTTCCATTGTTGAAGACGTCATCATTCTCGTGCAGGCTTGGCTTCATCACGCCGGATCGAGTGTTGTACCCCTGTCGAATAACTCGACAAGTCTTGCCCGAGCCCATTACGACAGTGTTGTACAAGTTTGGAACCATCTTGATGTTTGAGGCTATGGTGACATCCAAGTCTGCTGTTGCGATTGTTCCGCCATGCCCGGTGTAGTTCATCCCCCAGCCATCGTCAGGGTCGTATGTGAACTTGATTCCACGGTGAACTTGTGTACCACCGCCATCACTGAAGGTGGTGCCGTTGCATAGATTGAGCGCAAGCGGATAGTTCAAGCCGCCGGCATCAGCCCAGTTGTCGAACCAAGTGACTGGCCCTTGGCGATGGTCATCAGCCGCAGGACTTCCGAGTCCGGGTTCCCAGTGAGCGTGGTGTTGCAGGCCCAGGACCATGAACATTCCACGGTTGGTTTCGTTGGACTGATCAAGGTGAAATCCAATGTGGTACTTCTGGTAGTCGAAGAAGAAGTTGTTGTTGACGGCAGCTGGATTGGTAGTAGCAAAGGTGCGGTGCGGATTTTGAATGCACCCATCCCAGGCCGCTACAGCGGCACCATCTGCGTTGTATATCTTCTGCTCAAAGTCATCGCGGCCACGGAACTTGGTCACGTGCCAACTGTAGTTGGCGTACCATCGGTACGACTGCCGCATTTCGATCCATCGGTTGTCGCCTCGGTATTCGGCCCGCCGTCCAGTGAACGTGTGAGTGTCGCCCAGGAGTCCGTCGACTTCCCAGCCGCCGGGGTTTGGCCCTCGAATAGACCATCCTGGATCAGGTGAAGGTGGGTTCTGCTGGGGTCCATCTGCACCCGGAACTCTGTACATCAACCCCTCAACGGCCATGTCGAGCGGGCGTCGCATCGATGCCCAGAGTCGGTATACGTCCCACTGGCTGAGTACGCAGTTGTAGACTGCGACAGGCCCATAGGCAATCTTCGAAATGCCATCGAATGACCCGCCGTCGAATGATCTATTGATCCGACATCTAGGGTGCCAGTTGGTGGGGATGTCGGCGCCTGTTGCACTGGTGACATCTGAGAACTTGCTGTCGCAATATATCAGCAGCTTGCCGGCGTCGACGGTCACGACGACATGGTGCCAGTCGTTGTTCGTAAGTGTTGCACCGCGAAGGTCAGTCTCGGCTATAGCAGTGGCTGACCCACTGCCCAAGGACTCAGGCTTGTTTGTGAGCGTTGCTTCAATCGTGACGCATGCGTTGTTGCTTGAGGCGTCTCTCGCGTAGTCCAAGTCCAAGTATAAATACCAACGATCTGCTGGCGCCGTTGGATTGCCATTGGTGCTGGTGAAGTTCTTGAGCTCAAACATTCTTCCGTTGAATGACGACGCGTCGATTGACCCATCGCCATCTTCATCAAGCACGAGCCCTGTATCAGTCAGTTTGTACCAGAGAGACACGGACAGCTTGTTGTTGCTCGGAGCATCTTCCAGCCTGAGCGGATTGGTGTAGGCCCACAGGGGCGTATTAGGATCTGCCTGGAGCTGGGAAATAGTGGGGGATACAACGGAGCATGTGCTGCCGTTGTTCCAGAACACGGTCGGGGCACCCCAGTCGCCAAGACCTCGCCGATGCACGGCTGGCCCTCCTTGTGAAACCGATCGATCTGTTTCGTATGTGAAGCTACGATATTTGTTGAGATGATTGACTGCAGTCGAGTTTGCTGCGCCACCGAGTTCAACAAGAATATCGTCCTCCAGATTCACAAGCATGCCCATCGGCCCGACAGCCGTCATCTCGTGCCGCCAGTCGCCGAAGGCATCATTGGCTAGCCATGTGATCCCATTGATTGGCTCGAGTTCGGTTCGGTGATAGCAGGCAATCATGCGATACTGGCGAAGCAAGTCCGCGTATGGATGCCACATGTGGGACTCAGAACAAGCTCACGAGTGCGTTGTATCCGGTTTCGATCGGCGTGATGCCAGTCTCATCGAACCCAACGTATAGGAACTGAGCACCTTCCAGATCGATCGTAACTGATGCCGCGTTGTTCTCGGTGTCAGTAATCAGTCGAATGCTGGTGTCGCCCTGGTCGAGCTGCACTGTGTCGCAGAACTTGAATGCTGCAGGGACATCTGTCGTGCCGGTACCAGCAAGGGTTCCGAGAGTCCAGGTGAGCTTGCACACATATGTCGGAATGAACAATGGAGTCCCGTTGGCACTGAGTGTCCTCGAGATAGTCCACAGCCGTGTGATGATTTTGTTGTTCTCAGTTCCGTTCCCGGACACGATGATCTTTGCGACATTGCTGTTCGCACAATCGATAGTTCCAGAACCGTCCTGTGTCGGGCTCGTTGTTGAGACTGCTTTGGATACAACTGCTTGCCCATCCAAAGTGTCTGATGAATACGCCCGAGTCCATTCACGCTTTGCAGTGCGAAGGATGAAGGCTTCTACGCCGTATGCCATTACTCGATTCTCCTGTCCATGTGTTCTTCAACTCGCTCCAAGCGGACTTCGAGTTGCTGTTGTCTGACAATGACTTCTGTCAATCTACGCTCGATCGACAGAGTCCCCATGAAGAAGGCGCTCAAGATCGTGGCGAGTACACCGCCGATGCCAACCCAATCCCGAACGGATAGCCGCACGACGTTCGATCCAGTTTGCTTGGTCATTATGTAATCCCAAAGCACAAGGTGGGGCAAGGGCCGAAGCGGCCCCTGCCCCCATGTGCTACTTGTTTTCAGATCAACTACCGTAGCAACCGATCATTCCTGCGCACCAGGGTGACAGGATGTCATAGCCGACAAGCATCTGAGATTTGAGGAACTTCACGTTGCGGCGGTGGTCATCTTCTACCACCGTGCTGAGCCCGCCAGCCTGGACCATGCCCATGGCAGCGTTGCCTTCGCTGGCACCGCAGAGTGCGATTGCAGCGGGGCGTGCCTTTGCTGATGTGGCGCCATCACAGTCGAAGTCGTACTTCGCCAGGTTGGAGTCGATCAGGTTGTAGCGGCCATTGGTTTCAGTAGCCCAGTCGCCGGGAAGCGAGTTGGTAACTACGAGCTTGAAACCTTCCAGCATCCCGATGGTACGCGAGTTGAGATCCCAAGGATCTGAACTTGTGTCCTTCGAGTAAGGGTTGCCGGCGGGACCGTACCCAGCAGCAACAGCTCCGGCGGAGGCAGCAACTTCAGCGGTGCCCCACAGCGTCGCCTCGTGGCGGAGGATGCGCCGAATGTATGGAGTGACGAAGAGCACCCGATTTTCTTCGGGCACGAAGTTGTCGTCCATCTTTTGTGCCAGCTCTGCGCAGTCATCGCGGAACTTGCCGGAGCCAGTCTGGCTGTCGGCGTAGGTACCAGTGACGGTAGCCGCAGCGTTGCGGATGACAGAGGAGCCACCAGGGTAGATCCCGGTTTCGCCGCCATCAAGAGCCGCCTTGCGTGCGATCGTTGCAATCTTGCGATCATTATCGATGGCGAGACTGCGTCCGATTTTGGTAGCAAAAGGGGCCAAAACCTCGAAATGAGACAAATCTAGGTCGATGAACGGGACGTCGATTGCAGCGACGAGCATGTCGTCGACACGTACCGTGGCTTCACTCATCTTGATCTTTCGACCTTCGATGAAATCACCAGGGTTGTGGTATCCGGCAGTGAGTCCGCCTTCGGGTCCAACGTCTGCAGCGTTCTCGAACGAGGTGCCATCACCGTCGACGTTCCAGTTGCCGACGTTGTACACTTCGATGTCTTCGCCGAGGATGGGCCACTGTGCCATGTGCCCACCATCGAGCTGCTTCATGGCCATAAACTCATTCTTGCGATCGAAGAAAACGGTGCGCTGACGGAATGCGTCGAGCACTGCGCCAGAGAAGACCTTGAGAGCAAGGTCACGATCTGTGGGCGAACCCAGAGCCGAGTCCATCATGGACCGGGTCGGTGCGGTGTTGCCCGTGTTTGTAAGGTTGAGTGACATGTGTGTCATCTCCCGATAGTTTGGTTTGGTGTGAGTTTCGGACGGGTTGAAGTTGTCCGAACTACACCGGGCAAGTGGCCGCGTGCGGCCACCTGGTATCCAGTTCGATCTCGGGCTTCGGGAAATGAGAGCGAGGCCGGTAGGCCACGCCACTCAAGAGAGAAGAGTCAGTGATCACCAAGTGATCAGAAGTCTGGTTGTGTTGTCGTGCTCTTCTTCACGCCAGATCGTCGCCGCTTAGGAGCGGGTGCTGTAGCAGGTGCCGGATCTTCGCTCTGCGTTTCCGAATGGACAGGAGCCGTGGACTTCTCCACCTGCTGCTCCAAATCCCGGAGTCGCTCACGGAGACCCTCGTTCTCCAGGGCGACCGTCTTGGCTGCCGCTGCTGCTTCTGTCCAGGCTTTGTACGCTGCATCGAACGACTCCTCATGGTCATTGCCTCGGCCTTCTGCGATGACTTCATTGGTTGGGAAGTTGACCAGAGTGCACACCATAATCCCGGCGCCTGCCAGTGAGTGCCATCGGGGTTTGATCTGGTGCTCCATCTGAAGCATGAATGCCTTGGACAAATTGTCCGAACGACGAATGGTTCCTTGGCTCATTTGTCAATCCCTTGCACAATGTGGTTTGCAGTGTTCGCCATGCGGTTCTTGAAGCCGGCGTCCATGTATCCCTGGTCTTTGACACGCTGCATTTCTGACAGCATCTCATTCGATGAAGTGAATCCGGCTGTGGTATTGGGCATCGACTGCCCACTCAGCATCGCCATATTGGCGGTGCCGCCCTTGCCGGTTGCGAGGTTCCAGTCCCAGAGCAACTCCTTCAAAGCGCTCTCATAGTTGGTAGGGTCTGCCAGTCGCTGGTTCAGAGCGTTGAGGCGTTCCTCTGGGACGTTCATAGCTGCCCATCTCTTGAGTCCATCCCACTCAAGCTCGCCACCACACAGCTCCTGAGCGTGCGTCAGCATCTTCTGCTGAGCGTACACCCCGTTCTGGGCAATGGCAGTCTGTCCGTGAAGAAACCCGTCGACAATCTCCTGGCTCCAACCGGCTCGGCCGAACGCATCGTATTGTTCTGGCGTCAGCTTGCCGTCGGCTTTCCAGTTTGCAGTGATCTGCTGGTTGTCCAGACCGATCGCATCGATCAGCTGGTCGACGTTCATCTGCCCGTACTGAGATCGTTCGCCGAGCTTGGACTCGAGGGATTTGTATCCAGCCTCGAGGTCTTCAATGCTCTGGAACTTATCTGCATACGAGCGAGCTGTTCCCAAATCCTGTTGAGATTCCCCTTCGGGTATGAGGTTCTCAGTGTGAACCTGGGCCGGCGCCTTCGGCGACATGCCGCTTGCTTGAGCGGCCATCATCGGATTGGATTCGCTTGCTCCAGTGGGGCTGATGCTCAGCCCGCTGTCACCACCTGAGTCAGGGGCTGGTGCTGCTTGTTCTTCAGACATTCATTTCTCCTGTGTTGATGTTGCCGGAGGCGACGCCTCTACCAACTGCATCCATTGCAGTGGAGGCAGCTTGCTGTTCCATAGCCTGCTGCTGAGCGGCTTGCATCTCCTGATTGACTTGCTCTTCTGTCTTGACCAGGCCGGGCTCATAGATCCCAGTCTGTCGTACCAAGACGTCGAGCAGTACACCCTTGTCGATACGGTTTCCCACCTCGGGGCCAAGCTGTGCAATCAGTTGCATGAGCTCGACCAGCTTCATCTTCTCTGTTTCATTGCTGAGTGCCATCAGTCCAGTCACAGCTTGGACCTCCACTGTCTCTTCCGGCAGTGGGGGCAGATCGCCCGACAACGTCATCACGTGCCGCATTCTCTCGATCAGACTGATCTGCATAGAATCAGCAATCGGTGCATACACTCCACCAAGTGCACCTTCAATCTCTTGAGCGACACGCTGCACGTGGAGCCTGGTAGCTCGCTCGTACGTCGGCATGGACTCGCCTTCCATCAGCATGACGGTAGTCAAATCCTTGCGAATACTTTCTCTGGTTGTCGCGACGACATTGAAGTCGGTGAGCTTGTCAGCTCGCAGCATGCCGACGTCTGTCACAGCACCCCCCTGGACCCTGGCTTGAATCACTGATCCGGTTGGAAGCGCTAGGTCCGAGGGGCGTACCTGCGAGTTGTAGTCGAGACAGAAAATCTGCTTCGATGCAATCGCTCCAAAGTCAAGGATGCGTTCCGTTAGTTCGTTATGCGACCGGACGTCGCCAAGGTTCTCGCCGATGATTCCCTCGCCATAGTTGGCAGCTGGTGCCAACGAGTAGGGGGTTGACATGAAAGGCGTGATGGGCTCTTGAGCTTCGTATACAACGTGGTCATTGATCTCCTGTGAAATCACCCAGACCTTGGACAGTGGGTTCCACTGCACCTTCGTATACAGATCCTCCATGCGGCGATCCACGGACTCGAGCTGCAATGCTTCGAAGTCCATGCCGGCATCTTCCAGCTGTGACTTTGTCAAAGTCAGTGGGTCAATCTGCTCGCGGATGATGTGGTACAGGATGTCTCCTGCCGAGTCCCGCTTCGTCACATAGTTGTCACGGCGGAAGACCTTGATGTTGAAGTCATCAGTGAGCTGAATCAGGACGTCTCCAGTGATCAGGAGCTGACTGATTGCCAGCCTCATCCTGGAACGGAAGCCGGCTCGCCGGCTGTTCGACCCTGACTGCTTGTCGGTTCTGTCCAGCTTCGCCAGGATCATCAGTTCCTGCAGGTGCAGGATGTTCTCAAACTCTGAGAGCTTCTCCGGTTCCACGTTTGGATCGAACCGGAATCGGCCGGCCGGCCGCAGCTTGAAGAATGGCTGGGCGGCTGGAAACAATGCTGTCAGCAGTTTGCCCTCGAGGTTCGAGCACGCCCTGGCGGGCAGGCTTGAGAAGGGCTCAGGAAGTTTGTCGTTCGGAGAGTATCCGCTAGGTGGTAGCACCCATGGCTTGGTAAGCGATGCACAAAGTCGTGCTCGCTCAAGGGACTCCTGCCTTTCCGCATCGTCGCGGTCGAAGTCCTTGCGGATGTTGTCGTCCATCAGGGAGTATTTGCTCCAGATCCACTACCGTACTTCGGCAGGGTCAATGTCCCAGGGTTGCCGGCGTCGATGCCGAACAGCTTTCGACGCTCGTCTTCGGTGAGTTCAGTGAACGGCGCCTCTTCCTCGCGGTCTTTACCTTCGCGAAGATCCTTGCTGCCATCAACCATGTAGTCGTTGTAGTAGTTGTTTGATACGTCGCCGCCTCCACCCATCAGGCACCTTCTTTCTGTTTGTCTTGAAGACGGACAAGCTCTTCCACCACTGACCTGCGACCAGCCAAGAAGATCAACTCCTTGCAGGTATCACAGTCGAGGTCCGCACCTGTCACCACGGGCGCTGGGTTCAGCGTAGCCAGCTCGTCAATCAGCTGGTCCACACGCGCTGGGAGGTGGGCCGGGAGTGAAGGCATAAGAGTTCTCCGTCATCCAAATCAGTACAAGGGCGGGGTTCCAACACCGCCGGGGGATTTCAATGCCCGAGTCCCGGAGAATCTTCCGAGCCACGAGCGTACAGTTGTCACATTGATAGAGGCCACGAGTTGCCCACATGAGCCACCGGCCCCAGTAGGCATACAGGTAGTTCCACTTCTTGCGAAGCCGGCCCATGGGCGCCCGCTCGAACTGAGCTAGGTCGATCTCATGTTCAGATACGAACACGCACCAGCCCGTGAGACCTCGATAGTTCTTGATCGTGTCCTCATACGGGAGATACTTCGGCCCCTGGAACTGGGAGTCCAGCAGCACCTCGTGGTTTCCCACCAGCACATGGATGTGCTGCGTCCTGGTTACCCACCGGACGGTCGCTGCTGACATCAGCCAGTAGACCACCTCCGGGTGACGGCGGATCATCCTCCACAGAAACTTCCAAGACCGGCCTTTGAAGACGTCATTCCAAGTGGCGCCTCGAGCAAAGACCAGAAGGTATGCGTATCGCTCTCGTTTATTCATTATCTAGGTACCCCTCAATGAAAGAAGTAGGGAGACTGGCGAACCAGCTCCAGGTCGAGTGAGCCACGAGCAGGGGGCTCGGGCAAATCGAGGCCGGGGTACGCTTCGCACCACTCCTCGTACATTTGGTAGACCAGATCAGCCTCGTGCAGCGAGAAGAACTGATCACGCAGGATGATGTCCATCTCGTCGACGTCTTCAGCGTGAGTCCAGTAGGAGTCGTGGACAGCAGCGAAGACGATGGCCCTATCCCTGCATTCCAAGGCGGTGCACATCATGTGAGTGCCATCCCAAGAGTGAATCACGTTCGGTGGTCCGCCTTGGACCTGCTTACCTAGGGCAACAGGGGAGTCCTCATTCGGAGTGCCAATGGTCAGCCGCTGCATGCACGTGCGGATCTGGAACTTCTTCATCGATCGATAGGGCTGAATGACAGGGAACCCCAAGGGAGTAGTCCATTGGATCGCTCTGCCTGGGTTGTGCTTGCACATCATTCGAGTGCAGGTCTCGATCCATGTCATGATTTCCTTGGCCTTCGGGAACGTGTCACCGACGGCATCAAGCACAAGCTCAGACAACTGAGAGGAATACTTGAACAGGTCGCCACGTTCAATGCCTCGCTTCTTGAGCTGCCCCTTGACCTGCTCACGAGCTCCAACCTTAGTGACGTTGTACACCGTGGTCATCACGGTCTGCTTGTAAACCTTTCTCTTGCAATGACTTAGAAGTTCCCGAGAAACCTTGCACCCAGTTCTAGCTTTGTCTTCCAGGGTGCTCATGACTCGATTCCCAACGGTGGCATATGAATCCGCAGGGGTTGTGCCAGGCACGACGTTGACAAGTGGAGCCGCAACTTCATCCAGGCCGGCAGCAACGTAGTGTTGGTTCCCGTTCTGACTGCCGTCACGCTGGACTGGAATGTGAGCTCCGAGTTCAGGGAACACGATGCCCATGGCCGCAGCCAAGAACTGCCAAGGATCTTCCGCACGGCACCAGAGGTCTACGGTGTTGACTGGATCTTGAGCGATTGCCTCGAGCAGCTCCATGTTGTCATCGACCCAGGCCCGCCGGCTGGCATAGTCCCCCTTGTCCATCCCATACATGGAGGCACAGTGCTCCTTCAGCCTGGCAAGTCCTCTCGCTGTGAGCGGCTTGCCGATGAAGAACATGAGAATCGCCCGGCTCTTATCGTCGCCATGGTGATTGAGCACAGGAGGGATTGGGTATGCCCTTGACCTGAAGTCAAGCTGGTGCGGGAAGAACATCTCTCGGCCAAGCATCGTCTTGGCGAGCTCGAGCTTCTGCATGAACTCGGCGCGGGCACCTCGCAGCTTGGCATTAGCGGAGTGCACCTCGTGTGCCTCGGCTTTCCATGCCTTCAAGGCTTCAGGGTTTGACTCGATATCCGCCGGCTTGTCGGGCATGGGCAGGGGGTCTGCGTTCGGGAGCACGGCACCGCCGCCGGACTCCCACAGTTCCTCCATGACTGAGAGAATTATGGGGTTGATCGCCCATCCCGTAGAGTTGAGCGCGTTCACCGCCTCGTACACGACATCCATGTCCGCGTTCTTGATTGCTCGGGTATGCTCAGCTCGAGGTTTCGACACGAGTGGAGGACGCAGCTGCAGGTATCCGCCGTGGCCTTCCTCAGCAGACCAGGGCCAGGGCTCGCAGATCATCGGCTGGAACCGTGGCCGAAGGTGCTGCCGATAGATGTGCCCTGACTCCAGCACCTTGTGAGCTTCGTCGGTCAACTTCACGACGCCCTTCTTCTGTCCCTCACGCCAGACCTTCTTGTGTTCAAATGCTGGTGCCCATTCATCCTCGTACCCCTTGACCGTACCAACACCCACGACCAAGTTGATCAGTCTGGTGCCAAGATGTACGCAGACCTTCCTGCTCCACTTAGGATCGGCAAGCGTCTTCTTCGCCCAGCAGTTGACTCGTGACGCAGTGATTCGTTTGAACCTACGGTCAAGATCCTCGACGTCTGCCTTGTTGTTCCGCTTCATCTCATCGTGGTGGATCTCTGCGATCACAGCATTGCCCACCGAGTACGCTGCTTGGACCAAGAGTGTCCCGTTGTATTCACCCATGCACCTGGACAACAGCTCGTGCATAGCAATGACTGCCATCCGCTCAGCGTCAAGCTGCAGCATGACCGGGCCATAGATCGCCCGGCCAAGTCCAGGCTTCCCGCTAATAATCAGCCGCATCTCGTCACGGATTGCAGTTACAAGTGGGTCATACCAGTGGACGAGCAGTCGCTCGGCCGGCTTCAAAGAGGCACCGTCACCACGCTCGACTGCGTCGTATGCCAGGCGTCGATATCGTTCTACTCCCTTAGCAGTCGACTCGACTTCAAGCTCGATCTGCTCACTGATCAGGGAATCACTGCCGGCGAAGACATCGCCAACTCCGTGGGTGGCTAGGCTAGTCATGATGGCAACTCCTCCATGGTCTTGAACTTTCCGGGCGAGGTCTCGCGAACTACGATCAGCTTGAGCCGGCCGTACTCTTGCCAGAGCTTCTTGTTTCTCTTCCAGGCAGTGGTCTCCATGCCCTTAACCTCCACGTAGTAGGTGATTCCACCATGTGGAACAACGAGGAAGTCTGGTTTGTATTTGTTCTCGGGTACACCGAGCCACACAGACGGCTGGCAGACGTAGTCATAGATGACTCCGGCTTCCCACATCATCTCGAGCTGCTCGCAATACCTGCGTTCAGCCTTCGATCCAAAGGTCCGACCTAGGTACGTGCGTTCATTCTTGGGACTGACGTTGTACTTGTTGTGCTTGAACATGGCGGTCCTTGCCTCTTGCTTCATTGATCAGAAACTCCACGGCATCACGTGTTGCTCCTGAGTTCAGCCACTCCCGCATGTCCTTCGCGGGAGGTTCGATGATCTTCACACTTGGACACAAGGTCACAAGCTCACTGGCGAGTCGTTCAGCGCCGCGTCGACCAGGGGAGTCTGCATCGGAAACGATGACGACCTCCTTGCCGGCAAGCATTGATCGAAGGATGGCAGTGCCACCCGTGCACGACGGCCGGCCGAGTGCGGAGTAGCCCAGCTGCATCATGGCTGCCGTGTCACTTGGCCCTTCGCACACCATGACTGGTTCGCCGTAGTGCTTGACGGGAATAGGGTTCATGAAGATGCCTGCCGTCGATCCCTTGATCGCCATCTTCTTCCCGTCCGGGAACCTGGTTCGGATGCCGATCACCGTGTCGTGGTCGGAGTACATTGGGAAGGTCCAGCACTTCAATGCTCGGCACCATCCCAAGCCGAGCACCTTCAAGGTGACGGCCATCTTCAGGCCCAAGGTTTCCGCCAGTTGCTGAGCCATCTCAAGCGTGCACTCCTGAAAGAACTCAGACTGCTGTTCGTTCCAGTTGATCGCCGGCTTCACAGTCTCGACGCGTACGCGAGGCTGCCGATAGAACTCTTTGTCCGGTTCCCCCTGGCGGAAGGTGACTCCACCATCAGACGCCGTGTGAATGGCACGCCATCCAACAGGCGGATCGACCGGCCGCATGCACCGAGCAGCGCCGTCCTCAGTCCACTGGCACCAGTCAGGCTTGCCGCAGATTTCACAGGGCCGTGCCTTTGTTACGTTGTTCCAGCTCATTGCATCACCTCATCTGCCAGGTACTCCACAATCAACGGAGTCTCAGGCCCGGCATACAGGCACGCGATGTTGAACTCGAACCACTCGTTGGCATCTTCGTGGTCCCATTCGTTCTGGTTCATCAGGGTCTTCATGATGCCGACCTTGGAATACACCGCCAGTCGAGGTCCGCAGTATTGGTAGCCATATCCAATCAACGCAGACTCAAGGCCAGGAAAAACAATAGTGTCGTCATACTCTTCAGTGCCTTCAATCATGATGCCACCCCCAGGGTGAACATCCCTTCGCCAATACCATCGACAATGTCAGGGTGGGTTGGCTCGAAGAGCAGGTTGTCTGGTGTTTCGTATGCCTTGACCACTCCGATTTCAACCAAGTCCGCGAGCATCTGAGCATCGTCCAAGTCAATATCTTTCTCAATCGCCTTGTTGATAATCATGGAGCGGGCCGTATCTGTGTTGATTAACTTCATCGGGTGCGTCCTTTCTTGGCGAACTCACTGTCGAGAATCGCCTTGGCTTCGCTGAATGTTTCCTCGCCGGAGTGGCCGAACTTCTTCAGCCATCGGGCCTGCTTCAGTGTGCAGAGCCCGTTCGATTTTCTCCGGTAAATATCTCGCTGGAACTTGTTGGCCTGCTTCTTCGACATGTCGGTGGCGTTCACCCCGAACTTGCGAAGGAAGTCGACCTGTGCATCGCTTGCGTTCTCTTCGCCAGGCTCACGCATTGGGTCAATGTCGAGCAGGTCGAAGGGGTTGTATTCACGAGTGGAGTAGTCCACTTTGGCCTTGAGCTTCTGCCGCTTGGCAATCTTGTCTCTCTTGGCACGTTCGGCTTCGGCTTCCAGTTGCTCGTGAGCTTCCTCCAACGCTTCATCAACGTCGTCGTACTCGCCTTCTTTCAGCAGCTCGTCTGCTCGAGCCCTGACTTCTTCAGGCCACTTGCCTCCAAGAATGTCAGCCATACTCGTGAGCTTGTGCTTCCCGCAGTTGCCAGCAAAGTCCAAGATGACACAGTTCGACTTGTCGCTGGCCGCGATCGCCGCCCTCCGTGCCTCGGGGGAGTCGCAGGTAGACGGCGAATGATCTACCAGCCCTGGCAATGGACGAAGACCGCGACCAATCATCTGGACGTACTTGGCTCGAGACTTAGTGGGTGATGCGAGCACCACCATCCGAACATTCGGACAGTCCCAGCCTTCAGTACAGATCGCGACATTGACTAGGAACCTGATGTCCCCGGAGTCGAACTCGTTGAAGATTCTTCGGCGTTCAGATTTCTCAGTGTTGGCATGTACTACTCGAGCACAGTTGTCCTCGAGTCGATTGAGGACCATGGCAATGTCCTCGGCTTGGGCAACGGTTGCACAGAACACGACATTCCAAGGTCCGGTCGACTCCTCGTACATGGGCACGGCCATGCCCTGCACGTTTCGCTCGTCTTCCATCACCTTCGCCAAGCCACTGCCAGATAGGTCACCGGCACGCGTGCGAATGTGTTGGTAGTCCAGGCTTTCGACTGCCACATACTTGACCTTGGGCGGCACGAGGTAGCCGTCCGACATCGCGTCACGTATCTCGTAGTTGAACGCGACTTCCTCGAACACGGCGCCCATCGCCAGCTCGTCTGCACGATCCGGCGTCGCAGTGAATCCGAGCACCTTGTGGTTGTCGTTGTGAAGCATGTGGTCTGCGATCTGACGCCATGATGCAGCCGGTGCATGATGTGCCTCGTCGAAGATGGTGAGCGCCCACTCATCCGGGTTGTCGACGAGAGCCTTGAGCCGGCGGGCATCGGACGCCGTCAGTGTTTGCACAGTGGCGACGACGACTTGTGGCTTGTCCCAGAATCTCTCCTCGGCGTAGTGCTCCGCCATCTCGATCCCGACCTCCACGCCCTGGGCTTGGATAGTTCCAGCCAGTTGAGAGATCAGTTCTTCACGGTGAGCCAGGACCAGGACGCGGCCCTTGGTTGCCATCTTCACGACCTGGCTGATGACCACGGTCTTGCCAGTCCCCGTAGGCATGACGACCAGGGCAGACCAGACTCGACGAAGCGTATCCATGATCGCAGTGATGCACTGTTGTTGTGGAAGGCGGAGTTGAATCATCAGAATCCCTCCGGTCTGTTCTCGAGGATCTCATTGGTGATCCACCCCGTGTCCTTGCACACCTTGCATCCACGACCATGGCACGCATAGCACACGTGCTCCGGTCGCTTCGCCTCGAGGTAGCTCAAGGCGTTGAGCAGGCTGGGTCGAACATTGGTGAGGCGGATGTGAGCTCCTGCAGTCGACTCGTGCAGGGCATTGAGTTTCTTGCCGGCTCGAACTAGGTCGCCACGAATAGAATCAAAGTCATCAAGGCTCGGTCGCGGTTTGGTGCCGTCGTCTTCAAGACGTTCGTTCTCCGCGACAATCTCCTCGTGCATGTCTTCGATCATGGGCGCCGTGATCGTGCCGCCCATACGTGTCTTGGCTCGGTCGACCACCTCGTCGCGTAGTTCCTCGGGAACCTGCAGCAGCTTCTCCGCTGCACGCTCCGACTCAATCTCGTACTGCTCCTTGACTGGGGCCGTGAGCATGTACCGCCTGGCTTGTCGAGGCGAGATGTCGAACTTGTCTTCGCAGTATTCTGCGAACGTCTTGAATCCAGCACTCCTGTAGTGCTTTCCTTCTTTCATCTGAGTCATTGCCTCCGCCATTTCCTTGACGACGCTGACTCCACCCTTGATGATTTTATGGAGACGTTGATACTCCTCCGTGAGTACGATCTGGTTCATGCAGTCACCTCGCGGTCGAGCTCAGGCAACTGCGGCACAGAGATGTCCGGGTAGAACCCCTCATGTGCATCGACGTACTCGATTCCATCTGGGATGTCGCCGCATGAGTTGCAGTAGTCAGTGATTGGAGTCTTGCGTGCGATCTTGCGGTCGAAGCAGGTGATCAGGTCGAGCTGAATGTCTGCCGGCTGATCATCGAACCACGCATTGAACGCGTCTTCGTCGACGATCTTGATCGTGGCCTTCTTCTTTCGGAACCCGGCCTTCCCATTGAACAGGTCAACAGACTTTTTCTTACCGCCCTGGTTCAAGATCATTCGCTCGACGACTGACTTCATGACGGGTCCGAACTTCCAAGACAGGCCAGCTCGTCGTGCCTTGATCGAACTCATCATCCGCTTGTACTGTTCTTTAATCCGCGACTCGAGCGACTTCATCTCCTCATGCTTCCGCATGTAGAACTCAGGAACCCACGACGCCGGGTCGTCGCCGTCGTCCAGGGTTGCGGCTTCCATTTCCAACAGAGCAGCCTCGGCGAGAATCATTTCTCCCTCGGTCTCCTGCTCGACGATGTGCCCCAGAACGGGGTCGGGCTTGCGTACGATTTCATTCAACATCAGAAGGGGATCTCCTCGGTGGGTACAGCGACAGGTTCAGCAGGTGCAGCAACAGCTGGCTTCAGAATCACGAGCGACTTGACGTCATGGCCGGGGTACTTGTCGAAGTTGCGGCATCGCTTCCAAGTGATGCGTACTTTCCAGCCTTTGGAGACCGCGTCGTGCAGGCCATCAGGTGGATCGAACATGTCGAAGGTCTGGCCGGCGGAGGTCTCGAGCCGCCAGATATTGAAGTTCGGCACCCGCTTGTCGACGAGCCCGGTCAGCTGCCAGTCCGAATCCTGTGGCGGATCAACAGATTCAGCGGTATTTGTGGCAGGCTGAACAACAGCTGTGGCTCTTTCAGCAGGCACAGAAGGAGCAGCCACGCTCGGACGGGAAGCCTGAGCAGCTCGAGATGGCCGTGCCACAGGGGCTGTGGCTTGGACCATCTGCATCTCTTCAGCCGGCGTGGCCGTGGCCGCACCCATCAAGACGTACAAATGCCCGAAGTTTGCTCGGCACATCTTGGCCTGGGCTCGGGTTTGGGTCATCGAATCTCGGGCAGCCTTGGGTCCGCCCATCCATCGCTGCTCGTCGTCGTACACATAGCCCCATGCGAAGGCCACCTCGGCCCCAGTCATGTTGTTATGCAGCGAGGCACGGGCTTTCCAGCGACCCGCAGAAGTGTCTTCAATGACGTCCCCGACGCTGATGGTGTAGCCCTGGCTGTTGGCGATGGCGATGCCACCGCCGACGCACATGTAGGACTTGCCTTGGATGTTCGCGAGGTGGTGGGACTGGATCTCAGGAGCCAGCATCCGCACCAGATCACCATTCTGCTGGATCATCTGCTGTGGCGAGAGTTGTGGTGCCATCGCGAGGGGCTGTGGCTCTGCCACAATCTCGGCCGGCACGATCATGTTCTCATGCTCAGTCACGGGTCACCTCCCCGTAGACTCGAGTCTCGTAGGAGCCCTGGCCGAAGCGGCACAGAAGTGTGGCACCAGTGTGGCTTGGCTTGGTTGTGAGTCGTGATGACCGCCATCGGCGGACCCAGTCAATCAGTCGGTTCAGCATTCGGAACCCCTTTGTGGGGGATGAGAATGCGTCCGATCACTGGTCTGTACGCCGACAGAGTCCAGTATGGCCCATTCTCATCCATGAGTATGGAGACTGCAGATTCGATTCTACTCGAATCTGTGGTCGTATTGTGGCACGTGGTCTCACGCGAGCCCATGCCGTGGTCTTCCTTGTAGTAACTATCGGGCACGCTCAAGTAGTGCTTGCGAGCGGTCGCCTCGGAGTGGCCCATCCAGGCACACACGACATGCGACGGGTACTCCTTGTGCCAGATAGTATCCCTGGTACGACGCAGGTCGTTGAACGTGAATGGCTTGACGCCGGCATCTATGCACGCGGCTTTGAGCAGGCGTTGGCACAGGTTCTGTCGGCCACGCTCAATGATCCCGGTGACTGTCCTTGTCTTCCATTCGGGATCATCCATGTATGAGGCATCAGTCGGAACGATTCCAGTATGCACGCTGTAGTCAGCACGGCCTGCGTGTCGACCCCAGGCAAACAGTTCTTCTGAGAACAGTACCTCGCGACCACGCTGCTTGGATGTCTCGACTCCGCCTCTGGTGCGAATCACAATCTTCCTCTCTTCGCACAGAATATCCCCGTATTTCAGGTGTAACGCTTCGCTGAATCTGAGGCCGGCGTGGTAGCAGATCATGAGGAGTCCATGTAGTTCTGGAAGTAGCGTCATCACCTTATACAGTTCGGCACGATCGACGAACCGTCTTGAGAATGGGTCGATGGTCGGCGCCGTGCCCTTGAGGTGACGGGCTGGGTTCGATGCAAGCAGCCCTTCCTGGATGGCTCGATCGAATATCACCTTGACCGTCCGCACGTGCTTGCACACCGTAGACTCGTTCATGTCGGTGCCTACCAACTTGATACGCCAGTCGGTCATGCCCGTGCGTGTGATGTCTGCAAGTGTGATCGACTTATCGAACCACTCCCTGAGCAGGCGGCACGATCGCTTGTGAATCATCAGCGTCGCCTTGGACAGCTCGTTGTGGCGGATCTCGATGTATCGCGTGAGCCACTCGCCCAGCTTTGGATCAGACTTGATGTCGCGAACGACAGGGTTGATCGCCTGCTCCGCGATCATGCGTTGGAGCATGCCCGTTGCCTCTCGCTTGCTTACGCGACCGAGCGACTTGCGTACTCGCTTGCCTCGCGAGTCTCGCCAGGTCACCTGGAAGTACGGGCCATTCTTGTGAAGTTGTAGAGCGGTTTCCATGGGATATCTCCTGAAGCGGTGGAAGGTGGACGGGCACAATGTAATGGGCCATGGCGGAGAAGTCAATGGGCCACTTGTGGCACATGGGCTATCGGCATCTGTGGTACATTGCTTGAGGTTTCCTCCGTGGAAGGTGGAGCCAACGTGGCCGCCCTGGATTCGTCTGGGGCGGCTGCACTTTTGCCACAAGCTCGCACGGGAAGAAAACGCGCGCACGCACACGCGCGATCCATCTATATACCATCGCTGGATTTGTGATCGCGATGTCGCGGCGATCGCGGCCGGCCGGCGGGGCTGGCTCGGGCACGACCAGGAGCGGCCGCGAATGGCGGCGGCGCGGTCGAATCCGGTCGCGACCAGGGACGTACCGGGCTCGCCCTGGAGCGTGTAGGTGATCAGTTTCGAGTAGCCCTGGCGGGCTGCCCACCGCCGGCATGCGCCGTAGAGTTTCGAGTACGCGTGCGTGGTGACGGTGCCTGGCGACGCGGTCGAATGATCGCAGCGTCGGGTCAAATCGCAGCCAGAATGCGGCGTCCTCCAGGAGGGCCATATGGCCCACCTCGCAACAGTCGCCACCTGGAGCGACCCCGACGTCGCAGATCGTCCCGTCGGGGCTCTCCGTCCACGTGAGGCCGCCCAGCAGATCGCCCCCGCACCAGGGGCACGGAGGGCGGGCAGTCGGATATCGCAGGTGCATAGGATCACCTCCAGGCACGACACAACCCCGCACCAGGCGGGGCTCGAATGAATGCGGCACCAGGGCCGCCGATGAGGCCGCCGCCCTGGAGAGGCGGCGACCTGGTCGGCAGTCGTGGTCGTGATCAGTTGGGCTTC
>Ga0209337_1001147_pt1 | contig 20456 bp, 36 predicted proteins | sample LinPmetageLP53_FD_184044 | JGI IMG/M metagenome (GOLD analysis project Ga0209337, IMG submission 184044) | Marine viral communities from the Pacific Ocean - LP-53 (SPAdes) (version 2) | ecosystem: Environmental > Aquatic > Marine > Oceanic | place: Pacific Ocean | collected 2010-02-08 | reverse complement strand
TTGAGCAAGAATAGAATCAACATCTTTCTTGATCTTGGCGGGTATTGATTTATTGGCAATGACCTTCTCAATCATCTTGATGATAGTTGCTTGCCCCATGTCTTTCGCTATTTTTGTAAGTTCTTTCTGGTTCATACGTTTGCCCTCCGGCAGTTGTGTTGCGTTGATTAAATCGTTTAAACGTCTTTAGATTCTTTTAGAATCTTACTTAACTCAGTAAATACCTCAAATAAATCTGATGGGCTTTCATTGAATTCTTCAATATCAGTTCTTTCGTCCATCTCGTCTATACTCTCAAAGGCTTCTTTGAAAGCCGAGCCTAGACCCATATCAAACCCATCAATATCATCCATATCATCTGCATCGAGCAGTCTGGCAAGCGGTATCAGGTCTACACTCTCATCATCCTCCCTCCAGATGCATAACATGCAACATGGATTGCCATTAAATTTTGCCGGTACAGCGACAAGATCCTTAGTGAATCTTTTTATCATTGTTAATCTTTCGTAATGTTTTTGAATACGAGGTTTATCGTTTAGCTTTTTTTTCATGTTGCCCTCCACAGGCTGTTGTTGCGATTTATTGAAACCCAATGATGAAGCATGGGTTATTTAATGTCAAGCCCTTTTCTTCAAATGGTTTACATTTCTATATTTCAAATACGTTGGCTCAACCTTTTTTCGATTTGGATGCAGTACATCTATTAGTCTTTGATTTATGTCCACGAGCGCATTGAACGCTTTTACAAGCTCGTAGTTGACCTCGCAGACCTGCTCAGTAGGTTCGCGGTTAATCTTCGTATATACAAAATTACAGGCTCGTTGGTTCGAGTGGATAACTTCTAACATTAATTCTGAATCATTCATGGTCATTCTCCCCCATCACATAATTTAACGGAACAATCATCGTACCGGCAATGTAATCACCATCACGCTCAAATCCTGAAAGACGTTTAAACGAATCATAAAGCTGTGTAGCCAATACGTTCATCGCTGAATCATACTTGCCCTCTTCGTTAATGATGCCTTCGTGTAAGCCTCCAAAGTCTATTCGCACGACCTCGATTAACCCGCCTACAAGTTCCTGCATTTCTGCAAGCGTAGGCTCTGCATCAAATGTTTTAACTTCGATCTCATCCATCTCTATCGGTATTATTAATAATTTATATTTTTTACTCACTACTTTCTCCAAATTTTAAAATAAATTCTAATCCATACTTGCAATGCAATGATTGCCAGTACCCCTACCCAAAACACTACATCTACAAGAAATGCCTGATGCGCTTGCTCTGCTATTACCTGCTCTAAAAATAATTCTTCTTGAATCATGCTGACACCTCTATTACATCATCTATCGACCAATCGCCATAGTCTATAAACACCCAATCACCTCCGCTTGATTCATCTGCTATCTTAATAGCGTGTTCTGGCGATTCTGCTTTAACTCTAATATTCATATATTTTGGAACTGTTGCGTGAACTGTAAATGTTTTTATTTCTGTTTCCATTACACGTTCTCCTCGTGAATTTTATCGAATTTATCACGCTTGTTTAAACACTCATAAACTTGCTCGGCTATATGAACCCAATCTATATTTTTTTCGCTATAACCAAAGCCATTAATTAACTCTTCGAAATGAGATTTACTTTCATCATTGATATGTTCTTCAAGATTACAAACTTTCCAATCACAGCCACATACACATCCACCCATTACTATGTCAGCGACGATAGAATCGGCTGAATCACACACAGCTTCCCAATCTTCAGTTGAAAAGAACGCTCTTCCTACACGCACTTCATGTTCACTCACCTTTACAGCTTCCATATTATTTCCCCTCTGTTTGTTCAGCTTCAATTGCGTATTCCGCAGTACGGCTGACACTGTTTAAACGTTCCATTAATACTTCGTGGTCTTCCTTCGTATATCCACCAAGACGCAGGTTGCTCAACGCCTCTACTTCTCTGGATGTAAAATCATCCACTAAATTACCGCATACACATTCTTCTTTTGCCCCAGCCCTCTCACTCATGATTATCCTCCTCTTCGATGTCAGACAACCATTCATCAAATGATTGCTGTAAATCGCTAGGCATTTCATGGAGCAATGTTTCCATCTTAGGAGTATCATTCCATTGAACCAAGATCACAGTTGATACTATTGTTCTACTCATTTCTATTTTTCCTCTGTTTTATTGAAAGATTTTATCCACGATAAGAGCAGGTCTTTTGCGAAAGCTTTTTCTAAACCATGCTCCCTTATTAATTCTTGATCAGCGCCCCACATGTTACACACACCGCTATCCCTGATTTCGATTAGCTCGTCATACCAGTAATTGAGTTCCTGCTGATCAATTGTGTTTATATTTTTCATATCGTTTGCCCTCCAGAGCGATGATAGTAGTTGCGATTGGTCACTACATTATAGAAGTCTTTATTCGGTGTCAACATCTTTTTTAAATTATTATTGTCAGCCCCGATTCTCTCGTACCGGTGCGCGTACCTCACACGCGTATGTGTATGTGTATATGTGTATGCATGTGGTGCACGTCCATGTGCGTATGCGTGTATGTTTAAACGTATCATGCATCACCCCCATCCATCCTTGCGCATTGCTCATCCCATTGGCTCTTTACTAAATCGTATCCCTGTTGAGCAGTGCTCCATTCACGATTGCCTCGCATCATTTCCATGTACATCACATCATCAGGTACGTTTGTCAGTGAGCGTGGTGAGCCGTATCCACTCATGCATGAGGGTGTAGTATTCTCAAGGAACTTGAACATAATTCTGCGTGAGAAAGCAGGGTTGCCGATTGCGAAAGCAACGCGCCCCATGTCCATGTGCTCTTCGGGCGCTTTTACGGTCACGTTGAATGTGAAATCTCGTTTGTTGTAATGATCCCTCGTTGCCCATCGCGCTATCAAATGCACTCGCTTGCCGGTTGACTCGATGTAATCAATTAAGCCCACCAATGCGATGCCTCGGTTGATCATGGCTGATGCCTTCACACCATGTGAGCACACTACATCCACAATCATTTTAATGATCGGCTCTTGCCCGCTAGTGTCATGCATATACATCATATGTTCTGGTGCACCGGAGCAATAAGCGCCAATGTTCGGACGCTGTCCCGCCATGCCTATTTCCCATTGTGGCGCGTCATCCATGCCGGTATCTGCAAGGTCGTATGTAAGCCCCTGCTTCACCATGTTTAAACCTGCCTGCCATCCATGCGTCATTAGCTCGGTTGCTTCCTCAAGCGTATTTGTGCCCGCCCAATCTCTGCCCTTTTCCTCTTCCGATGCGTCCATATCATTTTTCTTGCGTGGTGCATCCATCCAATTAGGCACTTCATGCCATGCTATATCGTGTGTGATTTGCTTGCATTTATTCATTTTGCATTGCTCCGTTTAAACAGGTTATTATTTAGTTGCCATTATTTTGTTTGCTTCGGCTCGTAATTCCTTTACGTCAGCCGGTGGCATACCGCTATACAATCGTGATTGCCTGACGAACTCGATGTTGATGCCATTCGCTAACATACGAGCACCTTGTATGCTTGCTCTTGGGCTGATGATGTATCGCTTGCCTTTCGCCTCTGATGCTTGACGTACGGCTCGCACTTCGTCAACCCATGCATCGTTATTGGCTACGCTACGTTCAATGTTTTCGTCATACTTCATGGTGATCTGCGTGAAGCGATCCAATGTCGCACCGTCCAATTGATTGCGTCCAACATACTGTTGAGTGCGTCCATGTCCAACGGTGTTGGCTGATGCAATAACTCGAAAGTCTGCATGCTTCGTGATCATGCCACATGGAAATGGGCAGTGCTCATTGGCGATTGCCTGATTGAATGATGTCAGCGCATTGGGATTGGATGCGTCTATTTCATCGAACAAAAACAAACCGCCATGTTTAAACGCTCGGTAGAAGTCCGTCTCAACGTAGTTGCCGTTTGCATCCATGTATCCTTGCAATTCAAACGCTTGCTGTACTGCACTGGTAGTGTAGAATTTCAGCGCCAATGCTTTAGCAATTTGTGATCCTAGTGTGGTTTTGCCTGATCCTGCCCCACCCACTAACCAAACCTGAACATCTGCACCGATACAGGCTAATACATCAGGGAATGCCTCATGGACTAGCTCACCCTCAAAACTCACTTCGCTTGTGTCAGTCTTCACGACTATTGGTCGAGCTTGCTTCGCAAGGTCTTTGAATTTTTTGACATCCGACATCACCTTCATGGTAAGCGTTTCGAGTGATCCCTCCATGCCTGCTTTGGCTTTCTCGATACCTTGTATGTTGCCACGTTGCATGTCTCGCATTTTCTGAAGCATGGTATCGTTTAAACGCTGTTCAGCTTCGGTAGTATCTACCGTCACCGTAGTGGTATTGGCTTCGCCATTATTCCACAATGATATTAGCTGAGTGATTGACGTAGTCACCGGTAACGAATAAGCAATTGCTAATTGCTGTAAGTGTCTCACCTGATTCGGTGTGACATCATCCGGTGACCGTAGGTCATTACCTAGTACGCTTTGTAACGTAGTTAAAGTGCTGAATGGTATTTGTTTTGAATGATCATACATAGTATAATTCCTTATGATTGATGGATGGATTAAGCGTTTTCAAACATGGGTTGATCACATGAACCACATGTTAAACCGTGGTTTTCATAAGCGGTTCGTGATTGCCTAGCAATGTTATTGCATGGGATACATTCGACTTTCACCATTCGGGTGGTTTGCTTTTTACGAGCATTGATGTCGACTGCTCCATGAGGGTAGTCACCGAGTTGATCTGCAATTGCTTGCAATTCAGGTCGTAGTGCATCACTCATTGGTGTTGATGTCATGGGAGCAAGGAAACCACATAGCTTCGCTATTCTGGCAAATGCACCACGATGACCACATTCATCACCTCTTATGAACATAAGAGCATGGATTAACTCATGCATAACGTCACTGACTACGTCAATCGGTGTCTCTCTAGCCGGTGATATGTTGATACCGATATGACCATCAGTAGCGCAGGATGCCTTGACACACTGAGCGATGGCTTTCTTAGTACGTTGACCACCGAGCCATGAACAAGCAATACGAATTTTTACTTCGTCAAATTCCGAAGGATCAATTCCTGCTTTGTCACAAATATGCATAATGCATAAGGTCATACTAGCCTCAAGCCATGTTTCACGTTGTTGATATTTCAATTTACTCATAATTCCCTCCAATGGGATTGTTGCGATTGATTGGTAGTTTAAACACCTTTCACTACGTTCAAGGTGTTATAAACGACCATATATTTACTGTACTGCCCACATAACATCCAAAGCGTTATGCAGTTTATCCTGATCACTTTGTGATAAGTGACCGTCCATCAGCCATTGGTTCATGCTCTCTTCGAGAGCGACAAACTTATCAGCTAAAGCTGATCGTTGTGCCTCACTTACAGTGACTGATATGTCATCATGACGTACCTTAGTTCGTACGAGTGATTTTGCTTGTGTTAATTCGTGTTTAATTTGACTCATTCCTGATCCCCTTCATCCGCTGTACCGAAAAACTCACCATCGAGCACCATGTCATCTAATACATCATGACACCATTCCATAATTGCCTCGTGTTCCTGCTTCATAATTTCATTCATAATCATCTGCCTCGTTGTTGTTGGTTGGTTGCGATTGGTCACTACATTGAAGCAAGGTTCAGAAAGTGTCAACCTTTTTTTTAAATTTCGGTTGATATAGCCTCTTTACCTAAAGGTAAGTATTTTCGTTTAAACAGGTAATCATGAACAAAAAAGAATTGAAACCCACTAACATATTGACCATCAAACAACGCTTATTTTGTAGGTATGTAGCGCAAGGCATGAGTAATCGTATGAGTGCTATTGAGGCAGGATATGCGGATAGTGTAAGTACATCGGATACAGCTTATAAACTCATGAAGAAACCTGACATAGTCAGGGAGATTGAACGCGTAAGCACTGAGATCGCGTTGAAGGAACGTGTATCTCTCGCGCATCATGTAACAAGAATGCAGGATCTATCGCAAAAGGCAGAAGATGCAGGACAATATGGCAGTGCGATACAAGCCGAGCATTATGCGGGCAAGGTATCACGCCTATATGTAGATCAGTCGCATATCATCAGCGAGAAGCGTGAAGCGCCAGAGGTGATTCTAGAGCGTTTAAACTCTTTGGTAGATGGGTAGCGTAGGCATGGGTTCACCCTCGCGCATTATGCACCCCCACACCCCCCTGTGCACACGCAGGAGTCCCACACCCACATATATATATGATTTTGCTCATAGAATCATGTGAATTTATGATTTGTATAACAAAGGTGTTTACACAAGCGACACCCCTTAGTTCCATAATAAGAGTTGACATTATAATATGAAAAAATTTTTGCAAAAAAAAACGAGCATACTGTAAACACTATGTTGGTTTCTGAACAATACAATAAAATTAAAAAGAAGTTGACACCTGAAGTGATGTCTAATCTATCTGGTGATGAACGTAATGATGTCGCCTCTATGTTATCTATACTAGAGGTAGAGGTTAAGCGTGAGGTTACACAAGATTCCTTTTTAGCTTTCGCTAAAGAGGTATGGCCTCCTTTCATACAGGGTAGACATCATGAGAAAATGGCTAAAGCGTTTGAAAGAGTCGCTAAAGGCGATTTAAAGAGACTTATGATTAACATGCCCCCGCGTATGGGTAAGTCTCAGTTAACGTCTTGGTTGCTACCTGCGTGGATTATGGGGCGTTCTCCCGACAAGAAGATCATCATGGCTTCTCATACTGCCGAACTAGCTTTGCGTTTTGGTCGTATGGTAAGAAACTTGATTGGAAGTGAGGAGTTTAAGTCTCTATTCCCTAACGTGTCTCTTACAGCAGACTCAAAAGCTGCTGGTCGCTTTGATGTATCCGGTGGTGGCGAATACTTCTCAGTCGGTGTCGGTGGTGCAGTTACTGGTCGTGGTGCTGACCTTCTTATTATAGACGATCCTCACTCAGAACAACAGGGACAACAGGCTGATCCTAAAATCTTTGACAGTACCTATGATTGGTTTACATCAGGCCCTCGTCAAAGGTTACAGCCCGGTGGTGCAATCATCATCGTAATGACTCGCTGGAGCATGAAGGACTTATGTGGTCATGTGATGCGTGACAGCCTTATGCGCGAAGGTTCAGATGAGTGGGAAGTCATTGAGTTCCCTGCTATTTTACCATCAGGCAAGAGTCTTTGGCAAGAGTTCTGGCCAGTAGATGAATTAGAAAAAATCAAAGCTACATTGCCTGTAGGTAAGTGGGAAGCTCAGTATCAGCAAAAACCCACATCAGAAGAAAGCGCCATCATTAAAAGAGAATGGTGGAAGACTTGGGAAAAAAGAGATCCGCCTCCTGTGTCGTTTGTTATACAATCTTGGGATACGGCATTTTTAAAACACGAAAGAGCTGATTACTCTGCTTGCACAACATGGGGGGTATTTTACGCAGATAATGAAGAAGGCAGTAATATGCCACAAATTATTTTATTAGATGCATTGCAGGAAAGATTAGAGTTTCCAGAATTAAAAGAACGTGCATTAGAGATGTATAAATATTGGGATCCAGATGCTTGTATCATAGAAGCAAAAGCAGCAGGAGCACCTTTAGTTCAAGAGTTAAGACGTATGGGTATACTTGTTAGTGAGTATACACCTACTCGTGGCAATGATAAGATTTCAAGAGTCAATGCCGTTTCAGATTTTTTTGCATCAGGTGTTGTATGGGCGCCTCAAACAAGATGGGCAGAAGAAGTTATAGAACAGTTTGCAGCTTTTCCTGTCGGTGATAATGATGATTTAGTAGACTCCTCTACTCAAGCATTGTTACGTTTTAGACAAGGTGGATTTATTTCACTTGGCAATGATGAGGATATGGGTAGTGATGTACCAGTTATTGCTAACTATTATTAAGTTGTTTACACTATAACATTCTATAGGAAAATTTATGGCTGTCGATAAAGCACTTACAGGTTTAGAAATGTCAGACATGCAGGAACGCATGAGTGACAATGCTGAAGAAATTGAAATTAGCATAGAAAATCCAGACTCAGTTTCTATTGAAACAGAAGATGGCGGTATGTTAATAGACTTTGATCCCGATGCGTTAGATGAAGAAATTGAATTTGGTTCAAATCTAGCTGAATACATAGAAGAAGATATTCTATCTTCACTTGGTTCTGAATTAGTTAGTGCATATCAGAATGACAAATCTTCTCGTAAAGATTGGGAGAAGTCTTATATCAGCGGATTAGAACAATTAGGCTTAAAGACTGAAGATCGAAGCACTCCATGGCCCGGAGCTTGCGGTGTACATCATCCAATGCTTTCGGAGGCTGTAGTTCGCTTTCAATCACAAGCTATTACAGAGATATTTCCAGCATCAGGGCCGGCTAAAACAAAAATTGTTGGAAAAATTACAAAAGAAAAAGAACAGCAAGCAACTAGAGTTCAAGATTATATGAATTATTTGCTTACTGATCGTATGACAGAGTATCGAAGTGAAATGGAAAGATTGTTATTCTCTTTACCTTTAGCTGGTAGTGCATTTAAAAAGATTTATTACGACCAATCTATGCAAAGACCGTGTGCTATGTTTGTTCCTTCAGAAGATATGGTTGTTTTTAACGGTGCAACTGACATTACATCAGTAACTAGGCTTACGCACATAATGCGTAAAAGTAAAAATGAAATTCGGAAACTGCAAGTTAATGGATTCTATCGTGATATTGATTTACCTAGCTATGATTTAGATTTAGATGATGTAAAAGAAAAATACGGTGACTTAACAGGCGACAAAATATCAAAAAGCAGCTCCAGTGGCAGTTATTTGTCAGGTGACTCTGTGCATACTTTGTTAGAAATGCATGTTGAGCTAGATTTAGAGGGCTTTGAAGATGAAAAAGAAGGTGAACCTACAGGTATTGCCTTGCCTTATGTTGTTACTGTAGATAGAGAGTCTACAGAAATACTCTCAATCAAAAGAAATTGGTTTGAAGATGACGAAGAACACATGAGACGAGATCATTTCGTGCATTACGAGTACCTTCCGGGACTTGGGTTCTACGGATTAGGTCTAATTCATCTTATTGGTGGTTTAGTTAAATCTGCAACAAGTTTGTTACGTCAATTGGTAGATGCAGGTACGCTTGCTAACCTTCCGGGCGGTCTAAAAACTCGTGGCATGAGAGTAAAAGGAGATGACACCCCTATAATGCCGGGTGAGTTTAGAGATGTTGACGTTCCGGGCGGCTCAATAAGAGAAAACATTTCATTCTTACCGCATAAAGAACCATCTCCTACATTATTTTCTTTATTAGGCAATATTGTTGAAGAAGGTAGACGTTTTGCAGCAATTACTGATGTAAAAGCTTCAGATATGAATTCTCAAGCACCAGTAGGGACTACATTAGCTATTTTAGAAAAGAATATGAAAGTAATGTCAGCTATTCAGTCAAGATTGCACAATGCAATAAAAAAAGAATTAGTTATCCTAGTTAATGTAATAAAAGACTTTGGGCCTCCGGCTTACCCTTATGAGTTAGACGGCAAAGAACAGGACATTGAAAAAGATTTTGATAAAAGGGTTGATGTTATTCCAGTATCTAACCCTAATGCAGCTACAATGGGGCAAAGAATAATGCAATATCAATCTGCATTACAACTTTCAGCACAAGCTCCACAGTTGTATGACTTACCTGTATTACATCGTCAAATGCTAGAGGTTCTAGGTATTACTGATGTTGATCAGATAGTTCCTTCTGTCGGAGACTTCAAACCGAAAGATCCTGTTTCTGAAAATATGGATATATTAAATAGTAAACCAGTAAAAGCCTTTGAATATCAAGACCATGACGCGCATATTAAAACTCATATGTCAATGATGGAAGATCCAGAGATGCAACAGATGATGCAATCTTCACCGATGGCTCAATCTATGCAAGGAGCTTTTCAGGCTCATATTACAGAACATTTGGCATTTAAATATCGTAAAGAAATTGAAAAAGAACTTGGTATCGAGCTACCTGAAATCGGTATGGAGCTACCGCAAGAGGTTGAATCTCGTTTATCTACTTTGATTTCTGAAGCTGCAGAACAATTACTCGGTAAGCAAAAACAAGAAGAGCAATTAAAACAAAATGAAGCGGCAGCTCAAGATCCAGTTGTTCAAATGCAACAAGAAGAACTAGCAATTGAGAAACAAAAAGTTGAATCACAAATACAAAAAGATCAAGCTAAAGGACAAATAGATCAAGCTAAATTATTACTTGATGGACAGAAAGAACAGATGCGTAATGATCTTGAAAAACTTAAAATTGACAGTAACGAAAGAATTGAAGGTGCTAAAATTGGTGCTAAAATTACAGAAAGACAAGCCGAATTATCTGTCAAAGAACAAAAAATATCTGCTGACCAAGAAACTAAAGGTGCTCAGATAGGAAGTAAGATTGCAGATCAATTACTTAAAGGACAATAATAATGGTTGACACAAGGTTTGTCGATTTGTTAATGTCACGTTTAAACGAGACAGAATCTATTTTAAAGGATAATTTAATCTCAGGTGTAATTAAAGATTACAGTGAATATAATTTAAATAGAGGGAAGCTTGAAGGAATACAACTAGCAAAACGAGATATACAAGAAATTGTAAACCAAGTTTTGATAGAAGACTAGTTTCACCCATAGGGTGCAAGGAGCTCTCCACTTCTCCTTTATAAGTGGTGCAATGAGGACGTTAAAGATGGCATTAGCAGAAGCTACTAATATTACAGAAGGTAAAAAAGCACAGCAGTTGCCTAAACCTACTGGATATAGGATGTTAATTGGGTTGCCTGAAGTCGAAGAAAAGACTGATGGTGGTATTTTAAAAGCACAAACAACGGTAAATAGTGAACATGTTTCTTCTATTGTTGGTTTTGTTATAGATATGGGCCCTGATTGTTACAATGATAAAGAACGATTTCCAGATGGTGCTTGGTGTAAGGAAGGTGATTTTATAATCATGCGAGCTTACAGCGGTACAAGGCTTAAAATTCATGGCAAAGAGTTCCGAATTATTAATGATGATACTGTTGAAGCTGTTGTAGACGATCCTAGAGGTATATCTCGTGGATAATCAAGAAGCACAAATACTGCCAGATGAGGCAGATGTAATGAAGCCGTCTAATGATTTCGATGTTGAAATTATTGATGATCGCCCTTCAGAAGATCAAAGACCTGCTAGACAAGAAGCTGAATCAGATGATTTTAATATTGATGAAGAAATTGATGGTATAGATGATCGTGTTAAAAAACGTATAAACCGTTTAAAATACGAATATCATGAACAGAGAAGAGCAAAAGAAGAAAATGCTCGTATTCGAGATGAAGCTGTTCAATACGCTCAAAACGTTCAAGAAAAAAATGCAAAATTATCAGATATTGTTAATCGTAGTGAAGAAGCATTAATCAAAAGTGTTTCTACTAGAGCAGATACTGAGATAGAAGCTGCAAAGCAAGCTTACAAAAAAGCTTATGATGAAGGAGATTCAGAAGCGTTAGTTACGGCACAAGAGTCTTTAACAAGAGCACAGACTGATAAAACCTATTTACAAAATTATCAACCTCAACCACAAAGAGTTGAAGCAACTCAGTCTTTTGATCAGCAACCACAAACTGCTGATCCAAGAACTCAAGCTTGGATTGATAATAATCAATGGTTTGGACAGCCGGGCTATGAAGAAATGACAGGATTTGCTTTTGGTTTGCATGAAAGTCTTACAAAAAAGAACATAACATCTAAATCAGATAAGTATTTCGATACAATTAATTCAAGATTACACAAAACTTTTCCTGAATTTTTTGATGTCGATAAAGAAGAGAACGTGCAACCAACAAGCACAAGAAGGAAAAACACGGTAGTTGCTTCCGCACAAAGGGAAGGTAAAGCTCCGCGCAAAATACAGCTAACGCAAACCCAAGTAAAACTCGCTAAAAGATTGGGAATAACCCCTGAACAATATGCAAAACAAATGCTCAAGGAGAGTAAACGTGGCTGATAAAATAAACGAAGAAATAAAGCGCAACCCTCGCTCATTGGAAACAAGAAGCGACAATGAAAGACTTACTGAATGGAAACCACCATCAGTGTTACCAGATCCAACACCACAAAAAGGTTGGGCTTTTCGCTGGGTACGAACTAGTATGACCGGACAATCGGATAATACTAATGTATCTATGAGATTTAGAGAAGGCTGGGATCCTGTAAAGGCGGTTGATCATCCTGAACTGAGCGTGATACCAGATCACGAATCAAGATTTCCGGGATGCGTTGAAGTAGGTGGATTGTTATTATGTAAAGCTCCAGAAGAAACTGCAGCAGCTAGACAGCAACATTATCAACAAAAAGCTGCACAACAGATGGAGAGTGTTGATCAAGCGTATATGAGAGAAAATGATCCACGGATGCCAGTATTGGCTCCAGATCGTAGATCGCGTACCACGTTTGGTCGTGGCGGTTCGTAAGAACCTTTTTTAATTTATAAGGAAAGAAAATGGCTACTACAGCAACTCCGTATGGAGCAAGACCAGTAGGCACACTTTCTGCAAGTGGCTCCTTTACAGGAAAAACAATGCAGATTAAAGTTGCCTCTGCTTATGCTACCAACATTTTCCACGGTGATTTTGTTAAATTAGTAACAGCAGGTACTGTCGAGAAAGACGCAGGTACTGCTAGTGTAACAACCGTTGGAATATTTCTAGGGTGCAAGTATACTGATCCTAGTACAAACCAAATGACATTTAACCAATACTGGCCTGCTAGTACAGCAGCATCAGATGCGGTTGCATATGTCTTAACCGATCCGCAAGCTTTGTTTCAAATGCAAGGTGACGGTACACTAGCGCAAAGTGCTCTAGGTGCTAACTTTGGACTTGTCCAAACTGCTGGATCTACTTCAATCGGTAAAAGTAAGAACGCAGCAGACGTTTCAACAGTCGCTACTACTAATACTCTACCACTCAAGCTAGTTGAGTTTGTCGATAGCACAACATCAGAAGTAGGTGATACCTATACTGATGCAGTTTACAAAGTAAACGTTGGGCATCAATTCGATAACACAACAGGCATTTAAGGGGAATAATTAATGGCTATTTCACGCGCACAAATGTTGAAAGAACTCCTGCCGGGACTTAATGCCCTTTTTGGTTTGGAGTATGAAAAGTACCAAGATGAGCATAAAGCAATTTATGAAACTGAAGCTTCTGATCGTTCATTCGAGGAAGAAGTTAAGTTAAGTGGATTTGCTGCTGCTCCAGTAAAAGACGAAGGTTCAGCTCTTAGTTATGATTCTGCACAAGAAGCTTTTACTGCACGTTATAATCACGAAACTATTGCAATGGGATTTGCGATTACAGAAGAAGCGATGGAAGATAACTTATATGATTCGCTATCTGGTCGTTACACCAAAGCTTTAGCTCGTGCTATGGCATACACAAAACAAGTTAAAGCTGCATTTCCGCTTAACAACGGTTTTAGTAACAGCTATCAAACAGGAGATGGAGTCAATCTATTTACTGCTGATGGTGACGGTGTTACTGGCGGTGATGGGCATGTACTTGTTGGTGGTGGTAAAAATAGTAATAGACCTGTAACTGGCGCTGATCTCAATGAGACTTCACTAGAAGCTGCTGTAATATCTATTGCTGGCTGGACTGATGAAAGAGGATTGCTAATTGCGGCAAGACCTAAAAAGTTAATTGTTCCACCAAACTTGATGTTTGTTGCAACAAGAATTCTTGAGTCAGAAGGTAGAGTTGGAACTGCTGATAATGATCTTAATGCTATTAGAGCAAACGGCACTATTCCAGAGGGTTACTCAGTTAATCATTATTTAACTGATACTAACGCTTGGTTCTTAGTGACTGATATTCCTAATGGTCTTAAGCATTTTGAGCGTACTCCGCTTGATACAAGTATGGATGGAGACTTCGATACAGGTAATGTTCGCTATAAAGCTAGAGAGCGTTATTCGTTTGGAGTATCTGATCCATTAGGTTTATTCGGTTCTCCGGGATCGTCATAAGCTAAACGTGAGGGGGGAAATAAAAATCCCCCCTTTTTTATTAATCCTGACTACTATATGATGTAGTAGACAATTGCCAAGACAGGAGAATTACAATGGCTAATACAACATTTAAGGGGCCAGTTAGGTCTGAGAATGGTTTTAAAACAATAGATATAGCTTCATCAACAGGAGTTATTACTGATGGTTTAGTAATTAACGCAGACGGTAATATTTTTACTGATGATGGTGGACATGTTCAATACGCAGCAGCAACAGGATATGGGCCAGCAGATTTTATCGTAGGTAAAGGCGGAAGCCAATACGGTACTGTTGATCCTTTCACTTCAGGGCTTACTAAGTTATTTCCATTAGGCAGTAGATTGCTTTACGGTAATACTGTTTATGCTTACGGTAGACTAGCAGCATCAGCAGTTACAGCAGGTAAATGCGTAACTCACGCTGCTAAAATAACGCATCACTTTGATTTAACTCCAACTGCAGGCGTAGCCGCAGGTGAGACAGCTATATCAGTAGAAACTGCTGGTACAGATATAACGTTAAATCAATATGCAGGCGGATACCTTTATGTGAACGATGCTGCTGGCGAAGGTCAGATGCTTAGAATAGAATCTAACCCAGCACACGATCATTCAGCCGATCCTTCTATTGTTATTACTTGCTACGATGATTTAGCAACAGCAATAACTACAAGCTCAAGAATTACTTTAATTCCTGATCCAAGAAGTGCTCAAATCGTTCAAGCTGCTACCACTACAGGTGCTACACTAGGTGTAACAGTTGTCGATATGGCAGCAAGTGCTTATGGTTGGTTTGCAGTATCAGGGCCGCAGGCTGTATTAACTTCAGGTACATTAGTTGTGGGCAACCATGCAGTACCTCTCGGAGCAGCAGGAGCAGTAGGGCCGGCAGCAGGAGATGTGATACAAGTAATCGGTACAGTTATGATTGTTAACGTAACGACTGATTATTCGCTCATTAACCTTACTGGAATAATCTAGGGGTAACTTATGGCTAGATCAGATGTAAAAGCGGTCACTATAACCGCAGACACAGTAGCCTTAGATGCAGATGGAATATCAGTAGCAGCATCCGTTGGAAATAATGCAGCCCTCGTAATTGGGGGAGCATTAGCTTCTGACGGAGCAGTTGCGCTCAGTCATGGGAGGGTAGTCACTATCCTCTCGGCTGGGAATGATGCAGCTAAATCGTTTACTGTTACAGGAACTGATGTCAATGGCGATAGTCAAACCGAGTCAATCACAGGTGCTAATGCAGGTACTGCTACTGGTACTAAATACTTTTTAACTATATCGGGTATTTCAGCCGTTGGTAATCCAGCAGGTAATGTTTCAGCAGGAGTTAACGGTTCAGCCGCAGATGTTATATTTGCAGGTAGAAGTAGACTTAAAGGCATTTATCTAACCAGTACAGCAACTGCAGGTACTGTTGATTTCTTAAATACTTCTCCTTCAGGAACAAGTATTATGGGATTAAGTTCTGTTGGTGATGCTAATGCAACAAGAGATGTAGTCATACCAGAAGAAGGAGTAATATTTACCGCAGGTATTTATATTCAATATACTGTTTCTACGTTTCTTACAATGACTGTATTTCACGCATAATGTATCAGTATAGAGCTAAAATTGTAAAAGTAATTGATGGAGATACTGTCGATGTAAATATTGACTTGGGATTTTCAGTTATATTATCAAAACAACGAATAAGGCTTTACGGAATAGATACACCTGAAAGCCGTACTCGTAATTTAGATGAAAAAAAATATGGTTTATTAGCTAAGAATTTCTTAAAAGAATTTATAAGTGAAGCTGGTGATTTTTTAATTGTCGAAACTTGTAAAGATGACCGAGGTAAGTTTGGTCGTATTTTAGGAAAATTACTTAATAAAAATAATGAATGTGTTAATGAGATCATGTGTTCTATGGGACATGCTGTAGAATATTATGGTCAATCTAAAGATGATATAGCTGAAGGTCATTTACTTAATAGAGTTAAGATTGATCAATTAAATGAATAATGATTCTAAAGAGCTTATAAGAAGAATAGAAGAAAAGATAATTGGTTGTTTGTTTGTTTTAAGTGATCCACAGAAAGGATCTCCAATTGCTTTATCTTATGACGAAAAAAACAAAAATATTGTTTTTGAAGTTTTCGGTGAGCTTATCTCTATATCTAACACTGTTAGTGTTGATGTATTTATGGAGTTAAATCCTAGTGACATTATTAATCTTGGTCAATCAATGACTAAAGATTTTTTAAAAGATAAAGCAAAAATAAAAAAACCTTTTTTAAGAATAGTGGGACAATAACATGCCAAAACCTTCATTTAGTCATATACAAAATGAAAACAAAGTAAGTACAAAAGCTGAATTAAAAATGCCTAAAACAAAGCTTAAAGTAGACAGAACAAGATATAGAGGCATGCCTTCAACTATAAGTGCTAGTTTAGAAAGAGATTTAGGTAAAGGTTTTAAAGCAGTCGTAGGTTCACAAGGTGGAGTTAAATCTGCAAGATTACAATATACTAAACGTTTTAAAGATGGTGGTCTTATAGAAACAGAACAAAAAAAAGTAAGAAGAAAATACGGTAAAGGAGCATAAAATGCCAAAATTAGACGGAAAAGAATATTCATACGACAAAGCAGGAATGTCAGCTTTTAATGAAGCTAAAATGAAAAAAAATAAAATGGGAAGAATGGGCGGTGGAATGGTTAAGTATAATGCCGGTGGAATGATTAGAGATAATTCAGGCATCATGCAAGAGCAAGATAGAGTTATGAGAAAATTTGGTGATGGCGGTAAACTTGGTGAAGAAATCGGTAAAAAAGAAAAGCTTCCAAAGCTTCCAAAACAAAAGCTTCCAAAGCTTCCAAAAGAAAGTAGCAAGGGTAAGAAAGCTAAAGATCCAGCAAAAGCTAAAAAAGTACAATACAAGAAGTAAATAATGGCTACTAGCGGAACATATAATTTTAATTTAGATTTAAGTGATGTTGTTGAAGAGGCTTTTGAAAGAGCTGGCTTAGAAGCAAGAACTGGGTACGACTATCGTACAGCTAGACGCAGTTTAGATTTAATGTTTTTAGAATGGCAAAATCGTGGTCTTAATTTGTGGGCAATACAAGAAGGAAATCAAGCACTTACGGCTGGCACTTCAAAGTATACTTTATCTGGAGATGAATTAGATGTTGTTGAAGCTTTTGTTAGAGTTAATTCTGGAGATGTTTCTAGTCAATCAGATCAAATGTTAACAAGAATATCTATTAGTCAGTATGCTCATTTAACCAATAAATTACAAAAAAGCAAACCTTTGCAGTATTGGATTGAGCGTGACCCCAGTGCTATCTCTGTAAACTTATGGCCTGTTCCTGATGACTCACAAACATACAGTTTAATTTATTACTATATGCAAAGAATAGAAGATTCTGGATCTGTAGCTTCTAATAACACAGACGTTCCTATTCGTTTCTTACCTTGCATGATTGCTGGATTAGCTTATTACATTAGTATCAAAAGACCAGAATCAATAGAAAGAGTGCCTCTTTTAAAACAAATGTATGAAGAGCAATGGAATTTAGCTGCTGATGCAGATAGAGAAAAAGCTTCTTTATATCTGGTTCCGGGAGGTTATTCTTAATGGCAAGTTACGCAAAAGGAAAACATGCTTTTGGTTTTTGTGATCGAACTGGATTTAGATATCCTTTAAAAGATTTAATAAATCAAGTAGAAGATGGTAGACCTACTGGAAAAATGATTGGTAAAGATGTTATTGATCAAGATCAACCTCAATTAAAACTAGGAAGATTAAGAACTCTTGATCCACAAGCTCTTAAAAACCCAAGACCTGATACAGCTCAAGCAAAAAGCAGAAGATTGTTTGCATTTAACCCTGTAGGTGGAGGAGTTTCATCTTTAGGTAGCTTTACAGTTGGGCTTAATATACATGGCAAAATAGGCACGGTAAAAGTGAGTACAAGCTAATGGCATGGACATACACAACGTTAACTCAAGCAATTAAAGATTATACAGAAAATACTGAAACTACATTTTCTAATAACATATCTTTATTTATTACGACAACAGAAGAAAAAATATTAAGAAGTATTGAGCTTCCAGCTTTTAGAAAAAATGTTACTGGTACAATAACAAGTGATAATCAATATTTATCTACACCAAGTGATTTTTTAAGAACTTATTCTTTAGCTTTAGTAAATAGTAGTTCTTATGAATACCTAATTAACAAAGATGTTAATTACCTAAGAGAGTTATACCCAGTTACTGCAACAACAGGTGTTCCAAAGTATTATGCTTTGTTTAATGATAATTCTTTTATTTTAGCTCCAACACCTAATGCTGATTTTACTACTGAGTTACATTATTTCTATGAACCTACATCTATAACAGTATCTAGTGATGGTACTAGCTGGCTCGGTACAAACGCTGAAAACGCTTTATTATATGGTTCTTTAATAGAAGCTTATATTTTTATGAAGGGTGAGCCTGATATAATTAAAAACTATACTGAACAATTTCAAATTGCTGTAGGCACTTTAAAATTAGAGGGAGATGGTTTTGATAGAACTGATGCATATAGAACAGGGCAAAAAAGGATAAAGGTTAGCTAATGTTTGATATTGAAGTTAAAGCTGATATTAGTAATGTAAATGTTTTTACAACTAATAACAGAGGATTTACACCTGAAGAAATAGCATCAAGAGCTGTAGAAAAAATAGTATCTATATCAAAAGATGCCGATCCAATGGTACAAGCACAAGCCGAAGCTTTTAAAAGTAGGGTTTATCATGTTATTGTATCTGCATGTAAAGATGCAATAAAAAGCGATAGAACAACTATGTGTAATTTATTTTCAAAACAAGGTCATAACGATATGGCTGATATTCTAAGGAGTCTATAATGGCTATAACGCAAGCGATGTGTACCTCGTTTAAGAGTGAACTGCTTCAAGGTATTCATAATTTTCATAACGGTTCAGGCGGTGGAACTACGACAACAACAGGAACTGGCAATACATTTAAAATTGCGCTTTATACTAGTAGTGTAACTTTATCAGCTTCTACTACAGCTTATGCAACAACTAATGAAATTTCAGGAACAAATTATACTGCTGGTGGGAATACACTTACAAATGTAGATCCAAGCACTAGTGGTACAACAGCTCTTACAGATTTTGCAGATACAACATGGAGTACAGCAACAATTACTGCAAATGGAGCATTGATTTATAACTCTTCAAATACTGCAGGAACAGCAAATAGAGCAGTTGCAGCGTTAGCGTTTGGAGGCGATAAAACTTCTACAGCAGGAGATTTTACTATTCAGTTTCCTGCCGCAGATGCTTCAAATGCTATAATTAGAATAGCATAGAGATAAAAAATGGCTACTGGATGGGGTAGGAGTACATGGGGTAGCGATAAATGGGGTGTTACTTCTGTAACAGTAAGTGTAACAGGATTAGCAGGAACTTCAGCATTAGGCTCAGAAAGTGTAGTAGCTGATGCAAATGTAGGAGTAACACAGTCAACGTTAACTTCTACATTAGGTAACGCTATAACGGCAGGAGCAGCCGTTACAGGAGTTACAGGAAGCGCGAATGTAGGAACGTTAGGTGATGAGTCTGTAGTTGCACAAGCAGTAGTAAGCCCTACAGGAGTATCAGGAACAGGGGGTGTTGGAACGCTAGGGACTATATCTAATAACAATTTAGATGTAACGTTAGCAGCAGCAACATCCGGTTTAGGTACGGTAACACCTGAAGCAAATGCTGATGTATCAGTAACAAGTATATTAGCAACAGGAAATATAGGATTAGTTACTGTTTGGAGTTTAGTAGATACTGGACAAACACCAAATTGGAATAATATAAGCAATAGCCAAACACCAAATTGGCAAGAGGTAGCATAAAATGGCAAGTACATATGTAAACGATTTACGGTTAGAGGAAATTGCAACAGGGGAACAATCGGGAACTTGGGGCGCAACTACTAATACTAACCTAGAACTTATAGCAGAAGGCTTGAGTTATGGCACAGAAGGTATAACCACTAACGCTGATACGCATACTTCTACCGTAGCGGATGGTGCTACTGATCCAGTTAGATCAATGTATGTTGAATATACAGGCACACTAGATTCAGCCTGTACCATTACAATTGCACCTAACACAATTAATAGAATGCACTTTATTGAAAATGGTACAAGTGGCTCACAAAATATTATTATTTCACAGGGTACTGGTGCTAACGTAACCATACTGCCCGGAGATACTAAAGCAGTTTACCTAGATGGCGCGGGAAGT
>Ga0209337_1001146_pt1 | contig 20465 bp, 27 predicted proteins | sample LinPmetageLP53_FD_184044 | JGI IMG/M metagenome (GOLD analysis project Ga0209337, IMG submission 184044) | Marine viral communities from the Pacific Ocean - LP-53 (SPAdes) (version 2) | ecosystem: Environmental > Aquatic > Marine > Oceanic | place: Pacific Ocean | collected 2010-02-08 | reverse complement strand
CTCTAGCAGTGTGCCACCATATAGGCCAACCCCCGCCGCTTGCGCGACATGAGCCAGTTCCAGCACACCGTAGATACCGCCGGATTTGGCAATCTTCAGCGCAAAAGCACCACTAAATCCGCTACAGACAAGATCTAGTCCATCGCGGGCATCCTGTACGGCCTCGTCAGCCAGCATTGGGACGTTGAAACGGTTAGCCAAGCGAACTAAACCAGCATGTTCGCGGGCAGGAATGGGCTGCTCGATTAACTCAATACCGGCATCTTGCAGTGCCTGAATACCCCGCACCGCCGTGGATTCATCCCAAGCTTGATTAACATCTACGCGCACACTGGCACGGTCACCCAGTGCTTCTTTAATTGCCGCCACATGACGTACGTCCTGATCAAGCGGATTGGCGCCAATTTTAAGTTTGAAGTCGCAATGGCGACGCTGTTCTAAACGCAGCAACGCCTCATCAATATCCTTGGCGGTGTCACCGCTGGCCAGCGTCCATAGCACGGGCAAGTGCTCTTGCTGTGCGCCACCGAGAAGGTCAGCGATACTCAAGCCCAAGCGCTTGCCCTGGGCATCTAATAACGCGGTTTCTAGCGCTGACTTGGCGATCATATTGCCGCGAGCGTGGCGGTTAAGCCGGGCGCGTAGCTGATGAACATTGTGAGAGGGCTGACCAATCAGCAGTGGTGCAAGATAGGTATCTATATTGCGCTTAATACTCTCCGGACTTTCCGGGCCATAAGCTAGGCCACCAATGGTGGTGCCTTCGCCGAGCCCTTCTATACCGTCAGAGTGGCGCATGCGCACAATGACCATGGTTTGGCAGGCCATAGTGGTCATGGAAAGTTTGTGAGGGCGGATGGTCGGCAAATCGACCAGTAGTGTATCAATATGTTGAATGACGGTTGACATGGCAGCTCCGGCGTCTGGCAATCGTTGACTTGAAGTCAGTTTGATTGCGCTAGTAAGACGGAACCAATATTGTTTAGGTGCTTGGCCATACCGAGGAGGTATTACCAGCACGTAGTGAACCCTGTGTGCTACTGCACTCATTGCCTATTGCTAACGTACCTTTACTGCTGAGACATATAAAAATGCACTTGGCGCACTTAAAACCTATTAATATATCTTTTAAATCATTAGATTACGCAACACCACACCCATAAAGCCGCACTCTCATTCCTACGCCAGTTAGTTAAACCACGTTTGCGACAAAAGAATAAGGCTGAGCGGTGGGCTGTAGGGACAAAAAAAGCAGCATGACTAAAACCATAGGGATTTAGCCACGCTCACATAAGCCCAGCTTATTCATGAGGCCGACCTGAAAACGAAGATGGCGAGTGGTTTTCTCTTGTAGAATCAGGATGTTCCTGCCAGAACACGATTCAAGAGGACCACTCGCCATGGGTGAAACCCTAACGACCTGGTCGCCCTCGTGCAACGGCTCTGTCCGTGTTGAGCTGAGCGGCCAGCGCACCACTAGCGACAGCGGCGCCCTGCTGCTGCGTGAAGCCCTCGACAACAGCGGCGTGATCGAGGCGCTGGAAGACAATCTGGTCGATCGACGCCACCCGCTGCGCATCCTTCATTCGCTGGCCAGCCAGTTGCGTACCCTGGTGCTGCAGCGTGCGATGGGCTGGATCGACCTCAGCGATACCGACACGCTGCGCCGTGATCCGCTCTGGCAGCTGGCCTGCAGCGATGCGCGCGGGACAACGCCCCTGGCCCAGGACCGGCCCTCTCAAGCCACGCTGTCGCGGCTGCTGACCTGCCTCGGGCGCTGCGACAATATCGATGCCGTGCACGAAGGCCTGCTGCGACTGGTGATCTGGCGCCTGACCGCGCTGAAGAACGGCGAGCGCCCCAAGCAGCTGACGCTGGACATCGACGGCCTGCCGATCGAGGTCCACGGCCACCAGGGCGGCTCGGCCTATCATGGCCTGTACGGCGCGCGGATCTATTCACCGCTGGTCGCCTCGCTGGCAGAAACCGGCGACATGGTGGGCGGCCTGCTGCGCGAGGGCAACGCCGGCCCGGCCGAGAACGCCGACACCTGGATCCCGCATCTGGTGCGGCGACTCAACGAGAGCACCGGCGCCCAGGTTCGGGTGCGCATCGACGCCGGTTTCACCGACAACGCGACGCTGGAGGCCCTGGAAGAGTGCGACATCGAGTACCTGGGCCGACTGCGCAGTCACTCCGGCCTGCAGAAACTGGCGGCACCGCACCTGAAGCGGCCACCCGGCCGGCCACCCGAGCAGCCTCGCGAGTGGTGCCACGATCTGGAGTATCAAGCGGGCTCTTGGTCGGCACCGCGTCGCGTGGTGCTGGTGGTGCAGGAACGCCCCGATGACCTGCTGCTGCATGCCTTCTTCCTGGTCACCAACCTCGGCAAGTTCGACTGGCCGCCGGAGAAGGTCCTGGCGCTCTACCGCAAGCGCGGCAGCGCCGAGGCGCACATGGGCGAGGTGAAGTCGGCGCTCGACGTGCACCTCTCGTCGACCGATCGCGGCGCCTCCACCGTTCAGGACGTGATGGCCCGCAACGAGGTGAGCCTGCTGCTCAGCCTCTACGCCTACCAGGTCCTGCATGGCCTGCGCTGCCTGCTGGAGCGGCAGACCCGGCAAGGCTGGAGCCTCAGCCGGATGCGCGAGCAGGTGCTGAAGGTCACCGCCACGCTGAGGCTGCACGCTCGGCGAATCACCGTTCATCTGGGTGCCGCCGCCGACAAGTGGTGGCCGACGCTGCTGAAGGGGTTGCCGAAGCTGACCGCACTGAGCTGACGCTCCTGCGAGACCACCACAGCATCAGAAAGCGAGCGACCGGAGCGGCGGTCGGCGATCACGGCTGCTTGGACGGCCGCCATTGATTCCAAAGAGCTATAAGTAAGTAGGAAAAGGGCTGCGTTCTGGCATTACTCAACAGCCACTCGCGCTGAAGAGGCGAATCCTGATAAGCAATGCCAACAGCCAGTACCTTCAGACCGCTCAATCAGCGCCCTCGTGAATAAGGCGGGATAACGCGAGGTCAGAAACGGTCGCCAGCAAGCCATCATTCCGTTCTGCATGGCGTCTGGGGCAACATTGCATCATTCCCGCAAAGGCGATCTTCGAACCTGATTGGCGCTCCGGGAAAGCGGTTCCGACTCGTATCACTCGGGCAGATGGAGGGCTCATGAGCATTGCAGGTCTCTGGGAACGCTGGATCAACCCTGACGGTGAAACCGTGTATAGCTATTCGATGCTCACGGTCAACGCCGACGACCACACCATGATGAAAAACTACCATCGCCAGGGCAGTGAGAAGAGAATGGTAGTCATCTTGCCGAATGGGGCGCTCAAGGACTGGCTGACCGCACCAGCAGCGGAAAGCATGGCATTCATGAGGCAATACCCTGCTCACCGGCTACAAGCTGAGCCAATGCCGAAAGAATCCGGTCGCCGCAAGAGAAGCTAGAACAGGCATGCATCGCAAACCGCCAAAGTAGCTTTTAACTCAAAGCGCTTGCTTGTAAAGGTTAGTCAGGAATTTTTCAATTGTATCGATCGTAGAGTCAATAAAGGCTCTCTCAACCGTAATTTGATTATTCCAGCCATAAGATAGACCGCTTGTATCACGTATTATCACTTCAAGTGATGTGAGTTCTCCAGGTGGCTCGCTTCTTTTGACATAGCCTTCTTCGTGGACAATCTGGTTTCTAACCTTGTTAAATTTCATAAGATCCACCCAATAGCCGTTCATGCCATTGGACTGAAAATCTAGTCCTGCAATTTTCGAGAGATAAATCCTCGAGCCTTCCACTCCACTCTTCTGCAGGTCTGCCAGTGAGATCGGGAGATTATCTTTTTTCTTCAACCTTTTGCAAAGCATGACCATTTGCTTTTCAAGGAAAGAATATAAGGAAACTACGGTGGACCTTCTGAATGTCCCAACGAATACGTTTTCTATTTGCGAAACATCATCAGAAAGAAATTCCATTATCTCCTGATATTCATACTCATCTCGACCGAAGTTTTCACGCGGCAAATCATAGGAATTGATAAGCGCTTGTTTATCACTATGGAATTTGCTGTCCAGCTCATCAGTGTATTTACGAAAATCCTCTAATCTATCGATACAAGCATTGATGACAAGAGCTTGCATCGCGCTTTTCGATAAACCATTTCTCAAGCTGTTGGGCATAAGGAACCTCTATCAGTTTTCATTTGGCCATCCCGCTATCCCCCGCCAAGGGCGGATCGAGGTGATTGAATACACAGAGCGCTCATCCTGGCCCTGAAATGTGTCGACACGCTCTACCTCGTCATCTACTGCCAAGGGCCTGCCCTTGAAGTCGATAATAGTTGCTGTCGGATCATCGTTACCCCACTCAGCCTGAAACCATCGATGTTCCCCTGTCATGTCTATTAGCACGAAAGGGTAGAGTGTCAGCCGCTCTTTCTCGTCTGCGCGCTCTTTAGCATAGCCATACATCTCGTCTGACCACAGTCGGCCATCCTGGCCAATGAGCGCCACCAAACGCATAACGCTTTTACGATCGGCCGTGTATTCGAGGTCAATCTGTACTGGTTGGTTACTTGTAACTATCGTCTCTTCCGGGCTCGTATCATTCAGTGCCATTTCTATCGGTCTCAGCCTTTCGTCTTGGGAATCTTTATCCCGTCCAGCTTGTAGTGCTCGCCTAGCTCAATAGCGCGGCGCACCGATTCCAATACCGGCTTGCGAACTGCGCGGTAGCGGGTAGAGTCAGGCGAGGCGAACCAACCCTTCACCGTCTCCACGCTATACCCAGTCAGGGTGGCCACATGATTCTGGTTCAAGCCATGCCGCTCCATAAGCTGACGGAGAGCTTCATTCGTCGGTTTCTCGGAAGTGCTCATTAATATCTCTCTATATATCGCTACTGGTGCCTACCAGCAACGTTCGTTCATATATGGCGCCTTACAGCGCATCTAAGGTGGAGACTACGCTTCAAGGCCCCAGCAGCGCCTAGCGCGATCCCTGGCTCTCTCCTGTGTGTGCGCTTCAGGAAGAGCAGGGGAGCTGTCCTGGTTGAAGTGCGCCAACAAGTCGCCAAACAGCGTGGAGTCTCGTAGGTCGAGGTCGATGCCTACCAGCCCATCGACTGCTTGGTGAATCTCCATGACAGACCAAGGCTCCAGCTGAGCTATGCACTCATTGTCGCGAATAAGACGCTGGATCTCAGGATGCTCCTTGATCGTCTCGATCTGCACGGTTGATGCCCTGAGGTTCGCCATGTGGCCTCCAATTTAATAGGTACTGCTGATAGTTTAATGTGCAATGCACACGACTGCAATGTTTGTAAGTCTTCTGTAATAACAATCAATACCCCATGCAGTCTCGCTTTTAAGGCTGTTTATTGCTCGCTCAGGCTGATTAACAGAAGCTATAAAAGTGTGCGTTTAGCTTGAAAAAGTGTGCATTGCACATTATTATAAAGGTCATCAGCTACACGACCTTGAGACATACCATGAACCTAGCGATCAACCTCGACACCGACACCGCTATGCCGGCTTCATTCGAGCCTGCTTCTACCTCTCTGCCCGAGCGCGTTCGCCAGGCCATCGATCTCCTGAAAACTATTATTACCGAGCAACCTACCTCGCTTGTGCTCGCCTATGAATCGCCCCGGGTTCCGTAGACACCTCCAGGCCTTATACTGAAGGCAGTTAGGAGGACTCATGAGCCGTCAACGATATACCGAAGAATTCAAGATCGAAGCCGTCAAGCAAGTCACAGAACGGGGCCATCCCGTCGCCGAGGTCGCAGCTCGGTTGGGCGTGTCCGGCCATAGTTTGTACCAGTGGCTCAAGCGCTATACCAAGCCTGCAGAACAACGCCAGCAGGACGATGACCTTCAAGCTGAGAATCGGCGATTAAAGGCGGAGCTGAAACGTGTATCAGAAGAGCGAGATATACTAAAAAAGGCCACCGCGTACTTCGCCAGGGAGTCCGACTGAGGTACGCGTTCATTCAGGACCATGCGAATCAGTATCCGGTGCGCCGGTTGTGTAGCATGATGGACGTGCACCCCAGCGGTTATTATGCCTGGTGCCGTAACGCCATGTCTGACCGGGCACGAGACGACCAGCGCCTACTGGGGCTGATCAAGCACGCCTGGCTTGAGAGTGGCGGTGTATACGGTTATCGCAAGATTCACCAGGACCTGCGAGAGATCGGTGAAGTCTGTGGCAAGCATCGAGTGGCCCGTCTGATGCGTGAGGAAGGACTACGTTCACAAACCGGTTATCGGCGACGGCCGGGCCGCTATGGCGGCAAGCCAGCGGTAGTATCACCTAACCACCTGAATCGTCAGTTTGACGTAACGGCACCCAACGTTGCATGGGTCACCGACATCACTTACATCCGCACTTACGAGGGCTGGCTCTACTTGTCGGTGGTGATCGACCTGTTCTCTCGGCAGGTGGTGGGATGGTCAATGAAGCCTCGCATGACGACAGATCTGGCACTGGATGCCTTGCTGTCCGCCGTCTGGCGGAGGAAGCCCCAAAAGCCCGTCATGATTCATTCGGATAGGGTAGTCAGTTCAGCAGCTCGGATTGGCAAAGTTTTTTGAAGGCCAATCATCTGGAGGGCAGCATGAGCCGCCGGGGCAACTGTCACGACAATGCTGTTGCTGAAAGCTTCTTCCAGCTCCTCAAGCGAGAGCGAATCAAGCAGCGTATCTATCCAACCCGAGAGGCTGCTAAAAGCGATGTGTTCGATTACATTGAAATGTTCTACAACCCAAGACGCCGCCACGGCACGAGTGATGACGTGTCACCCGTTGAGTACGAACGGCGGTATTTCCAGAGCCTGACGGGTGTCTAGAAGACCCGGGGCGATTCAGATTTATCTTCGAGTAGATATTGTTACTTAATAGCAATCATCCTAAGTCGTAAAGCATTGCCAATCACGCTCACTGAAGAGAGTGACATCGCCGCCGCCGCGATAATCGGTGATAACAGCATACCTGTGAAGGGGTACAAAATCCCTGCGGCAATGGGGATGCCTGCCGCGTTGTAAGCAAAGGCAAAAAAGAGATTTTGGCGAATATTACGCATGGTGGCTTTTGAGAGCTTATGCGCCGTGGCAATACCGGTAAGATCTCCTCGCAGTAGAGTAACCCCAGCGCTTTCTATCGCCACATCGGTGCCGGTTCCCATGGCAATGCCGACATCCGCTGTAGCCAGCGCAGGTGCATCGTTCACGCCGTCGCCGGCCATGACAACAATGCGCCCTTCATCACGGAGACGCTGAATCACTCGGCCTTTATCCTCTGGAAGCACTTCAGCTTCGACCTCATCAATGCCTAGCCGACGTGCCACAGCGTTGGCGGAGGTGCGATTATCGCCTGTCAGCATCACCACTCGAATGCCGTCAGCCTGGAGTGAACGAATGGCTTCTTCGGTGGTTTCCTTGACCGGATCGGCAATGGCGAGCAGCCCAGCTAAATTCCCGTCGATGCTCGCAAAGATGACAGTAGCACCGTCGCTGCGCAATTGATCGGCATGTGTGTCTTGAGACTGGGTGTTAACGCCCTCGCTTTCCATCAATAGCCGGTTGCCCAGGGCAATACGCTTGCCATCTATCTGGCCTATAACGCCCATGCCATTGGGAGCCTCGAAGTCCAACGCTTCTGTTAATTTTACCTCTGCCTCTTTAGCCTTTTCGACTATTGCATGGGCCAAGGGGTGCTCGCTGCCTCGCTCAAGACTAGCTGCCAAGCGCAAAAGCTCCGATTCAGCAATGCCTTCAGTGAGAATCAACTCGGTCACTCGTGGTTTGCCTTCGGTAAGCGTGCCGGTTTTGTCGACGACGACGGTGTCGACCTTCTCTAGACGTTCAAGAGCTTCGGCATCGCGAATCAACACGCCTAACTGGGCACCGCGCCCTACACCGACCATAATTGACATGGGGGTAGCAAGACCTAGCGCGCACGGGCAGGCAATGATCAGAACACTAACCGCCGCAATAAGGCCAAACGCCATCGGCGGGGTAGGGCCCCACAATGACCAGGCGATGAAAGCCACAACAGCAATGAGAATAACGACGGGTACAAAGATGCTGGCGACTTTGTCGGCAAGCCCTTGAATGGGTGCGCGGCTGCGCTGGGCGCTGGCGACCATTTGCACAATCTGCGACAGCATCGTGTCCTGGCCCACCTTGTCAGCGCGCATGACAAAGGATCCTTGACCATTGATGCTGCCGCCAATGACGCCATCGCCGACTTCCTTTTTCACCGCTAGTGGTTCACCGGTAACCATGGATTCGTCAACGTTGGAGCGACCTTCCATCACTTCGCCATCTAATGGCACCTTATCGCCGGGGCGCACCCGGAGACGATCCCCTACCTGAACCTGGTCAAGAGAGATATCTTCCTCATTGCCCTGATCATCAAGGCGTCGAGCGGTAGCAGGCGCCAAGTCGAGCAGAGCACGAATAGCGCCAGAGGTTTTTTCACGAGCGCGTAGCTCTAATACTTGTCCCAGTAAAACTAAAACGACAATCACTGCCGCTGCTTCGAAATAAACGGCCACCGAACCATCGGCTTGACGGAAGGCGTCGGGAAAGATGCCCGGTGTGAGGGTGGCCAGCAAACTGTAGAGCAACGCGGTGCCGGTACCGATCGCGATTAGCGTGAACATATTAAGGCTGCGATGCACTAGCGAACGCCATCCGCGTACAAAGAATGGCCAACCTGCCCAGACGACTACCGGCGTTGCCAGCAGCAGTTGAATCCAGTTAGAGGTTTGCTGGGAAATAAAATGCATAAGGCCAAACACGTGGCCACCCATTTCTAGGGCAAACACGGGGAGGGTCAGTACTAGGCCGATCCAGAAACGCCTGGTCATGTCCTTGAGTTCGTCCGAAGGGCCGGTGTCAGCAGAGACGGTCTCAGGTTCCAGCGCCATGCCACAGATTGGACAGTCGCCTGGGCCTTCTCGTCGAACTTCTGGGTGCATCGGGCAAGTATAAATAGACCCCGAGGGTACTGACGCTTGTGACTGTTTGCTTGGCTCAAGATACGCATCAGGCTTGGCAATAAACTTTTCCTGACACTTTTCTGAGCAGAAGTACCAAGTCTTACCCGCGTGATCGGCACGGTGGCGGGAGGTATGGGGATCAACGTCCATGCCACAAACAGGGTCTTTCACCTTTGTCTCGTTATGGTCTTCAGACATCGTTCATTCTCCCCGTTTGGCGAACAAGGCGCATGGCTTCGTGCTCTTCAAGTGCTAAAAGGGAATCTAAGAGCTCTTTAGCCTCAGGAATTTCCGCTTTGCCAACGAGGGTTCGATAAAGGTTTATCGTTTGTTCATGGAAATCAAAAACCTCTCGGCAAATGTCGTCAACACTTAGCGTGGAATAGGGCGCATCGCAGGTACGATGCGTACGGATAGGTTTATGCTCCAAATAGTCATAAACGTAGGTTTTTAATGCTTTCGCGTCAGCAGTCTGTTCAAAGCGCGCCACAACGCGCTGCATTTCCGCTTCCTGTGCAGCTAAGTAATTGAGCAACATGCGAGCGCGCTCTTCTTCGTGTATATCGGCGCAATGAGCAAGGCAAGCTGCAAGATGCTCGTGTAACTGACGGGTCCAATCGATCAATTCACCAAAGGTTCTAACGTCCATTTGGTACCTCCTATAACGCTATTAACGTTAATGAGTGTGAGAGTGCTCGCTATCGTTTGAAGCGTCGCGTTTGGATAGGAAAATCCATTCGCCGAGTAAAAGAGTAGCCATTACTACGCCAGCAACGATGAGCACCATGGGGTCCGAGATGGCTTTTACCCATAAAAAGCCGATTAACACGACAGCATCTAGTAGTATGGCAATGCTAGGAATAACAGGATTAGCCCCCACTCTGTCCTTGAGATGACGAAGCACACCCCAGTGGATGGCCATATCCATGATCAGGTAGAAAATGATGCCTAATGCTGCGATGCGGCTCAGGTCAAAAAAAGCGGTGAGCACTAAGCCAAATACGATGGTGTACACCAGTGTATGCTTTTGTACACTGCCGGGCATGTGGAAATGGCGGTGAGGAACCAGCTTCATTTCTGTCAGCATGGCGAGCATGCGTGAAACGGCAAAGACGCTGGCGATGATACCGCCCGCCGTTGCCAACATGGCGAGAATGACGGTAAACGCAACTGCCGCTTCACCCAGTGCGGGACGGGCAGCGGCGGCCAGGGAGTAGTCTTGGGTTTCGATAATTTCAGGCAAAGATAGGTTGCTGGCAACGGCAAAACCGACAAGGGCATAGATCACCACGCATAGCGCAATCGAGATCGTGATAGCTTTGCCAAGATTCCGCTTAGGATCTTTAAGCTCCGAACCACTATTGGTAATCGTCGTGAAGCCTTTAAATGCCAGTATGCCGAGCGCCGTAGCACCTAAAAAGCCCGTTATCGTAGGCGTAGGTGCATCGTTGCCAGCACCCATTTCGATGGAGTCGGCAATAAACACGCCGACAATACCAAACACTATAATGCCACCTATTTTGATAAATCCGAGCACCGAGGCGACGGTCTCGATCAAGCGGTTGGCGGATAAATTGATCAAAAAGGCTATTAGCAGTAAACCAACCCCGAGTAGGGGCACAAATAGTGAACGATCCCCCAGGTCAAACAACTCAAGCGTGTAGGAACCAAACGTTCTCGCCAAAAAACTCTGTGCGATCACCATGGAAAAATACATCAGGAGGGCATGAAAGGCGGTGGGAAGCGTCGGGCCATACGCTTTCTGTAAATACATGCCAATCCCACCTGCTGATGGGAAGGTATTGGACATTTTAACGTAAGAATAAGCGCTGAAAGAGACAATGACGGCAGCGGCCAGAAAGGCTAGAGGAAATAGCCGACCAGTCATTTCGGCCATTTGGCCGGTTAGCGCAAAAATACCGGCCCCAATCATCACGCCGGTGCCTAATGCAACGGCACCGACCAACGAAAGACTGTTTTCTTTATATTGTGGCGTTCTATCCTGCCCAACCATGAAAGCGACTCCTTGTATTAACGGCAACCACAGCAGCAATAACTGCCGAGGACTCCTGTGCGGTGTTTTTTGATGCTATATAAATTAAATATAGAACCTATGTGCAGCCACATGGCAAATGACTAACGGAAGGTCTGATTTTGCGAGGCCACAGGCAAGCAGCTCTTACCCTAAACTAGCTAGTCTTGCTCCTGGTTGTGTCATGTAGCCGTTATGACTATTAATGACAGCTCCAAGGTTCCTGTTTAGCGTTGTCTTTAACGTTCTGATCGACGAAACGGTAATACTCCTTCTTAAAGCGGTTCCACCGATCAGCGCTGACCTGTATGTCATGGAGCTTGAGAATTTTTTCAACGTCATCGATGCAGAGCCTCAGCGCATCGTAAGCAAGGCTGATATTTCGGTTTTTCTCGTTGTAGACCACCTTATCCATTCCATAGAGTCGGTCGATATCTGACAGCGCTTCTTCAATGCGTTTGGATTTACTAGGCTTGATTTTTAAATTCCGAGTCACCAGTGTGTTTTTGGAAACACCCAAGCGGTGCTCTTGTTGTGTCGTTTTCATGGTCTTTCTCCCAGGCGCGTACATGTATATATAGAGTGGTTCAGTCCTTGTCTATTTTGTCCTTATGACCGCCGTGGTGTTTATGCATGAAAATATGCATCAGTGGGCATGCTGCCAAAAAGAGGAAAGGTAAGAACTGAAATAGGTGGAGACGGTGCTCGGTTCCAATCAGGTATCCCGCCCAAATGACAAACCCAGCAAGTGGCACCCACAACATCAGCAAACGACTACTTGTACTGTTACTCATAATCACCTCAGTAACTCGCCCAAAGAGCCAACAGCAGTTAAGGCCGTTGGTTTGGGAAAAATCAAATAAATAACCCCAATAACAGCATGGATGATTTGTCTGAACGCAACCTGAACAGCATCGGAGGGAAATATGATCCTGATCAAGCGCCTCGCAAAAAGTAGGCGATAATTACCCAAGCGGTATCCATAGCCTCATTCCCATCATCATTAGGTTTTCGGTGAGCGATACAAAGCTTAATGGGTATTACTGTTGCCGACACAGGCGCACTTGAGCTCACGTTTATCGAGGTATATCGCTTTAAAGACAGAACCTGTCACACGGTGCCAACGAATAGCGCCAGTGGCGCAGCCAGCCAGATAAGCGTATCGGCCAGCAATTAGTAGCTTCGGAAGTATCTAGGCGTGAAGGTAAACGTAACTGAAGGGGACTTGGCGCTGGGCGTGCAGGTCATAGTTGAGAAACATGGCGCTAAAGCTCGCTACGCCCTGCAGCTTTTGCAGACCCGGGGGTATGATCGCTGTGGCTACGGCATACTCTAGCACGCGTGCAGTGAATATTATGCACTGAACCTCCCAACTGGCAGAAAAATCGATGAGTAACGCAGTGGCAAAAATTGCCAGCACAGGGCGATAGGTGGTCGCATTAGGGTCTGAAACGCTAACTCCCAGGTGCTCATGAAGCTCTTCATAGCCGCCAATACGTTCATAGCCCAGATATCCCTGGGAAATCGTATCGACATGTTCCTGCTCTGTAAACGCGTCAATCTCTTATCGCGAAGTCAGCAGGTTTACGTTCACCTAAGGCCCATGTGCACGAGCAGGTCAACGATCTACAAGCCAAACGGACATATGTACTCTCCTGTTTGCAACCATAAGCGCGAGCGCTGGAGTGGGTCGTTGTCACCGTTATGAACCTCTTAGTTGTTTATTAACACTATATTGCTTACCTAACATAATAATCTAACTCCCTTCCACAGCCTTCAGATCAAATATGTGGCGCGACGAAAACTTTATTGTGAAGTGAGCCAGTCAATCTTACTAAGCCTGAAGGCGCCTCAGTCGTTAGGTAATAAGTTTATTTTATATGAAATTTGTTAACTTCCATGTCTCAACATAAACATTTGAGATTCGCTAAAGTGTATATTTATTCGCTGACAATGCGAAGTTGGTTTTCTAAGTAAGGGCTAGCATTCGCCGGGAGCAGGTTTGTCGGAGTTAAAAGGACCAAGAGGTTGTTTTCTACTTAATAACACAAGTGGGCGGTTGAGACGGTAGCTAACAGTGTGGTGACCCATAAGGTGACTAAGAAAATTTGTTATAGGGCATAGACACTATTATTTACTCTGGGGGTATTCCAGTTTGTATTGGAAAGGGGTTCTCAATACTTTCGTCTGCTTGGTGACGCCTTTGCTCTTGTGTCCATAATATCTTGAGATAATTCACCACATCTCGTATCTCGCTGGGAGCCAAAACTTCCTGATACGCTGGCATCGTTAGCCTATCGGTTTTATTCCAGGGGTCGCGCCAACCCTCGGCAATAATTCGGTAGAGCATGGCATCAGAGTGTTTCCAGGTATGGCCCTCTGGCCCATGTGGTGGAGCAGGTAACTCGCCTAGAGCATTTTGCTCTTCCCAGTTGGGCATGCCTTCGCCTTGTGTACCGTGGCAACTAGCACAGTATTGTCGGTAAACTCTTTTTCCGTCTTCCAGCTGAGGAGTATCGCTTGAAAAAGGACGGTCCTCAGCCATGGCGTGCCCCACAACCATTAGCGTCAGCCATGAGGCAGTGAAAAAACAGTGCTTACGCATCGGGATAAGTCCAGGATTGGCCTTCGTCTTCACTGTGTAGAAGTTCCCCTTTCTGGTTTAAACCATAGAGAGTGTCTTTGGCGGAGAGTGTGAGTGCAACGAGCTCTGTGCCGTCACCAGCTACTTGTTGCCACTCTTGACCACCCGTTTCACTACGCCATAGTCCTTGCTGTGTAACCACATAGACTCGCTTTGGGTTGCCAAGGCTATAAGCCACATCATAGACGCTGCCAGCATCAAGTGCTCCGGTCGGTCTCCAACCGCAAAAGCAGTCCATCGATAGACGCACCGCATCGTCCGATACCCCGTAGAGCCAGCCGGTCTGCATGCTGCCTTCCATGTCAGAGTGGACGAGTCGGTTAATCTTTTGTGAAGGACCACTGTCCATTTTTTTCCAGGTGGTGCCAGCATCCTCGCTTTGGTAGATGCCGTCTTCTTCAATTACCGCATAAAGTGTTTCGTTCTGACGGCGATGTACAGCTAGCGCAGTAACCTCTCGGCTAGGTAGGTTAGCGCTAAGCTCTTGCCAGGTTTCTCCATTGTCGGTGCTACGCTGCACCCCGATTGAGGGGCCTGCGATATAGAGCGCTTGCGGATCAGTGGAGGGGACCGATACCGCGCGCAACTGGCCTTCATTCACGTCTTCGGGCAAGGGAATCGCATTCCAGGTCATGCCTTCATCGGCACGCTGGAATAGTTGGTTAGCCTCAATTTTAAACAGTCGTTTGCCTGTTACGTCATATTGCAGTGCAAGCAACCCTTCTTCAGTTGCCAAGGCCGTAATGGCGCTGCCAAAGCTGACTGCGGCCAAGCCTGTCAGTAAGAAGACACGTAAAAAACGACTCACGATCATGTGCATTTCAATATTTCCTTAAATAACGATTAGCCGATAACACCTAGGGCAGGGAAAGTACGCAATAACCAATATGACAGCTCGGATAGTTTGCCTGTGATCATTAAGCTACCCATCAGAATCATGATCAACCCAGCCGCTATATGTATGAAATGCCCCCAGCGACGCAGGAATTTCTGGTGCTTTATGAAGCGATCGAGCGAAATAGCACTCAGCATGAAGGGCACACCCAGACCCAAAGAATAAACGCCGAGCAACGCCATGCCGCTCCAGGCGTTGGCCGTGGAAGCGCTGACGGTAAGAATGGCACCCAAAATCGGGCCAATGCAGGGGGTCCAGCCAAATGCAAACGCTAAACCAAGCAGATAAGCCGCACTGCGGCTTCCGCCGACGTCCTTCAGTCGACCCATAAACCGCCATTCTTGCTGAAACCAGCGCCACGGCATGAGCCCGGTCATGAAGGCACCAAACAGGATGACGATAAGGCCACCGACTAGGTTTGCTTCTTGGCGATACACCAACAGCAGACGACCAATGGCTGTGGCACTGGCTCCCAGCATCAAAAAAACGGTTGAAAAACCGAGCACGAACCACATTGACTGGGTTAATACCCGAAGACGCTCTCGTCTATCCGCTTCCTGTAGTTGTCCGAGCGAGCGGCCGGTCATGAATGAAAGATAGCCAGGCACAAGTGGCAAAACACAGGGCGAAATAAACGAGATCAGGCCTGCCAGAAAGGCAGTGGCAAGTCCTATATTGGCTACTTCAAGCATTATCCTTTACCTATGCTAGGCTTGGAATTTTGACGAGGACTGCTTGATTGACTCGCTTTGATCTACTATTTGGTGAGTGGTGGGCGCTGTGTCGGCATTCACTTCTGAAGCGTCTTCTACCTGGGCCTGAACATTGGTAGCGTCGCTTTGCTCGGTCGCTTCACCTTTTTTGTCTTTGCACTTCATTATGCATAGGCCTAATCCGCACATAATGAGACATGGCAATAGGCTCAATAGAATAGGCGCGATGCCGAGCAAGACCAGGTTATCCCAGCCAAAAGCAAGGCCGCCAGCCACTGCCACGCCACCCAGCAACATCAGGCCGCGAGGCCCTGTCAACAGGCCTTGTAGCCCCGATTTTTGTTTGCTCTGTTGGGTTTTGTCGTCACAACAACTCATGGTGCTACCTCATTATCTGGTTGCAATCATTTCGGTAAGAAAGTCGATCATGTCTTGAGTGTTCCACTCGGCTTCCCCCACGAGGCGCCCAATTTCTTTGCCTTGGCGGTCAAGTAGCAGCGTCGTGGGAATACCTACAGCCCCAAGATCTGCACTAGCCATCCCGGTTTTATCTATATAGGGAGCCAGATGCTCAATGCCTATCTCTTGATAAAATTCATTAACAATCTCGATCCCCTTACGGTCGATCGATAAGGCGACCACTTCAAAATTATCGCTGCCAAGCTCAGCCTGGAGGGCATCTAAAGTGGGCATTTCCTCTCGACAAGGCCCACACCATGTTGCCCAGATGTTGAGTAAAATCAGTTTTCCTTCAAAGTCAGCCAACGTTAAAGGGGTGCCGCCGCTATCCTCGAAACTGATTTCCGATACGTCGTTGGGGGTGGCCCAGAGAAGAAACCCTTGTGGCCCTGAGCTTTCTGACGGGGCGGCCATGGCAAGGGATGTGGCAGTCATCAGAAATACGGCTACGAGATATCCTGCCAGGATGGGTAGTTTCATCGCCACACTATCCCTTAGTGAGTCGCGTAAATGTCGGGGCTATCGGTCGGTTGCGAGGCTATGGCATAGACCTCGAGCGGGCCGCGTTTTTCTCCCGACATGCCCGGTGAGCCAAGCGGCATTCCCGGCACACTCAGCCCTATGATAGAGGGCTTTTCATCAAGCACTTGGGTCACACTCTCAACAGGCACATGCCCTTCGAAGAGATAGTCTCCTACGACCGTGGTATGGCAGCCATGCAGTTCTTCAGGGACGTTATACTCGGCTTTCATTTCCACTAGATCATGGGTGTCGACCGTCTCCACGTCGAAGCCGTTTTGTTCCAAATATTTGGCATATTCGGCACAACACCCGCAATTGGGATTTTTGTAGAGGGTCGCTGATATATCAGCCGCCAATCCCGATACGGGAAAAGCCAGCAAAGACGTAACAGCTAACGCTTGCCAATGTTTCATATATTGAGTGTCCGGTTAGTTAACAGGGCGGAAGGTCTCATTGACGCTGCCCGCATAAGAAAAAGGTTGCTTGCGTACAAGCAACCCCATCCGAGTCGTTTCAAGCGTCGTCGTTCTCATGCTGCATGTTTTCCATCATGGCGTTACATTTTTCCATCACGGATTTCATATCGCCCATCATGTCGTGCATACCACCTTCTTGCATCATATTGCTATGCATGTCATTGCCCTCCATCGGCTCCTGCTGATTCTCTTCTTGGGCAAGAAGCGAGCTAGCTCCGAAGCTACTGGCAGCAACAATGGCGGTAAACAGGATCGCAGTATTACGTTTACGCATGACACTCTCCTCCGTGTGTGAATCACTCTGCCAAACGAGCTGGTGGTAGGACTTGATTACGGTTTTTACCTTGTGGCAGAGGTGCTTTTGTAAGATATCCTTAAAGCAGACTTTAAGGTCAAGGCCTCATTTTAAATTTCGATGTACAACCGAAAGGTTTGCCATAAACGCTCAATTGAAGACTTGACCTTTGGGCAGCCTGGCGGTTGTAAGCTGGCTACGAGTAAACAAATGAGGGTAAGCCAATGCGAGTTTCCGAGCTGGCTCAGACGGGAGGGGTAACGGCAGAAACAGTACGTCACTATACAAGGGAAGGGTTGTTGCAACCGCACCGCGACCCGCGCAACGGTTATCAACTCTACGATATAGAGTCCTTGGGGCGCCTACGTTTTATCGACTGCCTGCGTTCGCTGGGCGTTAGTCTTCCAGAGATCAAACAAATATTATCTTGGGCGGATCAAGGCACCGTAGAGTTTAATGAACCAGTACCACTCGCCACTCAAAGGCGACGTCTGAACTTGCGGACCCAAGAACTCCAGGTGATAGAGCGATGGTTAGATAACATGAACCAAGACAAGATGACTGAAAGCTTCAGTCTGAAGGAACTAATCGAATCGCTTGGGACAGGTAAATTAGTTTTCGAGGCTAATGATTCGCGAAGTAATCATTAGTGATGCGGCGAAGTCATGGCACTGTGCGTATCCATCATCCCTATCATGGATTGCAGATGCCAGAGTTGCCAGACGGCAAACGTAATAATCAGCAGCGCTGCTAGCGTACGAGTCGCGGGGCTACGTATCCATATTGAGACACGGCGCGCTGCCACTCCGGTCGCTAGGACGGCAGGCAAGGTGCCGAGCCCAAAGGGCCCCCATCATCGCGGCGGCACGCAATGGCTCGGCTACAGCAAGACTCCAGGCCAGCATCGAATAGATTAGCCCACAGGGCATCCAGCCCCATAGCGAGCCAAGTGCGAATGCTTGGGGTACTTTTACAACAGGCATCAAGCGACGGCCTATTGGTTCGATGCGGCGCCACAGGACGCGCCCCAGTGCCTCGATACGTAGCAAGCCCTTCCACCAGTTGGCGATATACAGTGCCATTAGTATCAACATGACCGCCGCCAGGATACGCAACACCAGGGCGAAGCTGTCCAGTGCATGGTTGAGCACGGAACCGAGCAGGGCCACCAAGGCACCAGCGATCATGTAGCTGCTGATACGACCTAAATTATAGCCGAGCAACAGACCTGCTAAACGCCTCGGCTGTCGCATGCTGGGGGGCACAGCAAAGGTCAGGGCACTCATGATGCCGCCACACATGCCGATACAGTGCGCGCCTCCCAGCAAGCCGAAGACGAAGGCCGCCGCCAGCGGCGGCAGGCTCATGTCGGCGGGATTCATTTAAGGGGCACCTTTGGAGCTACCCGCCGTATCACGGGAGGGGCTGATGGTGAAGGCCGCCGGAGGCGAACCGTACGGTGATACGAGTTCGACCTGTTCGGGTGGATAGCAGAGTCCTTGGTCGGAACAGCCCTGAAAGGTCACCATGATGGCCAGCGGCCCGGTAACGGTGTCGCTCGCCTCGATGGGCGCACTCACCAACACCTGATCGTAGAAAACGTTAATGTTCCCTAAAGACGCGTGCGACATTGGCTCGCCAGGAGGCAAAGCCAACTCACCGAAATTGATATCTTGAGAGAGACTCTCAATCGCGAACTGATGCCGGTGAAGGTAGTAATTTTCGGCGGCGGTGAAGCCGATATAAACTCGATCATCGTCTCGCCAGGCGGTGGTTCGGAAGGCTTCTTTAGCCGGTAGAAAGTCACGTTGGGGCGAACGGTTAAAGGGGGAACTTTTGTCACCAACCTCAAACATCTCTTCACGTGCCGCTACCGGGGTGACTATAAAGAGTGCCACCGTTAGAAAAGCGAAGACTTGTTTCATGAGTTTAACGCCGCCTTTGGCTTATCCATTGGCTGACCTCTGGACCAAGCGACCAGAGCAAAGCCCGCGACGATCATTGGTAGTGTCAGTAGCTGCCCCATGGTTAACCAGCCAAAAGCGATGAATCCCAACTGAGGGTCGGGGAGGCGCACGAACTCTACGATGAAACGGAAGGCTCCATACAGAAGCAGGAACAGCCCAGAGATGAGGCCCCGCTGACGTGGTCGGCGCGATAGCCACCACAGCACGGCAAACAACACGACACCTTCAAGGGCAAACTCGTAGAGAGCCGAAGGATGCCGTGGCTCTGGGCCCAGCTCCATCATGGATGGAAACACCATTGCCCAAGGTACATCACTAACTCTCCCCGGTAACTCGTGATTGATGAAGTTCCCGAGGCGACCCGCTCCCAGGCCGATGGGGACTAACGGAGCAATGAAGTCGGTCAGTTGAATAAAAGCCAGTTGATGTTTGCGAGCAAACAGCCAGGCAGCCACTAACACACCGGCAAGGCCGCCATGAAAGCTCATGCCTCCTTCCCAGATTTTTAGTAACCAAAGGGGGTTGGCTTGCAGTTGTTCGAGCCCGTAAAACAGTGCATAGCCAAGGCGGCCGCCAACGATGATGCCGATGGCGGCGTAGAAGATCAGGTCGCCTATATCATCGTGGCTTAGGCCGAGTCGGTGGGCGCGACGCCGACCCAACCACCAAGCGGCCACTAGCCCGATTACATACATTAAGCCATACCAGTGAATCTGAAGAGGGCCTATGGCGATGGCGATCGGGTCGATTTGAGGGTATTGCAGCATATATCTTCCTTAATCAATCGTTACTGTTGGAGTCATCAACAAAAATTATTGCGTCTTAAGAGCCGTTTTATCGTTTCCACTTCTCGACTTCCTGGATGACTCGCTCAACATCTTCAGAAGTTATGTAACCTGTATGTTTGTAACGAATAGTGCCCTCGGTATCGACCAGATAGCTTTCGGGTGCGCCATAAACACCTAGCTCAAAACCTAGGTTACCCTCTGGATCAAAAATATTGACTTCAAAAGGATTCCCAAACTCGTCAAGAAACTCGAGTCCCTTTGCCTGGGTATCCTTGTAGTTGATGCCAACCAAGCGGACGCCTCGCGCGGCTAAGTCCAATAACTGCGGCATTTCATGCTTGCAAGTGGGGCACCACTCTCCCCAAACATTGACCAATGTCACCTTATCTTTAAAAAGAGATTCATCAACGACCCTTGAGGGGTCTTCCAGCGTCGTCAGGTTGAAGGCCGGAAACGGCTGAGCTAACAAGGGGGAATCTCTGGCGCTAGGATCCATTGATAAGCCCTGATAAAAGAAAAAGCTCAAACCAAAAAAGCCCAATAGGGGTAAAAATAGCAATGTCCGAGATTTCACGTATACGTCTCACAGGTAGTAGCGGGTAAGTGCCTGCTGAGCATTGTTAGTGCTTACGGAAGTTGATTTAGAGCACTCGGTTGCTATCGGTCATG
>Ga0209337_1001145_pt1 | contig 20473 bp, 18 predicted proteins | sample LinPmetageLP53_FD_184044 | JGI IMG/M metagenome (GOLD analysis project Ga0209337, IMG submission 184044) | Marine viral communities from the Pacific Ocean - LP-53 (SPAdes) (version 2) | ecosystem: Environmental > Aquatic > Marine > Oceanic | place: Pacific Ocean | collected 2010-02-08 | reverse complement strand
CCGCGGTTTTTAATTTTGATCCAGGATTAGCTCTACGATGAGCAGCTACTCCTTTTTTAGTCATCCCCGCACCAGACTTAGTAGACCTGTAGTTACCTCCTTTACCCGTAGTCTTACGTATTGGTTTCTGTCTCTTTCTTTCCGCCATTATTTTTTAGCTTTTAATTTTGCTTTTTTACTTAAATTTTTAAAATGAAATAATTTTTGACTGGTTTTACTATGAGTTTTACCTGAATGCACATCTCCATTAGGCATTTTATGCGAGCCCCCTTTATATTCAGTGCCGTCTCGTTTGTAGTGTTTCATACCTTTAGCCATTATTTTTTCCTCTTTTTTGCAGTCTTAGCTGCTTTTTTAAAATTTTTGGACGTAGGAGCCCCTTTAGACCCTGGTTTCCTCATCTTCTCTTTAGACCCCGCCGCTATTCTTTTTCTTTTTGCATGTATATTCGCGTATAAACCTTTTTTAGCCATTAGTCAAAATCCTCCCTTACTATAAATTTAATAAAATCTTGTACTGTTTGTACTTTACCCGCGGAGTTTGTAAACTCAATCTCGCCTTCATAAGTTCCAGCAGCAGGAAAAGCTGCCGCACTAAATACAGCAGCACAAGTACCGCCGCTACCACTTGTTATGCTACAAGTTATTGTTTCAGTTATGGTAGTAGAACCTATCTCTCTTACTCTAAGTTTTACAGCACCATTTGTAATTGGTACAGGGGCCCAAGAATTTGAGTTTTCTTCATCTAATGTAGAACCAGATGCAGCAGCATTACTGTCCTTTAAAGAAAAATTAAGTTCTGGGAAGGTATCCCCAGTTACTAGTTTTATTGTTTCTGAATATGCCATATATCTTTCCTAATTAAAATTATCTAAACCCTGCTCCTACGCCCCCCACTGAACTATAGAATGGTACGCTCCTATCAATAATACCAGCAAAACCCTCATCTAGAAAATCTTCTACTTTTTCAGCTGTAGGGCCAAAAGGAGGTACAAAGAAAGAGTCTCCATATTTTTCGGCTTCTATCATAGGCATTAACATTGTCCAAGGACCAAACACGCCCGACCTATCAAATATTTCAAGCATGTACTCTGGCCATTCCATATTGTCAGTCCTGTACATTCTGTCGCCGCCAGCAGTAAATGGTAGGGCTTTAGCTAGTAAATCTTTAGAAAGCTCTCTTAGTTCTAACCCTACCATAGTTAAAGGTAGTAAAGTTAACCCCCCTAAAGCTAGTAAAGTAGCTGGGCCTCCTATACCTTCTCCGTTATTCCATCTAGTTTGCCCCTCTCTTATGGCGCCACCAACTACATTTTTACCATAGGCATAAAAGAAACTTTTTAACTGCCATAAAAGTTGTAGTCTAGGGTCGTTTACCCAAGTAGGTCTTTCAGCAGCGTTTGGTCTAACTATAGATTCTTCTACAAACTGAGCCATAGCCATTTTTACTCTTTGGCCTTTATCTCCCTCAAACATAAATTTACCAGTAGAGGGGTCTATACTATTTAATATATCTTGTTTAGATATATTAAGTTCTGCTAAGTATCTAGCAGAAGTAGCTGTATTGCTATTAGCATGTTTTTGTAAAAACTGTTCGGCCATACCAGTCGCAAAGACTCTAGTAAACTGTGTATACCACTCTAGCCCTGTTACTCTAAAAAAGCCATCTGTTACTTTTCTGGCGCCCTCGTTCATAACTTCTAACTCTGCCCCATTTATATACATGGTCTCCATGCTTTGCCTAGCAACTACTCCTATTTCATCAGCTAACTCTCTTAGCTCTGTAGGATCTTTTATAGATTTAACGATTGTTCTAATGCCCGGCATTAAAGCGCCAAAATCTTTTGATCTTAATACGGGCCCTGCTAAATCTGGTAAAGAGGCCAAAGTAGCAAAAGTTAATAAAGTAATAACGTTCCAAGTTAATACAGCACTTTGAGCTTTTTTAAAAGTGGGGTTTAAAATCCTGTCGCTTTTACCTAAAAGTGCTTGCACCGTTTCTTGAGCACGTGCTTTATCTACGGGGTCTTTTATTAAATTAAGAGCCTCTTCTATTTTTTTAGCCCCTCCTCTTCTTTCAAACTCAGTTCGTTTTACCGCTGTATCAATATATTTTCTAACCGCTTCTTCTGGCGGAACCAATATACCTGCTTCTCTTAAAACTTTAGTTGGTATATTTCTTAAAGTACGTTGCCTAGAAGAAGGCATACCTAATTTATAAGGGCTTCCTAAGGAATCTTCAACAGCAGATATACCTTCTATAGTGCCATCTGCTGTATCTGCCAGTAAGTTTTCTACAGATTTCATAGCTGCTTTTTCAGAGATATTATTATACTTAGCTATTGCTAGAGCAAATGCTTCTCTAACTACAGGATTGTCACGAACTTCTTGTACGTTTATTTGCCTAGTAAAATAGCTTATTCTATTACCCTCTGCATCTTCTTCAAATAATTCTTTAAATGATAAATCTGTACGTCCTGTTTCTTCAACCATCCTGTCTAAATAATTACGTTTAAAGTTAGTTAAAGCTTCTCTAGCTGCTCTAGCTTTAGGGCTTAATTTATTATCAGGTATTGTGTTGTCTTCTGCTTCTAATAATACAGCACGTGCCTGATCAGTAATTTTTCTATCCGCAGAAGTAAGGCCTATAGCAGTAGCTATATCTCTTACATATTGATTAACTAAAGGGTTTCTAACGTTTAAATAGCCTCTTCCAGATTTTGAAACAGTTTGACTTTGTTGATAGAAAACATCTCTAATCATTCTGCCCCCTTTTTCTAAAGTACCTAAGTAGTTATCTGCGGCATACGTAATAAACTCTGCTCCTTTCTTGTTGGATAACCCCCATATTTGTTTTGCTACTTTTCTTAATTTAGTAGCTATTTCTTTACTTAACCCAGCTTCTTTTGCAAGTTTAAGAGTAGAATCGGTCATGTCGGCTACATAAGCGTCTTGTATATAGGTAGGAGGGGCATACTTGCTATTAAATTCTTCTTTGGTAGAAGTTTTATATGCAGTAGTAACAGCGTTTACATATTCAGTAAATACTGGGTTAGTCTTAAATCTTCTTCTAAGTTCAGGGGCTAAGGTACTAAACAAAGATTTAATTTTATTAAATACTTGTTTAAAATGCCCATTTACAAAAGAAGGAGGCCCTAAATTTTCAGAAGGGGAAGACCCAAAAAGTTTATCTACTTGTTTTCTACCTAAGACAGAATTTGTACTGTTTTGAAAACCACTATCTGACACATACACTACGCCTTTTGGCGTATTTAAATAACCTGGTACAGCTGCATCTGCTAATAAACGAGTTGCTACTTGGTCCGCATACCACTCATCAAAACCTTCTTCAAAAGTGTAGGCGTCATACGTCCCCGACTCTCTGTCTTTTGTATAGGCTTCTTGGAGTTTTTTTCTTAGGGTAGGATTAGCAAGAGATCTATTTCTTTCATTAAGAAATATAACATGGCCTAGTTCATGAGCTAAAGTTAAATACCCTTGAAAAGCTGTAGAAGCATTTCTTTTTGTTTTTGGTGGCATCTTAACAAACACAAAATCTGTGTTACCAAAACTTATTATCCTACCTTTTTTGTTGGGGTTGTTTCTCCATTCTTTTACTTTTTCTTGCACCTCTATACGAGTACTTTCTGGTAATTTATCTAATATTGCATTTAAAGCATCTGTGTTTTGGTCAAATATATATAAATCCCTATGTATACCAAAAAAGTTTTTTTGTGAAAATTTAGCAAATAAATCTTTTATCCCGGGCAACGCTTTATTTAAACTTTCTGTTATATGTACATTAGCTGGGTTTGCAATTTTTCGTTGTTTTGTTCTTAGGGTAGATCTCCTATCTTTAGGAGTAAATTTAACAAAAAGAGGAGAACCATCTTTATCTGTTAGTACGTTACCGTCTATGTCTCTTCTCGCTTTTTGTTCGTTTATAGGTACATTCTCATTGTAGGCTCTGTTTATCTGTTCGGTATATTCATCTTTTTTTAACTCGGGGTCTCGTAGATTTAACCTTTCATTTTTACTAGCGTGTTCTTTTCTAAGTTCTTTTGCTTGTTGTAAAGACTCATCTATCTCTGCTTCTTGAATAATTTCATTCGGGTTAAAAAAACCAGGCTCCATATCAGGAGCTACTTTTCTTTTTTGTACTTTACCTGTCTTACTAAATTTTAATCTTCCCGTCTTTTTATCTTTACGGTCTACTGACACAGAGCCTGTTTCATAAGCTTGGGTCGTATCTATATCTATTCCTGTTGCCCCTAATAAATCTTGTACAGTCTTAGTCTCTCCATTTTGACTGTACACAGGAGCACTAGCAATTTCTTTAGAGTCCATAGGGTTAGATACAATTTCACCCGTTTCTTCTATTACTTTAGGGTTTATTACTTTTTTACCGTTATATTGAAAATCATAGTTAATCGCTAATTCCGCTATAATAGTAGTAAAACCGTCTCTTGCTGTTCTAAGGTCTCCTAGCTCTTCCTCCATTTTATAGTCTTCTTTTCTTTGATTTATAGTTCGGCCTACATTAGTAAGATGGACCATACTTACGGGTGTAACTTCTTGGGTTTCTCTGTCTATTAAACCCCACCCTTTTTCAAGTTCTGCATCTATTTTTTTAGTGTCTTTACCTACTTTCTGTACAGCTTGTGCTCTAGCTATAGATTTGGCGTCATTTACACCTTCTTCTGCTAGAAGAGCAGAGGACTTACCTTGGGCCCCTGGTACTGTTTGTGTACGTATAACGTATCCTTCTATACCTTCTCTAATTGATAGCTGTAGACCCTCATTTTCTCTACTAGTTTTATTAAACTTTCTTATAAAACTTTGGGGCAAACTATCTCTTATTTCTGGGTCTAAATCTATTTCGCTTTCTTCTATTATTCTATTAAACTCATCTAAATCTTTTTGTTTAGGAGAGTCATCAGGGAAAGTCCCTTTTGGCTTTGCTTCAAAAGGTGTACCATCCTCATTCCTTACAAAATCAGGTTTTCCTCTAATCTGAAAATCACTTTGAGTAGTATTAGTATCACCTTCGTACGCGTCTTCCTCTGCCCTACCAAATATTTCCTCATTAGCTACAGCTGTAGTTTCTCTAGGGGCTCCTAACGATCCTAGAGACCCTGTTTCTTCTGCTTCTGCAAATTCTTGGTTTCTAATATCTTGTTTTTCTTCATCTGTAAGTTTTTGAGTTCTCTGAGATAAAGGAGCTTTATCTTTTTTCTGGCCTTTCTTAAGTCTAACTATCTCTAAATTTCTATCGTATATAGCTTCTTCTTTGGTATCAAAACTAACTTTATAGTTAGGATTGTCTTTTCCATATTTTGCTTCCATAGCAGCTATAGATGCATCCCTGCCTTCTAACGTAGTAGATTCTTCATCAATTACTACCCCATCTTTATTAGTAGCTTGAACAACAAAACCATCTGATGCTTCCTGTTGTCTACTGTAGCCAAGAGACTGTCTTAACATGCTCTCAACGCCTGCTTGGTCATCAGAAGAAATACTTTGTGCTAGGTCTGCTAAACTACTATCAGCAGTATAAAGCGTACCCTGCCCCGGTATTTCTATTTTGTATAAATCAGATTGAGTTATTTCTTCTTCATTAAAATCTTTTTTATTAGACTCTGGGACCCATACTGCTTTCTTCCCATTATCAGGGTTTTGCATAGCTTGAAACTGTGCATTAAATCTAATTTGAGATTCAGGTACAGGGCCATCTTCAAAATCTAGGCCTTTTTTCTGCATACCAGCTAAGGTATCAGCGCTGTATTGAGCTCCTTTTATAGCCATATCCCTAGCCATACCAATAACACCAGACGCCGCTCCACCTACACCACCCCTTGCCCCACCCGCAAAGAAACCTGCCCACGCACCCTCCGCTACTCTCATAAGTGCTTCTTGTTCTGTAAAATCAGGGTCTATGGTTAGCCTCTGCATAGCTTGCAAACCTTCTTGAGCCCCTTCTGTAAGACTTTCTACACCAGCACTGCTAGCTGTAACTCTAACTATATCTCTAACTAATTGAGCTGAAGCTGACCTAGAAGCAGCAGTTGCTCCCTCCGCTGCTGCATCACGTAAAGCTGTACGTGCGACAGACCCAAAAAAACTAACCTCTGACAAAGTACCTAAAAGAGCTTGCGGTACACCTAAGCCTAACGCTACTGCGGCTTCTTCAGATGTTAAGTCGTAGCCAGCTTCTTGGTACTCACCTAACGCTTGTGCAGAACCTATTAAATACTCTTGCCCAAATGCCCCTGCTATACCACCACGTTTAGCTGCTTTTGCAAGGTCTAGCGCTCCATTTAAAACGATCTTCCCGTCTGGGTTCATCGCATACTTGCCATAACTCAAGGCGTTAATAGCTTGTATCTTGTCATGCTCGTGCATAAAATTCTTTTTAGCAAAACGATTAAACTGTTGTTTAAAAGCTGCTTGTCCCGCCATGCTAACCCCTGCTTTACCTAAAACAGAAGCTGCTGCTCCTCCTAGTCCACTACCTATAGAAGTAAGAGCCAACGGAGTAAACTGACCTGTAGCTCTTACTACGGAAGAAAAGAAAGAATCCATACTAGGTGCGTCTAAGAATTTTTCAAGAGATCCTAAAGGAGCTAGTACCTTAGAAGAGTTTTCATCAGATACTTCGGCCCAGTTTAAGTTAACCTGAGCTTCTTTATCTCTACCCGTTAAAAGATTACCTATAGCTTTAAATCTTTCTACATCAGAAGAAAACTGAGAAGCCCCTCCTTCAAAAGCTTGCCCAAATTGTTCGCCGTACGTATATGCTTGAGGTTTTCTTTCTGTGGGGTTAGCAAGCCCCCTCATACCAGCGGCTGCATTTATGTTTGACTTAACAAACATATCTGTAAGGGGGTTTCCTGTAGTAGGCTTAGTAGTTACTAAAGATTTTTGTTGAGTATTGTTTTCCGCCACACTATATGCTTCCTGCTTTTGTAGCGTAACCTAACAACATGTCTAGGCCACCTTGATCTAAACTACCTCTTATTTCTCCTACGGATACAAAATCTCCATCTCTTGTACCGTCTTCGCCTACTATACCTATCCTATCTATAGTATTTCTTTGACTAAAATCAGTTACTAGTTGGCCTTGAGAATTATACGCTCTAACATTAGGAGATATACTAAATCCTCCTGTATTCGGGCCCCCAAATAGCCAGGTTTTTATTGAGCCTAATATCCCATCAGTAGCTTCATTCTCTATGTATAAGTTAATAGCCTGACCTGCAATTAACCCTAGTCCTTGTAGGTCTGCTTCATTTTGTGCGTTACCTATCATTACAGAAAGGCCATTAACAAATTCAGGAAGATCATCTGTATCAAAATTAGTTGAAACTCCCTTTACTGGATCATATTTTGCTAAAATCATACCTTGGTCTTCTATGTATTTTCTAACTGAAGGAGTTTGCTCCTTGCCATACTGAGCTTGTGTTTGCGCATTTAGCTGCGATATTTGAAGTTTTGCAGGATCTAAAGTCATCATACCTGTTTCTTCAAATACACCTAACATAGGCACATATGTACCTTGCATGTTTGCAGGTATAGAGGCTAAAATAGTTTTAGAAATACTAATTCTATCGTTTCTACCATACTGCCTCATATTAACGGATTGATTAGATGTGTTGGTGTTTTGAGCAATAATACCCGCTACAGTTTGAGTGTCTTGGTCAGTAGGGTTACCCGCTTTTACATTTTTTCCTACTGTTTTAAGAGCAACTTTATTTTTTGCAACAACTTTTGCCGGAGCTGGGGTTATTAATTTACCGTTCTGGGTATATTTAGAGTTAGTAGCAAAAGCTTGGGGGTCTTTTTCAAATTCTTTAAATGCTTCTGGGTTAGTAGCTAAATAAGAATAAATTTCATCTTCGTTATCTGCATAAAAATTATTTGCTTTGTCTTTAGCTTGTCGTTTAGACGCGGACATGCCCCTCTCAGCTATTTTTTTACCATCTTTATAATCCATAGGATTGTTTCTAACACTACTAAATAGACCCCCTTCAAGAGCACTTGACCCTTCAGGCATGAGTATAGGTTTTACGCGGTCTTGTATAGATTTATAAGTTATAGCTCTAGAAGCGTATTTATAAGCGTCTTGTTCTTCAGTTGTTAGAGAATTAAACTGTTCCTGTGTCATATTAAATGGTACGTCTGGATTAGTCTCTATATAACCCTCATATTCCCCTATTGTACTTGCATCTACGTACGCGGGGCTAGATGGATTACTATCTGATCTAAAACCGGACTCAATAGGTGAATACACATTCCCGCCTATCGTTAATTGGGGTAAAAAATTAGATATTTCTTCTCCCATTGGCATAGTAGGGGGTTGATCCCCAGGTCCTGCTGGGCTTCCATCCCCGCCCATTGGATCTTTAATCCCAACCCCTGTATTTTCACCTGCTAAACTATCAGATACAGTAGGGGTCCCGTCTATATTATCTACTGAATCTTGCCCTGTTTTTTCCGCCCCTTCTCTATCCCCAAAACCAAAAGCGCCTTTCTGAGTTCGTTCCATGTATGCTACATTTGGGAACATACCTCCTGCTCCACGTACGCCTTGAAAATATCTTTGAAGAGTTGCATTTGCCCCTCTTAAATCTAAATCTTCATACTCTCCCCCTTCCGCAGCTTTTTTACCCCCTTTAGTAAATCTTTCTGAGTACACATAAGGATTGCCCTCCTCGTCTGTGTCATATACCCCTACCGTAGGAGTTATAGTGCCATCGTCGTTAAAATCAATATCGGCAATAAATTTATTCTCCCCTAAAGATCCAGCCCCAAACCCTATACTATTAAGTACTTTAATGCCCTCCTCCTTTCCATAAGCAGTTATAAAATCTTCTATGCCTAAATCAGCCTCATTTTTATTTTCACCTTGTTGCATAAGTCTGTCTTTAACATCAAGTATTGCTGTATTTGTACGCCTGGCAAACTCTGCCATATTTCTATCATACTGCTGATTATTAAACTCAGTAGCAGCCATGTCTTGAGCCTGAAGCTGAGACTGTACTTGACGCCTTCTATCACTGTACCCTGCGGCTCTTTGAACCCCGCCTAAAAAACTATCTACTAAATTTGCCATAATATTATATTGCGAACGCTAGTATTGCTGCTGAAGCTAAACTTCCAGCCATGCTAGCATTCTGAGCTTTAGCGCTAGCTTTAGCTGATGAATAAGCTTGTTTCCTAGAGGAAGCATCTTGTGCTGCGCTTTGCATTTGAGACATAGAACTTCTATTAACGCCCTGTCCTATATTAATTAAATCAGCTAGTTTTCGTGTGTTAGCTTCTTCTTGAGCAATCTGCGCATTATTAACACTGTTTGCATAAGTTAAAGAGGAACCCCTTTGATTTGATCTAGCTATTTCAGACCGTTCTGCGGCTGTTAATTCCGTACCATAACGTTCTAGATTTCTCTGTTGTACCCCTTGGGATACCGCAGATTGTGTGGCGGCGTCTTCTCTAGCCCCATCAATTAACGATGTATCGGTTTGAGCATCTTGTATTTGTTGTTCTTCGAAATCTCTAAAGTCCCTTATGTAGTTGTAATACTGACTCTTACTTACATCAGCATAAGCTTTTTCAGGGTCTGCTACTTGGGGTAGCCCTCCAATATAACTATTAGTATCCTGCATCTTTTTGTCTATATCGACCATCATATTCCTTACGCTGCCTAGTACGCTCATGAGTTGGACCCTCCATAACCAAATACCCCACCAAATATACCAGTGTTTTTACCCCTCGTTTGTTTTGCTTTATTGCCTTCACCAGTAGTTGTAATTTTCCCAGGTTTCATAAAAATATTATTAGTGTCTGCATAGTTTTCTCCTGCTTGACCTATAAACGTACCACCAACTTGCGCCATAGCTCCGGCTTTAGCAGCTCTTACAGCCTGTTTGTTTCTAGCTTCTGTTAACAAATTACTTGTAGCCATCCTAGATGCAGCACCTAACCCAGTAGCTGCGTCTGCTTGTTGGCCTCTAGCTGTACCTAGTACCCCCGTCTGCATAGTAGTAGCCACATCTTTACCTTTCATTCTAGCTCTAGACATTTGTCCCGCAGCCCCTGATGCTATATTAGCAGCGTAATTTACACCCTCTACTACCTGTAAATTAGGCCTACCACCTGTAAGCGCCTGCATAGTATCTGCTTGCGCTCTATCTTGTAAGGTATCTGTAGTTCTATCTTGAGCAGTAGAGGCTTTGTCTCTCATTTGTCTAAGCAAAGGTTGATAAGTTTTTTCAAAATAATCTTGCTCTGCAACCGCTATAGAAGCATTAGCTTTTTCAGCTTCGCTAGCTTTGTACTCTTGTTTTTTAGGTTTTTTTGCCATTACATATCCTTTCTATAAACATAACTTACTAATTTATAACCATGAGCTGGAGCAACTTTACTCCACCCCTCTCTACTTGTTTGAAACTCAATATTGTCTGCTTGTAACTCTGAAGCAAGTTTTTCCAATAGTTCGAACCCATTTTTTGCATATCCATATTTAGGGTCTTGGTAAGCCGCCCAAACATACAAAGTAGGGCCCCCACCATGGTTTTGTTGGGTACTAGTAACAATAAACCCAACGTTTTCGTCTCCTTTGTATCCAATATATAAATCTGCATCTTTATTTTTTAACGCTACATATATATCTGCTGGTAACCAGTCAGAGTAGCTTTTTTTAATTATGTACCTTAATTTTTCCTCAATCTCTTCATAAACAAATTGTAAGTCATCTACATGTATCTTACTAAATTTAAGTTCCATTTACCCTTTCTCCGAACCATACCTCCGAAACCTTCTAACAGGAGAAACCCCTACGCCAGAATATGTTACTTTCCTAGAAACACCTATATTAGCTCTTCTTGCTTTTATCTCAGCTTCTTCTACTTGTTGTCTAAATAAACCTGCGTAATCTGCGGCTGCAATTGGGTCTGTCCAATCTTTCGCGGGCATACGTAATAATCTGTACAAAGCCCCATATATTATTGCGTCTCTGTAATCGTCCGCTATTTCGTTTGCAATATTGTTAGAGGTTCTAGAAGGTTTTAATGCTACGTTCAGGATTATGCCATTAGTTAAACTTGTATCTGGTATAGGTACTAACCAAAATAAATCAGAAGATTGTTGTATAAAATGTTTAGGGGTAGACTGGTTATCCCTCCATTTTGGGTTTTGGCCTTCTAACCCTCTAGGAGTTATAGCTTCTAGATCTTCTCCGTTATATATTGCCCAAACTATTTTATCTACTTTAGTTCCTGCGGGCTGTCCAAATTCATACTCATAGATACCTGATACAGTACTAATTGGGTCTAGCTCTTTAGTATATACGCTAGCTTTTTCACAAAGCTCTATACTAGAAGAACGTAAAGAGTTTTCTACAACTGTATCTGGGCACCCCGGAACGTACGGAAGTACATCTTTCATTATTGAGTCAAAACTAGCCATTAAAAATTGGTGCTCCTACACCTGTTGGGGGTGAATTTCTTATAGGGTCTAAATTAGGACTAGAAGAGTTACTTATCTGTGCTCCGCTACCTAAACTAGTGTTAAATAAATTAAAATGTATCTGCGCTCTTTGAGTACTGCCCGCAGACTCTGCGTCTTTCATAAAAGCTCTATACAAAGCATAATCAACAACTGCATTTGCGTATATATCATCTACATCTAAAGTAGCTGATGTATTGGCTAAATCAGTAGGGCTATCTGAATATACTATCTCTACAAAAGTGCTCGTAGAAGAGGCCCCTGGATATACATAGTATCTTCTTGGGTCATCCTCATCAAAAACATAATGTTTCACTATTGTAGTATGAGCGGCATCACCTGTTACAGTAGAGTCATGCCAACTAGGTTCTTGTGTATCTAAAATGTCTTGGTCTACTAGTCGTATAGTTCTTTTACCTGTGGCACTTCCACCTGCTGCTGACATATTACGTACTACTTTTAATAAACGTAATGCCCCAGTAGGTATAGTTTGAGCAGTTCCAACTACTAAAGCTACATTTGCAGAAGTTGCGGTAGCTTCTGGCCTTATATTAACAATCTCTCTTTGTGCATCATTAATATAACGAAGAAGTTCAGCTTCTGTCCAACGCACATTGCTAGGATCTTGAAGCGTGTCTTCAATCCTTAGTAATAAATTAGCCCCTGTTACTGTCCCTGCCATATTTCATTAATCCACTATTAATTTAGCCCAAACTTCGTCTCTTTCTTCAGATGATACCTGCTCACCAAACACTGCTTTTATTACAGACTGTTTAGGCATCCCATCAGTTGTAAAATCTTTTGGGTCTCCATTATCTATTATCTGTTGTATTGCAGATTCTAATTTTTCTTCTCTAACTGCCTCTTCCGTTTCAGTTTCTCCTGATACTTCAGCCTGTTCTTTATTCTCTGTGTCTTCGATATCACGTGCATCCTCTTCCTCTACTAATTCCGCCTCCTCAATAACTTCTTCTCTTGCCATTAAGGATGGGTTTCTTGGTATTGACTCATCCTCAACTCTTACAGCTCCTTGCTGTAAACAAGCTAGACCTAAGTCATCCCCTAATTCTTTTTCTACTCCTGCATACAATCTTATTGCAGCTCCCCATGTCGTAGATACATACATATCTTCATTTGCTATTACTTTCATAATTACTCCTATATTAAGTAATAAAGGAGAGCCACCCAAAGATGGCCCTCACTTTAATTAAGACTCGATTATGCGTAAGCAACATCTAGTCTGATTACACCGAAATCTTCAACGGCACCATTGATGTCGCTTTGGAATTTTGGTTTTCTAAAGCCAAATATTTTACCTACAGAAATACCATTTTGGTTTCCGTAGTCAAAATTATCTTCAACCATTTCTGGTAGTCCGATATCAGCCATAGCAAGTGCTTGTGCTCCAGCAAAAATACAAGCAGAACCGTTAACGTCAGCGTCAGCGCCCCATTTGTATCCAGCAGATCCAGCATTACTTGATGCACCAGTAGTAGCACCAGACGTATTAAATACGTGTCTGAATTCATGAACCATTACACCATCAACCATTAGACTTGAAGTTCCTGAGAACAACCCTGAAGTTGGTCCTCTAACACCAGCCTGCCTTACGTTAGCAAGGAAGTCTGAATCAAGTTTAAGGTCAGCCATTACTTGTGGAGTTACGAAAAGGTGAAATACCTCTTCATTACCAGCGCCTCTTAAACCACGGATGTAGTTGTCTTTAGCGTAGGCTTTTAAGTCCACGATAGCACCGTAAGTTAGTTTGTCAGCTGCAACAGTTGCAGTAACATCACCAGCTACGATACCATTGGTAGCATCAAATCTTCTATGTCTATTAGACGTAGGAGCTGAAACATCGCTAGCAAAAGCGAGATCACCTAGATTTTGACCTGAAGTATAAACAGGTCTTAATGCACCATTATTTTTCTGCGTGTAAGCAACCCCAGTAAGCGTTAAAAACGCTAGTTGGTCAATTCTATCGGCTATTGCGTAAGCAAGAGAGTCTCTAGAATTTTCACGGAAGTTAACAACAGATTTTTGATCAGCTAGTCTTCCTGCAAGTCTGTTAGCAAACCTGAGTTGATCTAGTTGAACAGTTATGTCGAATGCACGCAATGATTCTTCATTACCCTCTAGAGTGTAATCTCCAGTGATACCATCACCTGTCATATCGGCTAAAAGTGTTAGTACAGCTCTAGCTCCTTTTTCAGATTTGGTAAGTTCGCTTATTCTTTGGACCATAGCATTGGACCCAGAACCAGCAAATTGGTTAATGAAAGACATGTTGCGAGCAACGCGCCAAAAGTCACGTGACCAAGCCGTTAGTTGTTCGGAGGTCAGTGACGCAAAGTTAGTATTAGCCATTATAGCTTCTCCTATATTATTAAACGTTACTATTACCTGCCAACTTATTGGAGTGGCAAAATAATCCGTGTACCCCGTATCGTGAGGAGACGAATTCGCAACTTTTATGAGAGCGACCTCAAACCTTTTTACGTCCTGATAGACGAATTACGTTGTTTAACCTGTAACGATCAGGGCCAGATGTCGTTCTGACTTAACGAATTCTTATATACTATATCAGTGTTTAGGCAAAGTCACCACGTAATCTACGTAAAGTTTCTTCGGGTAATGCACTAAACTCATCATCTGATAAAGTTTTTACATCTAATGTTGCTTCTCCTCTATCTGCATTACTCTCTCCTTGTAACTCTGGGGGCTGAGAAGTTGCGGCTTCTAATTTTTTTGTAACATTAGCTTGTTTCTTTTTCTGCGCTACTTCTTTTAAATCTGGGCTAATATGAGGTACTTGTACTTCAGAAGGTACTAATAGTTCTGGGGCTTTAGCAGCTAAAGTATAAGTAGCAGCTTTTCTTAAAGCGTCACCAGCGTCATAACCTTGTACAACAAAAGCATCCCTAAGATCTATAACTTCTTTTTGTAGATCTTCATTATAGTCAGAGCTATTTTCATCTAACACAGGATAAGAAGATTCTATTTCTTTGGCTGCTGCTTGAAGATTCATAACCTCCTGACTTTGTTGTACCGTCTGGCCCATCTGTTGCTGCACTTCAAACATCATCTGTTGTCTTTCAGCGGTTCTTATTTCATTTCTTAAAGCGCTAGCTTTATCAGACTCACCATCTAAAACAAGTTGTTGGTACTCACCTTCTTTAGAATTAAAATCGTACTCAGGAGCTTCTTCTAATATTTCTGTCTTTTTCTGTTTTTGTTCATCTAGTTGTTTCTGTAATGCTTTTTGTTTAGCCAAGACTTCATCTAGCCTAGACTTAGGCACCATAGGAGATTTCTTTTTATCTTCTACTTCGTCTTCAAGCTGTTCACCATCTCCTGAAGAAATTTCTTCTGTAGTGTCCTCTGCTGTTTCGTCTCCTGAAGGCTCTCCCTCCTCTTCTGTAACAGCCTCTTCTTCTGTCTCTGTATTTTCTTCTGTTGTTTCTTCAACTTCATTAGTCTCTTCTGAGTCTTCATTTGTATCCTCAAAATTTAAATCCAATTCAAACCCCTCCGCATCCTCCTGTGAGACAGGGTCAGCCCCTGGCATAGTCTCAAATAGCACGTCTTGAGTCTCTACGTTTTTTTCCTCAGCCATAATTTACTCCTATATTTTATTTTTACTGGCGTTTTGCATAGCAGCAGTTGCTATCTTAGTAGCAGACTGCGTCTCTGACTGCCCACGTCTTACTTCGTTTGACATCTCTGACAAACTTTGACGTAAAGCGAGTTCTTCTCTTCTCATTTGTAGTTGAGATTGAATCTTAGCTATTTCTAGCTGCGGCTGTACATCAGCCATGTCTTGTACTTTAGCTATATTAACCGCAGACTCCGATTGCATCTTAGCAACTTCTGCTTCTAATTTAGCTATTTCTAATTGTACTTGTCTTATTTGCATCTCCATTTGGAATTGTTGCATTTGTGCTTCTTCCTCAGTTGGCGGCTCTTGGCCGGTCATTATTCGTATACGCCTTGCTAATTCTTCTTTCCTTTTTAGGTGTGAGTACTCTACTATCATATCATCTGGTACAGGTACGCCTACAGATTTTAATGATATCGCTTCTGCAAATTGTGTTTCATCAAAACTGTCTCTAGCAGGTTGAGTTCCTATAACTATATCGTACTCTCCAATAGTTAAATCATTAACTACTATTCCTTCTGGGGTCATTTGATTTACCACCATAGGTTCACGAGGTTTCATAGGATCATCTTCATTAGTTACTTGTATTATTCTTTCTTCAGAATAAAACCTCTGCACTAAGTTTAAAATATTTTCTGCTAAATAATGCCTAGATTTTTGTAAGTTATCTAAAGGCACTTGTATCATTAAAGCGCCTCTAACTTGTTTTTGTTGCATGGCTATACCAGAAACTTCTTGGTGGTCGCTACCTAACATAGAATCGTTTACACCACTTATTTCTTTTATGTTAGCTGCTGCTTTCATACCAAGTCTGTCTAACCCTGTAGGAATATTATTGGCGGGTATTTTAGAAGGAGGACTAGAGCCCCTGTTAAATTCTAATACTAGCCCAGTAGTTGCTCCATGTTCTTCTAGGTCATCTGCAGTCATACCAGTTAAAGACCCATTTTCTACAATCCACCCGCTGTTAGCAGTTGTGTTTACTATATGTAATTCTTGCGAGGATATTTTATTTAATTGTTCTTGTGGGGATAAAAGATTTCTTACCATTCCAAATGGCTTGCCCCTTCTCCAATACGGAAAGTAAGGGACGATTGTAAAGTCGGCATAAGGAGACCAATCATCATGTAGCACTACTAAATCTGCTGTAACTGTCCATCTAACTTTTCTAGCTAACTTCTCTACAATAGCTAAGCCGTACTGGTCTGCAAACTGTTCTATTTTTTTCTTGCCCCACACTTCTGGTACTTCTCTTTGGTCTCCAGATTGTGGGTCTACATAAAATTTAGTTTTAACTAATCTTCGGTGCTGTCTTTCTATAACTCTAACTGCTCTACATGCACCTATTTCTTCTTCGTTGTAAGGCATATCATGCCCGTACTCTAAACCAGTATTAGTATCCCCATATCTGTTTTCTTCATATTCAATAGAGTCTATACCCAAAGTACTTCCGTTTTCTGCAATCATACGAAGTCTATCTGCTATCTTTAAACCATATACTTCTTCTATCTCATCTACTGACATCCATTTAGTTTCAAAAATTTCATTCCACGTTTTTGGATCCCATTCTTTTGCGTCCGGGTCTATTAAAATATCTAAAGGATCTTTTGCTTTTATACGTATCTCGCCTTCTATGTGGTCATCAAAGTTCATGCGTACATCGAAGTACCCTCTGTCCATAATTAAACCGTCAGAAAAAACTTGGCTTTCTACCCAGTCTATTTTATTGGCATCGCCCAATTGCATATATAGTTTTGTAAGTACATCTGCCGTCTGTTGTTCTGCTCCTCTGCGAGGTTTAAAATGTACATCGGCTCTTCTAGAACTTTGCTCGGCAAGTACAGTATTAACTGTCGGTAAAATAGTATTAATAGTTAAAGCTGGTCTGCCCTCACTGTCTAGCGCTGCTATATCTGCTTCGTCCCATTGTTCCCCTCTGTAAAAAGAGTCACAACGTTTTGCCATATCTATATATTCTAAGTGCCCATTGTCCCTGGCTCGAAGATAACGGTCCCATTGATTTCTAGCTATTTGAGCTTCTTCAGCTGCATTTAGCTTCTTCATTTTTTTGTATTTTGTACTTGGCATATTAGGCACTCATCGCTGATTTTTTAGAAACATCTTTACTTAAGGCGTCTAATTTATCACGCCAGGACGGAACATGCTCTATATTTTCTACATAAGTTACAAACTCAGTCATCATTAATCCAAGCCATGCAAGTGCATCTACTTGGTCATCGTGAGTTCCATTTGGAAATCTTAAGAGCTCTGATACAAGTGAAGTCGCCCAAACTGGGTCTTGGGGAATGTACACCATGCCTTGTTGCATCCTACCTTGTATTGCTCTAGCTCTTGCTTCTTTATCTCTACGCCCAGTTTTTAAACTATAAAAGTAAGCTTCGTGTAGCTTACGTTCTTGAACGCGTTTCTCTAAAAATGGGCCTATTGCCATTTCTATATGTCCTTTTTCTATACCGACTGCTAGTGGCCTCCACTTTTCGTACAAATCTAGGATCTTCTCTACAAGTTCGTAGCCATCAAACCGACCGCGTACAACATCTACTACATAAAGTTGTTCGTACTCATCAATACCCATGACCATCCCCACTGAATAATCGTTCCTATCTTTTTGACCAATAGCTAAATCCCAAGCTGTATAAAATTTCATACGCTCAAAATCTACATCTTCAATGTCATAGTAATTAATCATACTTCTTGTAAAGTAATCACCTTCATCTGACACTGGGTTCTGTTGATATAGCGCTGACCAATCTCGAGGGCCAATAGCTTTTTGAATTTTAGTTAAAGCCTCTAAGTCATATCTTTCTGCATGTAAGGGCTCACCAGTTTCTCTAAACTCTTCGTCTTTTTCTGCGATGGCGGGGTACTCTACTACTTCCCAAGTATCTGCTCCTTCATCAGCGGACTTTAATAACCTTCCTGCTAAATCGTCATCGTGCCATCTTGTTAAAATTACAAGTATGCCTCCCCCTGGAGCAAGACGTGTGTACGCAGTAGAGGTGTACCAGTCCCAAACATTCTCCCTATTAAAATCTGATTCTGCATCTTCTCTGTTTTTTACAGGGTCATCAATTACAAGTACGTGCGCTCCTTTACCTGTAATACCACCACCAACACCGGCCGCTACATAACCGCCGCCTTTAGTAGTTAACCATGCTTCAACAGACTGAGAAGTTGGATCTAATTTTGCTTCGGTAAACACATTCTTGTACAATGGTTCTCGGAGTAGATGACGGACTTTTCTACTAAAAGCCATTGCCAACGATCCAGAGTACGAACAGCTTATAAACTCGTGTTTTGGGTTTCTACCTAAATGCCAAGCGGGATAAGAAACACTAGCTAATGTTGATTTGCCATGTCGCGGGGGCATGAACAGCATTAACCTAGGAGATTTTTTATCCACTACGTCCTGACTAAATTGCTCAAGGCGTTTACATATATCTTTATGTACCCACCCCGCTTCATATTCTGGGTTGAATCTTTCTACAAAAGGGAGAAGACGTTTCCGTGAAAGTATACGTTTTGCTAGCTCTTTTTGTGCTTCTTTTTGTGCGTCTAGTTCCAGTGCAGATTCTTGTTGCTCCTGTGGATCAGGGAGCGGGGCAATCTGCGCTGCGGCGTCCGCGCTACAATATACACAGGTCCCCTCCTCTAATAAAGTAACAGCGTAGTCAGCTTTGCATTCTTTACACTGAACTTTATCTACCACTACTTACTAGGCTCTAAATAATTATTAGTTTCACCAGCTAGTTTTAATAGATCATCATCTGATAACTTTTCTAACTGTTGCACTCTGTCTACGTTAATATTTATCTGGGTAGCATTTTCTGGGACAAAGAGTCCGTGTAACTTACATAGTGAGTCAACAACGTTTTTTTCTTCTGTGGCATTAGCTGATTTTCTATGCGCTTCGAGGTACATGTTAGTGGCCTGATTCCTGTCAAACTTGCATTCCTCAACCATTTCATTGCGCAAATAATTGACCGCTTTTTGTATTGGCTCCCTTTTAAAAATAGCATAAACATTCTCCATGTTTTGGTACCCAGCGGCTCTTCCTGCAGCAGCTTTTGTCATACCTTTTATATAAAAAAGAATTAACCGTTCTTCTTGGACAGTTAACTCATTTAATTTTAAGCCCATATAGGGGAAATGAGATTGTAGCTCATTCCTCTCTTCAGTACTCTTCATAATTTGCATCTTATCAAATATTTTCCTTATTAGTTACTATATTCTTACACCACCAGTAAAGCTCTTCCTCCGGTAATGTGTGTTTCATTAAATTTACTCTGTAGCAAACTAACTGAATATTACCTGGTATATAACCTACATGAGGACTAATCCTGTCTATTGATACATTAAATTCTTTTTTACCCCCTCCGTCTTTTGCATAGGTCATAAGAATATTGGACAACGCACAACGGCCCTTTTGCATTTGCCAACGGTCGATTAAATCTTGCGTTTCTATGCTCCAACCAAGTTCAGGGTTGTTTTTCTTTCTACTATATTTTAATTGAGAGTATAGATGTTTTAAATAAGCTTCTGGGTTGGCAGATTTTTTTCTATTAGCGATCTGTGTTTTACAAGAAGGACAAACAGCTCTTAAATAAGATCCTTTAGGATGATTAACCTCCTCGAAATTTTTTCTAGGTAATTTTTTTGCACATGATGCACAAACCCGTGTATCCATGTTAACCCACAATAGCATATAAATTTTTTTGGGGAAATTTTCTGAAAAAATATTATCTATATTACTTACACACTTTCTCCCCCATCCGTATATATCCTACCCCCCGCTCCCTATTCATAAATAATGAACCTACTTTTACAATTTATACCCATGAACCTACTCCGGTACCCTATTAACTACTATCATCACCATACATAACCCCACGTCTCGTACACTCGACGCGTAATTAAATAATCATTGTCAATACTGACTTAATAACATAGGAAACTATAATGAAACATAATAATAACTCTTACCTAGACACCGCTCTTATAACCTTAGGCATTGCCGTAGAAAAAACTGCTGAACTAATAGCAGACATAACTCCACGAGATCTAATCACCACTATCATTGATACATCTCCACGAGACATATACACCACTGCTGAAATAACTGCTAAGGCTCTAAAAAGCACCTATAACAAACTTGCTGAGGAACCCAACACTACTATCACTATCGATATGACAGGTCTTATACACCTACTAGCAGAGCTAGAAGAAGATAGAAAGATAGCAAAATTGATTAACCATCACACATTTACATAACTAACTACTATCATCAGCC
>Ga0209337_1001144_pt1 | contig 20490 bp, 10 predicted proteins | sample LinPmetageLP53_FD_184044 | JGI IMG/M metagenome (GOLD analysis project Ga0209337, IMG submission 184044) | Marine viral communities from the Pacific Ocean - LP-53 (SPAdes) (version 2) | ecosystem: Environmental > Aquatic > Marine > Oceanic | place: Pacific Ocean | collected 2010-02-08 | reverse complement strand
CTGAAGTTTCTTTCCAATTTCCTTTTTCTCCTTTTGCAAACTTATCATCAACATAACCAATCATTTTTGTTGTAGGCTTAGAAGAAGTGTCTAAAGTAGGTAGGTTTCCAAGATTAGCATATAATAATTCAGGAGCTACAAAAGCGCCATCCATACCCATCATTTCTAAACTTAAAGATTGTGGATTTACTCTGTAAACTGCAGATGCCGCTTCATTACCTATTGTTATTGTTTGATCTAACTGGCCTGTGGCAATATTATTAACATAGTTTTCTGCAAAAGGCTCAACAGAACCAGCTAAACCTTTTTTATCTATATCACCAAATTTTGTGTTTATTTTTGGTAAAACAGTTTTAACTTGGTATTCTAGTGTTTTTAAAGCGTTAATACCTTCTTGTAAACTAAAGTTTTCTTTAGGGTCTATTACTCTAGCTTTTATAGCCTCTGCTACACCTTGAACTTGAGGGTTTGCTGATGGAAAATAAAATTTATCTAAATCAGACTGCATTTTTTTTCTTATTTCCTTTTGCTTAACTATTCCTGCTGCTACAGCTGTAATACCTTGTATAAAACCTGATAAATTATTATTTTCGCCTTGCACTGGCGTATAAGCCGCTTTTGCTGCGTTTATTATTGCTTGATTTGCCATATTTTAATTTTTATTTGTCATAATTTAAAAAGGTTTGCTTAAGTCTACTTTACCTCCAGCGCCAAAGTAAGAACCAGCAGCTGATCCTAGTCCAGCAACTAATGAGTTAGTTGCACTTCTAGCTCCAGCCAATCCTTGTCTAGCTCCAGCAACTTTTTGACCAGAAACACCTAGCAGTGTGTTTAGTTTGTCTATTTCAAATTGTCTAGCTCCTTCAGCATTGGCAAGCTCTACGCTTGTAACTGCTTGATTTATTCTACCTTGCTCTTGCAGCCTTAACTCTTTAGCTCTGTTTAACATTTGAGCTGTAGTCATTGTTGCTTTTTCTGCTTGTTGTTCAGCACTCATACTTAAAGCAGTTGCTAAACCTGCAGCGCCTGACGTACCCCCAACTGTTTGTAGACTTTGAAGTATATTAGCTTGTTGTTGTAAAAAAGCCTTGCGTTGCATTTCAAAAGTAGTAGTATCAACTTCCATATCTTCAAATATGTTTTCTTGATCTACTATATCAGGATCAATTGGTTGAAATTTAGAGTCTTTGTATATTTGCAATTGCTCTTCAAATTCAGCTTGAGCTGCTGACACATCACGCCTTGCTCTTCTTTCTTGTTTTTTTGAGCTTAAATAACCAGCCACAGCTAGCGCAGCTGTTACCCAACCAAATTTTACAGGACTTTTTTTCTTTATTTTGTTATTCATATATATATATAGTTACATTTTTTATATGTTATTTACTACTTTCTAACACTTCAGAACCTAATGCAAATAGCTCTGCTTTTTCAATTGAATTATTTGTTAATTTTACTTCAGCGTAATAGCCAAGTAAACTACTGTTATTTACTTCTTTATTTTTTGAAAACATTATAAAATCTTCTAGTACTAAATTACTATCTCCAGGATCTACTATTATATAATCATTACTAATTTCAGTTATTTGCCCAAGAGGTTTAGGATCGCTAGTACCATAACCTTGATCTAAAGATACATAGTAAGCTTGATCACCAACTTGTAAAGAATTGTTTTCTATATTATTTTCTAGTGTTATTTTCATATCTTATGAGGCAGCGCCGTGTGTTATAAATTTAGTTAAGTCTAAAGCTAATCTAGAATCAGTTGCTGGGTATTTGTTTATAGTAACAGTACCAGTTACTTTTATCTCTTGATGAGAACCGTTTATGTAAATTTTAGTTCCAACAGGAACAACAGCTGCAACAACTCCTTCGGCTGATCCTATAAATTCAACAACAACACTACCCGCTGTAGCGCTAGCTGATACACTTGCAATTAAGTTATTGCTACCACTAGCATTGATATTAAAACCGTTAAAACTAACTAAGTTACCACCTGAAATACCATATGTACCGTTTAAATTAAGAGTTACATTGCTATCAGATTCTGGAAAAGCTGTATTTGTTCTAACTGATTTTATTAATTGAGTTCCTATTGCAACAAAATTATTAAAAGCTATGTTCATTCCAAACACTTTACTTATTAAAGCTGGACCGTAAGCCCTAAACCCAATGTTAACATCGTTAGCTATAGATTGAGCAACAGAAAGTGTAAGAGTGTTACCATTTATTGCTGTTATTACAGGAGCTCCAGATATACTACCTGAGCTTACTGTTGAAAGTGTCATGCCAACAACTAAACTAGCAACACTGTCTAAAACTAACGTTGTAGAGCTAGAAATAGTTCCGTTGCAAATACCAACTTTTGCAGTGAACCAATATGAGTCTGGTATTGTAAACTGATTAGAGGCTGGTCTATTAGGAAGCATAAAGCCAAAACCATTTGCATCACTAGAGGTATTTGTTAAAGTCCAATCAACAGGTATGTTTGTAAAGCCAGGCTGTACAGTAGAGCCTACACTAGAAACAACTGCATCTGGTGGGTTTGCAGTGTATTTGGCTGTAAAAGCAGAGTTAATTTCAGTACCTTCGTCAACATCTATTGAAACTGTTGTTTGACCAACTTGAGTTATTTTTTTATTAACAACTCCAACTCCTTTTTTAAACACTGTATTTTTTTGTGATGGTAACACAATTATGCTATACACATCACCAGAAGAATCAGCTGGAAAAACTATAGGTACTGAAAAAATACTAGAGCCTACAGTTCCTTTCAAAGCATTAGCAGAAACAAAAGCGTCTGTAAAAGCGCTTGTTTTAAAATTGTAATAGCTTTCTTTACCAGTTCCATTTATTTTAATAACATTAACAATAAAGCTAGCGCCAAGGTCACCTACAATTTTTAATAATCTTGTTTGCGCAGCAGCAGACATGTTGCTTTGATTTATTTGTACTGAGTTAATTGTTTTTATATCCATGTTATATTATGTTAGGGTCAAAATATTTGTTTAACAACTCCTAATCCTTGAAAGCTTAAATCAGAAGTTTTTATATCTGTAGACAATCCTTTAATATAATTAAACCATTTACCTTCTTTTTCTATAAACTCACTTAAACTACCTTCTTGTTTGTCTGTTTTTATATACTCTACACTCCAACCTTTTTCTTCGGTTAAATTGTAAGTATCTAATGTATTATAAGTATTTCCACCTCTTAAAACAGCTGGATCACCCGCAATTATTTTTGATTGACTACCTTCATAATTTAAAGTATTAAATATTTTTACTGATGAAGGGCTTTCGTTTAAAACAGCAGTAATAGTAGATGGTTCGTATAATCCGTAAAAAGTATTTCTGTTAGTATCAATCTCATTAACTATTAATTCTTTATTATGCTCGTACAAACGTCCTTTGTTTGTTGTAAAATATTCGCTTGATACACTAAGACCTTGTTCTGGTATAAAAGATTTTTTACTAACCCAACCTCTAACGTTTTCACTAAAACTTATTGTTTCAGTTTGTAATAAAGCAAACTCTTGTCTTAACACTATATTATCTATAGTACCACTAGTGTTGTCACTGCTAACAAAGAAAACTAACGTATTTTTAAGATGGTCAGCAATATGGTCTTGATCCATTGTGTGTAAAAAGTTGTATGTATCAGTTCCAATTATACTTTCAACTTTAAAACCTTTATTATCTATTGAACTAAAATAATAAACACCTATAGAACTACCAGAGTCAAGATCGTGATCGAACGAAAGTCTATATGTGTTATCTTGTTGTATGGCTTGGCTTATTGTTTGTTCTATTTGCACTTGACTATTAGGGTTAGCTAAAGTTGATAAATCACCTATTATTGGTGCATTTGTAAATATAATTTGTCCATTACCTGTTGTTTCTTGAAAATCTATATACTCGTTAAACTGATTGTCAAACCCAGTAATATTAAAAGAATCAATACTTGCTCCTGTAAAATAATTTGTAATATCAATAAGCGATATGTCTTTTACACAACCAATAAAGCCATTGATAGAATCACTTTGAAATATAACAAGATTTGTCATTGATGTTATATTTGGTGTTGACGCCGGTATAGTTTGACCTACAGCAACACCGTCGTTTATAAGATCATAGCTATTATAGTCAAAATTAAAATCAATAGAATAATTACCATCTGCGTCTATTACATCTTTAATTGTTATACCTTCTGGGTTACCGTTTGCGTCTACACCTATAGTATACAAATCTAAAGAACCACTAACATAGTTAGAAATTTCAAATTGAAGTTTATAACCACTATTAGTTGGAGTTGGAGGCGTGGTAAAGTTTTGATAAACATATCTTTTGCTGTCACTAATATCAACGTTAAACTCAATACCATTAGCGCTACCATATACACTTGGTGGGTCAAAAGAATGTTCAGATGAATTAGGTTGTGTATTAAAATCCCAATCTGCTATATCACCACCAGTCATTGGATCGTTTATTTTTATCAACTTAAGCTCTTCAATTTCTATAATAACATCTTCTGGTATTAAAAATAATACTTTGTTGAATGTGTTTTGATCACTATCTATTTGAAAAACAGCTCTTAATACGTCTTGATTTGTACCATATATATCTGTGTTTACTATTTCAAAAACAACGCCATTAGAGCTACCGTCTGACAAAATTGTTATATCACTACCAGCTGTGTAACTATTATAAATCAAATCTACCATATACCAATCGCCTTGAGCAACGCTAAGAGAAAATTGTCTAACTCTAACACCACCAAATTCTTGGTTTATAAACAACTTATCATCTGTAATATAAGTACCATCAGTTTGATCATTATAACCAGTATCACCATTACTTAAGGTTCCATCTGTTGGAAAAACATATGTTGCAGTAACACCTGTTGCTTGACCAGATGAATCAAGTTGGTCTAGCGTATATGTCGTTAAATCACTAAACTCTGATCCGTAAGCAGTTACTGCTCGTGATGTAAAAGTAGTTGCGTCTGAATAAATAACATTAGTATTGTCATTTTTTAAATTCCATCCACCTTGGAAAACGTGTGCTACGGTTGCAAAAGCAGGTATTTCTACGTCTGGAACAGGAGGGTTATCTATTGTTGTTGTTGTTGTTTGTTCAAAAGCAGATGTTAATTCAAAAACTTTTCTAATATTTAAACTAGATATAGATCCAGCAGTAATACCAGTTTGTTGAGGATTAGTGTCTCCATGAACCACTGATATATGAACTTGTAAATCTTGAACTACTATTCCTTCGTTTTCAGTACCATCTGTAAATTTAAAATAAATTTCATGTAGTTCGTTGTTGTCATGAGCAATATTTGCAAAATTAAAACTAGCCGATGTTGTATAACCTACTCTGTATGGGGAGGATGTTGGTATAATGTGATAGGTAGAATAGTTTGTGTCTGTCATACTTCCTACGTTACCGGTAATAGAGTCAGTATCTAATAAAACGCTATTACCTAGCGCTGTTGTGCCATCATAAAGTTGTATATTAATTCTTCTAATATATGGACTTGTATTACCAAAAATACTAAAATAATTTGCATTTCTAAAGTAAAACCTTATTTTTACTTCTTCACCGTTAAATATTGTGTTATCTTCAGCATCAATATATTGAGTCTGAACTTGAGCAGGTACGTGGTTTGGAGACACGTAAGTTGGATCACCTGGTATTACTAAAGAGGTTATAATGTTAGTAGCAGAAGTTCCATCAAAAACAATACCTTCACCTACACCGGATGAAGAGTTTTCATGAAACCACGGTGTACCAGTACCAGGTGGATTACCCATGTAAAGACCATTATAAGAATTTGATTCAGGGTTCCAAAAAACGTCAGTACTTGGTATAATATTTGACGGATGGTCGTAAAAATAAGTACTTGTAGACTCTTGACCAGTAGGGTTAGTACTGGGGTTGTTATCGTCGTGTGTAGGATATTGAAAACTATCACGGTTTGCTGGAAAATTACCAGGACTAGCACTATAAGATTTTATTTTAAAATCGTTTTGACCTGGGTCGAATGGATTTGGCTTTTGGTCGTCAGTATAAGATCCATAGTAAAAACTTGGGTTAGTAGGGTCTGTCGTAAAGTCAGTGTTTGACACGGTAGTAGTAGTTGTTGATGTTACTTCTGAAATTAAATCACCAATACCTATTGCGTCATAGTTTGTTATTGTAGTGGCAATATTTATAGCGTCATTATTATATATATTAGTTGAAGGGTCTATTGTAGGCGAGACTATATCATTGTAGTTAGTTATATCTCCATCAATAATTATTTCAACAGGAGCTTGAGCATCTTCACTTCCAACACCTATACTAATAAAGTTATTAGATATAATATTTTCACCTGGATTAGCGCCTTGTAATGTTATATTGTAATTTTTACTGTGCGAATCGTAGCTACCTATAATTTGCCCTGCTATTTTTAAATTATCTCTAAAATAATCGTCCATACCAGAGTCTGAAATAGCTGTTATACCGTCCATTGACAACCTAAGAACTGCGCCTCTTTGTTTATCTGCAAAATAAGCCCTGTAGCTTTCTTTAGCAAATGACTCTGGATTTTTAGATATACCAAAATCACCTACAAAAGGTGTTGCATCACCAAGCACGTTGTTAGTAGACACTAACTGAGAGTTTCCATCAGCATTAAACAAAGCATCTTTGTTGGATGTTATGCTTACAACCCTGTCTTCACAAAAAGCAACTAAACTTATTCTTCTTTGAAATAATTTTTGTATACTACCGTATGTGGGGTTTAAATCCTTAGTAATATTTTCAGCCATTATAAACTGATTTAAATTGTTTACACCTGAAGTTGAATTATAAATACCAGAGTATATTAAGCCATTTTTTCTATTTTCTTCTTTGTATTCTTGATCTAAAACTAAAGAAGCTTTAACACCTTTAGAAATACTAGGCGCATTAAAATCATCTCTTACTCTATTTGATTCTATACCGTTACCAAAAGAATAACAATTAAAGTAACTTAATCCAACTTCCATAGAAGGATCTAAAGTTGGGTCTAAATTAAATATAGCTACAAAATCTCCAGTTTGCGGCTGTGGAATACCAGTTAGTCGCGTTGTAGTGTAACTACCGTCTGGTCTAAAAAATCTTATTTGTGCACCTGCATAGTCTATGTCTTCTGCAGGGTCAGCTGCATTTTTAACATTAAAGCCAAAATCACTACCATCACCGCCACCTGTTACTGTTATTTCAGCGTTATTCCAAGATTCTAAAAAAACATCACCATCAATATTAAATTGACCATTTTTAGCGTCGTTAAGTAATATTTCTACTTTTGAACCTATAGGTGCAAAAAGCTCGTTTGTTTCGTTTGTTAAATACAGTGGTATTGCTTGACTAGCCTCATAATAAAGGTCTAAATTTTCACCTGGCTTAGCTTCCGTTTCCCATATTGCAGTACCTTTAATTAAATCTTTTAATAAAGCATTAGGGCTGTTTGACACAAAAGTAATGTCTAACTGACTGTTAGAGTCATAATCAACAGTTCCTCTAACCAAGTTAACAGTGTCTACAGGATTTTCATCTACTTCAAATATATAAACAACTCTTCTGTTACTAGCTTTTCCAAACTCAGTAATTCTCTTTTGCAACGAGTCGGCGTTTGAAAATTCAAATTTAGTTGCGTCAGAAGTATCATCAAGCCAAGCACTAGCAGCCTCGTCAACACTATTTTGACACAATGTTAAACCACTATTAACAGTTGGGTTTTGTGTTGATCCGTCCCACTTATATTGCGCTATCCAAGGCGTGTGGTTGTATATTCTTTTTATTTTTGGAGTACCTATTATTTTAAATACTTTGTCTTGATTAGATGAAAAACGAAACGTGTTTCCAATAGTAATATTTTCTATAAAATTTGCAATTTCTTTATTTTGCTCATCTGTACCGCCATACGAAGGATCCCATTGCCTTCTATTCATTTCGCTATAATCAAACCTATCGTCATACCCTTGACCAACACCAGGACCTGGTGTACCAGCTAGTGGATTATCAAATTCGTCATAATTACCTTCCATTTCAAGTATTTCACCACTACCAGTAAAAATACCACCACCCCATATCGCTTGCATGTGGCTACCAGGGCTGTTTACTCCAAATAATTGAACTGAATTAAATGGGTTTGATTCCCAATTACCATCATGTAAATCTACACCTGGTGCTAAAAAAGATAAATGTATAAAATGTCTACCAGTTTCATTAGGTTGAACTCCATGTATGCCGTTTGGAGCTGATTCAGAAACACCATAAGTATTATCACCAAGACCAGTTAAAGGAAGTTGAACACTTCCAGAGCTTTTCCACCTTCTATAACCATCAATAGGCGCAATATTTCCAATTGTATTTGCTATGTGTCCACCCTCAGTAGTTAAAAATCCTTCTAAACCGTTCATTGCTTTAGTAACATCTAAAATTCTATTACTACCAAACTTACTAAAAGGCCTAGGGCTGTAAGACGTTGGTAAAGCAAGGTCAAAATCTCCATCTTTCCAACCGTAACTACCATCATCAAACTCACCCCATGTAGGCATTGTATCAGCTGGTCCTTCAAACCAGCCAATCCAAGTTTTTCCAGAAATTTTAACACTTGTGCTTTGTGACACATCGTTAAAAGGCTGTCCAGCAACCATATACATGTTGTCAATAAAAAATCCTCTATTTGTATTAGCATCTATTGACGCTGCTAAAAGCTCCCATTGAACTGATGTAGTTGTTGGTCCGATATTACTGGTGTTTACTTCAGAGGTTTCGTTTTCTGCTGGACTTGAATCACTACCAACATTTATAATACCATTAGCGTCCTCACTGTCCCCGCTGATAGGGTCGTATAACCAGTTTGACCTTAATTGACCTGTAATTCTTGTTGGAAGGTTAGAATCAAAACTTTCTGGCATTGCTGGTATTTTGTAAACTATTTGAACAAAAAACTTACCTGAAAACTCATCTAAATCTTTTTTGTCTTTTCTATCAATAATAAACTCTAAATCAGTTTCTAAAACAGTTGTTGTACTGTTTGATGCGTTAGTAGAATCTGCCATTTCAGCATCATAAATTTCAATAGGTTTTTGTAGTTTAAGCTTATAAGTGTTGTTTTCAAAAAGAATACCAACTACTTTGTATCTTTCTGACTCGTCACCACCTGTTCTCCAGTAAATATACAAATTTGAAATATATAAATTATCTTCAAGTAATAAAGATGCGCCACCTAAAGTATTTAACCATTTATTTTTATCAACATGAATCATGTCTGTTGTTTGGTCAATTCTAAACTCAGCGCTTGAAAACAAACCAGTAGTTACATCTAAAAACCCACCACTACCACCATCACTAGTTTGTGTTGCTTTACCTAAAGAAGTGTATTCAAATCTTATAGCGTCAGGAGCTTCGTTTTGTATATCTAATATTTTAAACTTATTTTCAATGGCTATTTGCTTATGGTCACCAATAAGTTGTTTTTTAATTATTAAATAATCTTCTTCTACAACTTTATTTCTATCTGCAGAAGGAAAAGCAAGCCAAACACGGTCTTCTTCAAAATCAAAAACATTCATGTGTGACTGCGGGTATGCTTTTTCCATAAGTAGATTATAATAATCTCCAGATGTTTCTTTTACATAAATTTTATAGTAATCAGCCCAATTAGGTATAAATGTAACAAGGTTTGCTTTTAAAAACAAACTTTTACTTGCTAGTAATTCAAAATCATTGTTGTACCAAGGTATATTAACACCTCCATCTTCAGAAGTAAAAACAGGTGTTTCTCTACCGTATTTATCTCCCCAAACAAAACCTACTTGATAATTTCTTTGAGTTTTTAAAGATGGCAAACCACCCTCATCAAAAGTTAAGCTGTTTTCTCTTAAACCAAAACCAGCATTAATTTTATTACTTATTCTAAAGCTTTCTGAAGACAAAAAGTCATAACCTTGAGTGTAGTTACCGTAAACAATTCTGTTACCTGTAATTTCTTGTGCTAAAGCTTTTGTAGGGACATTATCCCAAGGTCTTAAAAATTGATTTGAAGGTATTGCAGCAAATATAGCTTCTGATTTTAATGTGTAAGTGTTGTTAATCCACACTTCATCATTATAATAAATTGTTTTTATAGAAAAAACTACAGAAGAACCATCTTCTTTATAAAGTATTTCAATTTGTGTAACGTCTTTTGGAGTGCTAGAAGAAATAAAATTAGATATTTCAATAGACTCTATATAATTTGTCATTGCTAAATTATGAGAGTCTTTAGTGGAATACGCGTCTTTTCTATCGTATTCATCAGCAACATACACAGGGTTAAATACTACTTGCGTAAAAGGACCAAAAGAAGAATATTCTCCGTCGCTATATTTGTATCTAAAAGAAAATCTAGGAAAAACTTGCTCGAACAGCCTTGGTGTGTTCTTGTTGGTAGGTTTGTTTGTTTTAATTAAAGGTGATTGTTTAGGACTTTTTTTAATAACTGTAATATTTTTTTCTGACATATCACCTATGTCTTCACCTTCAACTATTAACCTTGTGTGAAGTGCATTGTTTAAATTTGTAACAGTTGGATTTGACTCTTCTGTGCCTTTTATACAGTTATCTATATTTATTTTTTTAGGCTCATTATAATTATCAGTCCAAAAAATTAAATTGTCAATTATATTTATACCTGTAATAATGTTTTGAGTAAACTTTAAAGTATCATTTTTTTTATCTACTAAAACAATTTTAGGTGTTTGATTTAGTAAATCATACTCAAGTATTGCGTGTGTTGCAGAAGATTCTTGAGTAACAAACCAATACAGCTTGTTAGTTTTTTCATCAGCAATTGTTGCTATACACACATAACCTCCATCTGGCGGTATAATACTTTCAACTCTGTAGTTACCTAATATATTTTGAACAACACCAACACTAGCATCGTCTGAAGACGTTACTTTAACATTCATCGCATCTATGTACTGTCCATTAGGAACAATTCTTTCGTCAAGGTCTTGATTCATTTTACCTTGAGTGAAAGTGTTTTTAATTTCTGGCATATATTAGTGTTTTATCCACTTAGATTTACCTCTAAGCGTTTGTGTTATTTCTTCTAACTTAATATTTGATAGCCTTAGTTTTGCTTGTCTAGTTGCAGCAAATCTTTCCTGCTTGTACCTTCTAACAACGTACTCAGGCACGTTTGCTTTGGTAGACAAAATAGCATACATTATGTGTTTATATATTGCTTCTTGAGCTAACTTATGAACTTGCATTTCTTCATCAGTACCTAAACTATCGCTTATATAATTTAAGATTACAGTTTTTCCTGAAATGTTAGAGCTAAAATGTATTAAACCTTTTAAATTGTCTATATAAAAAGAACCATTAACTTGGCTATGTTGAGGGTCTAACCCATATCTTTTTCCAACTATTGTACTATAATCATCTGTATTATATTCTTGATTATTGTTTTCTGAAGTGTTAACTGATTTAAAATTAGCCCACGTTTTAGATTCAGAGTTTCCTTGTAGAGTGTTATAATCTCCTTCAAACCTTAGTTCAATATTGTCTAATGTTATATCTACAGTTGCATTGTCAACCATTGCAGACAAATCGCCTGGAACAAACATTGTTATTAACACAAAGACATTGTTATAACCGCTAACATCAATACTACTTAACGTTTGGTTTCTACTATCCGCAGCAGTACCACCAGTCCATTGCAAATACGCTAAATTATCTGACGTTCCAATGTGTGGTATAAAGCTAGGTCCAAGAGCTCCAAATGTAGGGTGTATTTCACCAAAAGTTTGGCCGTTTAAAGTTGGGGCTACAGCCTGTGTACTTGTTCTTGTATCACCTTTTGTACTGCTTATACCCATTCTTATAGTAGCGCCAGAAGCACCTGTTTGATTAGCTGGCGCAATACCATCTGCAGAAATATTAAGTTCATCTAAACCATTAACATTTATTTCTTGCCAACAGCTGTAATGCCTACCAAAAGTAACACCAGTTGAATTATTAAACTCTTTATGTATGTTAGCCGTTAACTTACCAGCTGCACTGTTAAAAATATCTATAGTAGCTAAAGTGTTTGGGTTTTCAATAGCGTTTGCCAACATAACTCTAGCACCAGAAGCAGTCCAGTCGTTAGTTGAATCAAATGGTGTAGAAAAATTTGAGTTATTAAAATTAGCAAAACTACCAGTTGCACCACCAAAATCGTAATTACCATCGTTATCTTGCCTAATACTAAATGGATTTGAAGTTTTACTTGTTGGGTAAATAGTGTGTTGTACACCAGAAGCATCTGACCAAGCTAAATTTGTATAGTTTATATAGTCATGAGGAAGTATCATTTGTAATGAAGGCGGTAAAACTATTTCTTGTGCTTTTACAGATTTAAATGTGTCAAAAGATAATTCTTGCAAAGCTCTTTGAGCATGAAAAGCAACATCTATTTTATTTGTTTTGCTAATTATTTTTCCTTCTCCAACGTATACAACTAAAAATTGATTTATAATATCTTGTAACGAAGTAAATTGATAATCTCCATAGTCATTTCCTTCATAATAATCTTTTTGAATTCTATTTGGATTTACTGTCATTTTTTATTGTTTTTGTTGTTGAACTTGACTGTTTGTTTGGCTTGATGCTATTTGGAATAAACTATTATCTTTTAAAGTTATACCTGCTAAAGCTAAAATTCTTGTAACTAGTTCAGTTTGCTCAGACTCATGTAGTTGAAAGTGCTCGTGATCAGCCGCATTAGCGTTATACAAAGCTTTTTTGTTAACAACAGCATATGTCCAGCTAGCAATTGGTGGTTTTGAAATATAATTACAAGTTACTCCAACACTTTTTATATTATCACCTATAACAGATATTCCAAATCTATCTCTAATATACACTAATTTTTTATCTGTAGGTTTAACAAGAGAAACTTGTCTCATTTGATAATACGTTTTTTGATCAACGTGTTGAACTTGATAAATTTCATTATTTTCCTGCCATAATACGTCTTGCAGCTGGTACAAATCATTTGGTAGTTGAGTTCCGCTACCAACAGATTCACCTGTTTTTTCAAAAAAACTAATTTTTTCTTCTAACAAGTTTACTACATCAGAGTGTGAAGTGTTATTACCTGGTATTCTTAAAAATTGATTTAAATCATAAAAGTATTGTTCAAAAATACTCATTTGTGCTTGGTTGGCAAATAAATTAAACTCTTGAGGTGTTATATAACCTCTTTGTTCTTTATTAGCTAAAGCTAATACTGTTTGATATACCGTGTTTATATTTACCATATTTTTTTATTGTAGTTTGCAGTCGCCCCGTAGAGCGACCGCTCCTACAGTTTGATTAGTTTAATCGTTTTTCAATTTGTTGATATATATCCATACCCTCATCAGTTTTAAACCAATGTGCTAAAGCAGTGTATGGGTGTTCGTCAAATGGAACTGTCATTATAACTCTATCGTTTGATCCCCATAAAAAGTTTCTTTGATCTTTAGATAATTTAATAATTTTAAATTCAACAGCTTTAATACCAAAATTTCTAAGCTGAACATTGTCATCATTAACCAGTTCTAATAACAAAGAAGGATTTTGTTGAGCAAATATAAGTAAATCTCTTTTAAGCTCACTAGAACTCATCTTAGACACTTTAGAACCTAACTCTACTCTCATAACAGCTTCTGCCATTTCAATACTCATATCTCTAGCTGCTAGTATTGCATCTGCTTGTAGTTCTAATGTTTCTACTTCTTGAACTGCAGATTCTTCTGCTTTGTATTCGTAAAAAATACTATCTTTATGAGGGTGATACAATGATAATAATTTTTGCAAAGTTGTTTTTGATCTTTCAACAAACAAAGTTCCATTTCTAAATATAATGTGTTCTAATCTTTGATCTCCTTTCATTTCATCTACAAATGAAGTTTTTTGATTTTGACAATATTTAAGTTCTCTTTCATAACCTTTTTCTTCATCAAAATAATAAACATTAGAACTTTTTAACATATAAGATAAAGGTTTTTTACTGCCTTTTAAGTAATAAATTCTATCTTTTATTTCCCAAGTTGGTTTTTTAGGTTCAACTTTTTTAGGTTTTGGTGTTTCCATAACCGGTGTTACTACTTTTTCTACGTGCTCATCGCCAGGATCTCCTGCGTAAGCTTTTTTTGCTTTTTTAGCCATAATATAATATATAATAAAATTAATAAAAATAAAAGTACCGAGGCCGAAGCCCCGGTTCTTTTAAAGTTTTGCGCTTACTTCATTAACATGAAATTGTTAGCACCTTGTGTAATTAAACATCTTTCTGATAGCATGTGTAGTTGCATTGCATCTAAAGCAGATGTAGCAGCTCCAACAGAACCAGTAACCCAAGTTTTCATTTTTCTATCGTCAGTTTGTGAAGCTCTATATCTAACGTGTAGGAATGGTCTTGTAAGGTTTTTACCTAGTTGTTGGTCATACACTGAAGACGTTCCAGCAGGAATAATAATACCTCTAATTGCAGAAGCACCTGCAACAGCATTAATACCACCTCTAGTAGCTTTGTCATTTAAGTATCTAAAGTCAGACTTGTAAAAGTCATAAGAACCTCTTCTAAAACCAGAGAAACCTAAATTTAATGCCATATCTTCAGAGTTGTTAAATACACCGTAAGATGTACCACCAGCACCGTAAGAATTCATTGCAGCTAACATGTCGTCCATTGCAAGAGACGTAGCTCTATTTACAAACATCATGTTTTCTTCAATAGCACCTTGATTGTCAAATTCTGCTAAAATAGCGTCAAATTCAGCTAAATCAGTAGAAGCGTTAACACCACTAACACCAGTAGTAACATTACCTCTATCCTCAACAGCATCAAATAAACCTTGAGTACCAGCAGCATCACCATCAGTACCACCTATAATTAAATCTGCATTGTTAGTACCAGATGCTTTAACACCTTCTAACATTGACATTTCTAAGTAATCAGTAAATCTTAGTCTTGTTTCAGATTCAGCTTTTAAGTACCATAAGTAACCTCCTTGACCACCTTCAGTTGTAACTTCTACCCAACCAATCTTAGAAGTATCAGATCCTGAAACTTCGTAGTAATCTTTTAAGATAATTGGTTTATTAGAGTAAGTTTTAAACTTAGGTTCGTTAGCACCTCTTGAATCAGTAGCTGTACCATAAGCACCAGCATCAGTATAACCATCAGGTGTTAAGTAAGATCTACCTTTTTCAAATTCAGAACCGTAAACAAATACTCTACAGTTGTTAGTACCATCAGCAATAACTGAATCATTGTTATCGTAAGGTACAACTTCAATTTTATCTGAATTAAGCGATGCTTGTGTTACGATACCTTTAAAAGTTTGACCAGTACCACCAGCTACAATAACAGTATCGTTTACACGTATACCATGATTATTACCTGGATTATTACCGTCCATATCTAATAAAATTTGTATTTCACATCCTGGATTATCACCACCGATACCTTGATCAGCGTCGATCATCGAAGCTGTATATGAAAGATGTAAACGACCTTGCTCAGACCAAATAACTTGGTCAGCGGACATCGCTTCTTCTGCACCAACTTGTGATAGGAAACCAGAAATTGTTCTAGGTCCGAAAACCTCAGCTTCTTTTTCCATCAAGTCCGGCAGGTATTGTTGAGCCCAACCCATATCTGTGTTGAAATCTAAATAATTTGTATTAAGTGTTTGCTTTTGTGGAGCTGGCACTTTGTTTAAATTATCTCCTCCTTGTATTGCCATAATTTTGTTTTTTTAAATTTTTAATTTATTTATTGTTTTTAATTTTAAACTTAAAATCATTAGAAGTTTCACCTAATACTTTTACCTTCATACCTCCCATTTCAACAACACCATGTTCTTGCCTAGGATTCATGTCTACGTTTTTAGCTTTAGCAACGCTTGTTTTTAAAGCATCTACTTTACCTTGTTCGTAAAAATGTTTTGCAACAGCATCAGGATTATTAGCGGTAAACAAAGACTTGTGATAACCTTTAGCATCTGACATTTCGTTATTTTCATTCAAGAACTTCTTGAGAAAATTATTAACATCGCTTTGATTTTCTTTTACTTTGTTAGTGTCTTTAACATTAAACCTATACTTTTTATCACCAACGTTGTAATCAAAGCCTTTGAAGTCTTTGTTAAAAACATTGTTAGTTTTCATTTTAAAAGTATTTGTTTGCTTTTCAAGAACCGCATCGTTTTCTTTTGATTCTTCGTTATATCTATTAAAAAAATTTACAGCTTTTTGTTGTTCTTGAGTCAACTTTGACCCAGCTTTAATTTCTTCATAGTATTTAGACTTTTGCCCGTCTAAGTGGCTTTTAGCGTTGGCAACTTGCTCTTTTAACGCTATTTTTTTCTTTTTAACCTCTCTTTCTTCATCAACATCTTCGTCGTACGAAAAGCTATCGTCAATTAAAAAGTCCACCTCTTCTGATGTTAAGTGAGATTTTGTTTTTTTATAGTACTCTCTAAGAATTGTCATATCATCATAACTAGAAAAATCTTGATTAAGTGTTACGTAATCTTCTAGCGTACCTCCAGTTTCTTCCATAAAGTCCATTAGCTTTTGCACGTTTTCAGGTATTGCTTTGCCAGTTTCTTGAGCTTCAACTATAGCTTCTTCAACTTGTTCAGTTAATTCTTCTGTTTGCTCTTTAACTTCTTCTTCAGTTATTTCTTCTAATACTGGAGTTTCCTGTGTTTCAGCTTCCGGTTGTACTTCTTCTTGTTTTTCTGTGGCATCGGCATTTTCATCGACTCCAGCCACTCCCTTGTTGTCAGGGTTATCTTCTTTAATTTCTTCTTTGGTTTCATCTTGTATTGGTTTGTCTAGGTTTACTTTTGTAACATTATCTTCAGCGTTAGCTTTTTTAGATAAATCTACTTTTACAACTTCATCAGTTGCTTTTTCTTTTTTCTTTTTTGCCATAATATAATATAATAATAGTTAATAATTTTTATCTAGGATCAAATGCACCTAAATCAAATCCGCCTCCTATACTATCATTACCTGCGGATTCAAAGTTTTTAGGTGCTTTTGCACTATTTCTTTGATCAATCATCTCACTTTGTTGAGTTGCTTGAATTCTTGTTCTTTCGTCTTTACGATCTTCTTTTTCTTTTTCTTTTTTGTTAATGGTTTGGTTATCCATTTGTCTAAGTTGCATGTTATAACTAAACTCTTGCTCCATTAATTCTTTTTTAAGAGCACCTTCGGCTTGAAGTTTTTGTAATGCTAGTTGTGCTTCTATTTGGGCTAAACCTACTTTTGATTCTGTTATTGCCATATTTTTTTGCACTTCTGCTTGCGCTGCTACTTGTTGTGTTTGAGCATTTGCCTCGGCTTGAGCTTGAATATTAGCCATTTGTATTTCTTGATCTCTTTCGTCTTTTTTAGATCTTCTAAGTTTTAATAGTTGATTTGCTAATTTTAAATTTTTAATTTCTCTAATGTCAATTGCATCTTCTAAATTTATACTTTGTTGAGCTAAAGCAACCTGTATGTTGTTTTCTAATAAACCTTTTTCTTCTTCATCTGGTGTTAGCTCTATAAATATACCAAAATCATATAAGTGTAAGTTTTGCATTTCGCTTAGCGTAGCAACATTATGAGCACCTATTTGTTGTATAAAAGCTTCAGCAGTTGGAGAATACTCTATAATATCAGATATTCTAAGAGACAAACACTCTGCTACTTGAGAGGTTAAAAACAAACCTGATTGCAGTATATGTCTTGTTGCTGTGTTACTATTAGCAGCTGCTAGTTTTTGTACTCCTACTAAAGCATTTTTATCAGGCATACTACCATCTCTAGCCTCGTTAAGACCAGTTGCATCTCTAATCATTTGCATATAGTAATTGTAATTTCCTATAAGAGTTTGAAGTTTTTGACCTCCAGAACCTGATTGTATTTCTTGAATAGGTACTTTACCTGGGTTCATCTCGCCTTCAGACGTAAACGATCTACCTATAACAGATCCTGTTTGAAAGAACATGTTTAGTGCTTCTTGTGGGCTGTAATTTGTTCCGTTACCTAAATCTATCTCAGCCAAACCATCAGCATCTAAATAAACACCATCTGGCACCATACGTGATAACACTTGTTGTATTTTTAAATGCGTTAGCTGTATCATATCAGCAAAACCTGTTACACGTCTTACTAAGCTTTCAATTTTACCTTTATACATTCTAGGTGCTACAATAGAATAGTTCATTTTTACTTTAGTAAAATCACTTTTAGGCCTCATCATGTTTTTAGCCATTTCCCATTTAAGTAACTTGTTTGTACCAAGTATTAAAGCTCCCTCATATAAAGTTTCTATACTTCTTTGTAGTCTAGAATAATCAGCAGCATCAGATGGTGGATCGAATGTGTCATCTTTTTGTATTGCTTTTTCAGCACCACTACCAGTTTCTTTTACTTTGTAAACCTCGTTCATGTAGGTTTTGTAGTTAAAATATAAAACTTGCACTTTGTTATTATCAACTTCATTTGCATAATTAGAAGAATTAGAATAGTTTGTTTGATGATAACTTTTGTTACTTACTATATCTTCTAAATCTTCTTGTGTTAAATGTGGAAATTGTTTTGCTAATTCGTTTATAGGTATTGTTTTTACTTCACCTACATAATATATATCGTCAAAGTAAGGTGATTCAGTATAAGAGTAAACTAAATCAGCTGGATCAACATAATCTATAGTTGCACCTTCTGAAGTATTAAAATTTGTTTTTACAGCACCTATACCTAAAACAGTTAAATCGTAGTAAAACCTTTTCTTTATCAATTCATAGTGATTGCCAGTCATTAAAACATTTAATGCTTGTTCTTCAGCAATTTCAACAGATTGTTTATATGTCAACTGCATGTGCAGTGCAAGCTCTTCCTCATTAACAGGTAAAGTATCTTGATCTGAGTTTGACAAATCAATACCAAAAGCTCCTTCAACAAAATCGTTGTAACTTTTCATGTTTATGTCTTCTAACAAAGCCTCCATGTACTCTGTTCTTTGACTAACACCATAAGGATCTTGTGAATAAGCTTTTATGTCATACATTCTTTCAGCTAAACCATTTACAACTATATCTACAAACTTAGGTATTATAGGTACTGGTGTCCAGTCTAAATTAAGATAAGACAAATCACCGTTAATAGATAACTCATCTTTATATTTTTGTACAGATTGTTCACCTCTTGCGTATAATCTTAAATTATGAAAATTATTTTGATTATTTAAATATTTAGTATTACTACTACCGTTGTAAAACCATTCTGTTTCTATTGCTTTTGCAACTTTTAAACCATAATCATAGCTTAACTTTTCAGCATCGCTTACAACTTGACTAGGAAAATAACTTTTTATAACAGACTCTGCCATATTTATTCTTTGATTAATTTAGATGTATTACCTTTGTTTGCGTACTTGGCAATATTTAAGTTTAGTTTAGGTTTTTGCATTGGTGCGTTTGGTCTGTATAAGTGTCTGTTGTTTGCCATTATAGCAAGTCCAGAACTAATAGAAGCATCGTGCTTTGTTCTTTTGTTTATATCAAATTTAGCCCAGTCGTTTAATAGTTCATTAAAATAACAATCCCCAAACGATCCATCTTGTTGTATACCCACGTGAGATTGTATGTACATTTCAATTGCAGCAGCGTGAGCTTGTTTTATATCTTCACTTGAGTTAGGTATTCCTCCAACTTCTTTTTCTGCTACAGATAATTTGTTCCATATTTTATCAGGTCTGTTCATACTAAAACCTCTGTAACCACGTCTTCTTAAATAATACAATAGACGAGGTTTATTGTTCTCTGCAAGTAAAGGCATCCCGTAAAATACTAAAGCCATTAGAACGTCTTCAAAGAATATCTCTGCGGTTTGTGGTCTTGCTAAGTACTCTAAGAAAAAGCTATTAGCTGGAGCATCTTCCATACTAAACCTAGTTAAACCGTGCAAAGCGCCTTTAGAACCTACACCATCAACAGTTCCTGATATATCGTAACTATCACAACCAAAAGCACCCATATGCTCATTACCAGGCCATTTAACACCATTTTTAATAATACAATTATTTTGTATATTTGTTGGTGGCACCCAACTTACTTTAAATCTACCTTTTGGATCTGGGTAAAATATGACTTGACTATCTTTAACACCGTTGACCCATTGAAAATTACCTTGAGTTATACCTAGTGTTCTAGACATTTCCTCGTTGTAATCTATTTGTTCGTATAGTTTAACTAAGTTAAATATACTGTTCTTAGTCTCATCTCTAAACGCGTGTTCTGTAGTTCTTGGGAACTGGCGATAAAACTCGTTTAAAGCGTCTTGATCACCTTTTAAACCGTCAGCTTCATTTTGCCAGTTTTCTACAACACCTACATCTATTAACTCTCCTTGAGGGTCGAAGACATCATGGTCTGGA
>Ga0209337_1001143_pt1 | contig 20502 bp, 26 predicted proteins | sample LinPmetageLP53_FD_184044 | JGI IMG/M metagenome (GOLD analysis project Ga0209337, IMG submission 184044) | Marine viral communities from the Pacific Ocean - LP-53 (SPAdes) (version 2) | ecosystem: Environmental > Aquatic > Marine > Oceanic | place: Pacific Ocean | collected 2010-02-08 | reverse complement strand
TATCCAGCATATTCATATTATAACGCACGCAAACGTATAAGTCAAACACTTTTTATGATGTTTAGAAAATTATTATCTCTTAATTTTATAATTAATTTTTGTTCCTCTGTGACGTTATGGCACACACTACAATTTTTTGGCCTATTTTGGTAGTAGTGCGTTCTTGGAAGCGGCTCCAAATCAAATCCAAACAGATCTGGCTTTATGCCCGAAGTAATACATAATAATATTGCTATTGTACCAACTTGAAAGTTACTATTGTCGCGATATTCAAAAGCCTTTTTTAAACTTCCTACATTGGAATAGTCGAACAGAAATACATCATTGCTTTCGTGGCAGTTGTTATCTCTATTATACCATGGCCCAAGGTCTGGTGCGATGTACAAAATGCGACTATTTCGCAAATTTCTTACAAAGTTTGGAGGAGAATTAGAATAGCCCTCTTTAGTTATATCATTGTTGTTGAAGACGTGATTGTTTACAACCCTTAACGTGGTTTTTGACCCAACATCTGCTTCATATCCGTTGGTGGGCGAACGGTTAAACCTAATAACTTCATCGTACTTATCGATCAAGGCACCAAACTCAGACCCATTTAAATTACCGCTTGCGCCGACAATGGCCACTTTTTTATTTAACGTTAGTTCAGGGTGAACATATGGAATTTGATAGTTATTCGTCATATGTTTTGTGCTCCTTCATGAGTTTCTTTGTTTCATATCCTTGAAAATGTAAAGTATTAAATCTTATAAGCTTATCCAAGAAGATGTTCTTACAATAAGGTAGCCCGTTGTCCCAAACAATCTTTTTCATTCCGTTCTCATATTCAAAAAAATCACGAGAGTTTATGTTGTGATCAAAAGTTGTACCATCAAGAACACTAGACATCTCCCCTATCATGACTGGTGCGTCAAACGTTCTTAGTTCTCCCCAGAAAGTCATATCGCAAATGCCGCCAGGGAGATTGTTACTTATCCTGTTTTGGTATACGTTCAGCAAGTCAGCCCTGTAGTGTCCAAAAGTTTTCTGTTTTTCACCTCTAAGAATAAAATGCTCATTGATGCGAGATACATCATAGAACCCCGACACGAAATCGCAATAATCATTGAGCGCTGTTACATCATTAAAACAAGCACTAGAAGCAGCTATACAGTGTGTAAGGCTGTATCTGTTATGATCAAACTTGGACAACTCCTCCTTTAGATTACAATAAACCATAATATCGGAGTCTAGACAGAAGAACTTTGAGATATTCCGTTCGATGCATAAGTTTCTTATCAAATACCATCGAAGAATGCAGATCTTTTCAAAATCAGCATCATTCGTGCTATAGTTTTTGAAGTTATACAAGAAAGTGCCGGTCTCTCTGCACATCAATTCTTCATAGTCATAAAAATTCACTAACCCTTTGACCTCCTCGGAGACTCCTCTACCTATAAGGTGGATTCTACTGTCAGGATTAAAATGCTGAAGTTGTTTTACTGATGTTAATAAATAATCGCTGTCGCCAACGTGAAAATACATTATGTCATGCGACATCGTTTGTCTCCTTCTTTAGCAAGAAAGTTTTCTGCTTTTCATCGTTTGGAAAAGAATTGGCTTCATACACAACTTCAAACTCATTAAAATAGAACAGTTTTTTTAACTCATCGTAGTTTATAACCGAGTTTGTGGTTTGGAGCCCAGCATACGTTCGGTACTCTCTCAGGTGGCTTTGCAACTCAGTTACCTCTTGTCGGTGAATAATAACATACTTTTTTGCGTTGTATAAAACATTGCTCAGGCACCTATACCAATCGGGTACCTCACTAATAAAACTATTCATAAGAACTATGTCGTAGTCCTTGATAAAATCATACGAGTCGGTGTTAGCGTCGAAGCTAATAAAGTCTGCTTGTGGATTTTTTACCTTGGCGGCATTCTCAATAATGTGCTGCAAATCAACACCGGTGTATTTATATATTGGAAAGGTGGTGGCCACTTCGCCTATTCCGCAGCCCAAATCTAATAGTCTGTCTCCGCTAGCCATTGACAGACTCTTATCTAGTGGTGCAAAGTGATCAGATTGTTTTAGCGGCTTAAATCCAGAGTTTAACATAGCTGCTGGAAGTACATTGCTATTGAACCAAGCAGTCTCGCTCATTCTTTCATCTCCCTCATGATTCTATCGTTCAACTCTTGTAAGTCATTCTTTATAGACTCCGGGTGTTCTCCGATAAACTGCTCCGTATAACAAGGGCCGCGGTATTCAGGCTTAAATTCATGTACGCCCTCGTACTTCCTTTCTAGATGAAATCTATCAAAGTCCTCCCCCTTCATCCAGGGCAAGTAAATTTTATTGTAGTAATCATCTATACACTTATGACGACTAACTTTTGCCTTGTAATATTCAACCTTGTTTTCAACTTGCAGTGGAAAAACATATGAGTAATGATACATTTGCACTCCTGTATGTTTATAGAAGCTGTTACTATCAATATGTTTTCTTACAATGTTATGTTCTGTGGGATACTGTATAGTCGGGGGCCGGTGAGTTAACCATTTACTTCCTTCGGTTACCCTAAATATTCTTAGAAAGTTATCCCGGTTTAATTCAAACCCTGTCAAATAATTTTCGAACCCACCATAAAAGCTAAGACTGCGTACCCCAACGCTAGTTGGCCTCTCTCTTTCCAAGAACTCAATAGTTTTTTCTATATCCTCTTTTTTATAAATTTCGTCACTGTCTAGGTTCCAAAGATAATCAATGTCCGACCTCATGTGTTTTATGTAAGCGTTACACTGTTCATCTTTTTCTGAATACTGACCGTGAACAATGGTTATTTTATTCTCGGGATCAGGAAAATTGTCGATGATTTCATTGGTCTTATCTTTGGAGGTGTCTCGGCCTCTCTCTTGCCAATACTTAACCGGGCCTTCGGCTATTAAAATTTGTGCAGCATAAGGGTAAACTTGTTCCAGACACTGCCTAAGAACATAGTCTCCCTCAAACACTATCATCCCAAAAGCTATTTTAGTCATTGACATCCTTTAGGCACTCAAAATACTCATCATACATTTTGCTTATAAAAGTGTTTGAAACTTTTTCAAAACCATGACGGGGAGCCACAAGATAGGTGTTGTCTTTGTAATTTGGTTTAAAATTAGAAAAATGACAATACATTATTTTTTGATGCTGGCCCTCCCAGACTGCACTACCAAGACCATCATATCCATGGTGGGCATAATTCCACGGAGCCAAGTGAGCAAAATATTTGTCCAACACCTCCACGCCATCGAAAAGCTTCTCAAAAAGCTCTAAATACTTTTGGTCACCGCACATGCCGTGCGTTTTATAATATTTGTTATCTGGGAATAGCAAGGAGTTTTTCCACCAGGTTAAACACTTATAGCCATCAAGATTGTTTTTAAAATAGACAATACCTACATTATACTTACCATTTGCCGGACTGTATGGACACCTGTGTTCCACTATCCCAACACTAACATTTTCTAAATTCTGGTATATTTTCCTCCAGTCATCGAGAAAAAACACATCAGCGTCGATAAACATAATATCTTCACAGCCTAAGTTCTCCAGACAATACCAAGAAAAATAAGAAGACAAACTCCATAAAAATTGTAACCACACTGCCTCATCGTAGTTTCCTTCACTAACGTTTAGTGCTTCGTATGATGGTTCGTTGCTAGAGGAGCGATTCAGTATCGGATCCTCCCTTTTAAGGTCTTCAATAAAAAAAGTACTTATGTTTTTGTTTTTTTCCACCTTTAAGTCGAACTGGTCTTTTGCTTTCTGATCTAAACATAGAATATTTAAAGTGTAGTCATCCGACCATCTAGACAACGATTGGTTTAAGGCCCAAACCCTATCGCAAAAGTTTGAATCGCAAACAGTAGAAAAGTTTTTCATGTCACTCTTCTTGTTTCGACTTTAAAAACAATTTTTGATATATTTTAAATATCTCAAATTCTTCTTTTCTTTTCGAGGCTTCAGTGTCTTTATTCGTGGATACGCCTTGTGGGTTGAAATAATATATTCCCAAGATTTGATTTATTTTCTTAAACCTTGCACCACCGAAGGCGCATCTCAGCCAAAATTCCCAATCGCTAGCTGATCTATACTTTGTCTCGAATATTCCATAAGTATCGTGCAGAGATTTTTTCCACATAGGATTATTGTGCGGTAAGTTTCCTCTCAACATCGCTTCTTTAGAAAAATTGTCAAAATTATACCTTTGTGCATGCTCCTCCATGTCCTCCCACTGCAAGTTCGCTGCTTCAACCATATATGAGTCATTATATACAAGGTCGATGTCTTGGTTTGCATACAGAGATTTTGCTTGTTTTTCGAGGGCGTCTGGTGCGCGGCGGTCGTCGCAGTTAATATTAGTTAGATACTCTCCGTCACTCATTTCAATTGCTTGGTTCCAAGTGTCGTACACACCTTTATCTTCCTCTAATCTCTTGTAGAGGATGTTATTGGGGTATTTTTTAATATATTTAAGAATTACCTCTTCTTCTTTGTCGCCGGGCTCATTGGCATTAAGGATAATCCATTGACATTTGTCCTCAAATATTGTTTGCCTAGTGGTGTCCTCCATCAATTGTTCAATGTACTCTTCAGCTTTGTATACAGAGGTAATGATAGAAATCTTTGGTAGGTCTTCTGCTGAAACTGTAAGTGTAGGATCTGGTGTGCTAATGCTGAACGACAACTGCTTGTGCATCTTATCGTACCCGAATTCTTCTCGAACCCACTCTTGCAGCGTCTTTGCTTTCTTCAGCCACTTGCTATAGTTATTTCTCACCTGGCGCATGCGCAACTTAAAGGAGCCCTCGGTGGGATAGCACCACATCGTATCCTTCTCTACCACGCCAGGCCACACAGCTTCAGGTGACACAGGGCCAATAGTATAATCAACTTCGGCAAAGTGTGCCTTCATCTTATTCTTATTTTTCTTAGCCTTAGAATTTGATGGCGCGTAAAGGAAGTCAGTCTGCCCCGACCAGCCAGGTGCAATCACCGGGAGGCCACTGTAGGCTGCTTCAAATAAGGGCAGACCGAATCCTTCGCCGTGAGATAGGGAAGCGGCCGCCTTAATCTTTGGATGCTCGTAAAGGGCATGCATTTCAGCCTCAGACATATCCCCGTGTAAAAGGTATACCTTGCACTTCCTATCCGGAATATCAGGTATACAGCTTTCAAACATCTGCTTTATATGAAATCGGTCAACAATGCTGTTATTCTTAATACTAGTCTTGACCACCAATCCAACTTCTTGGTCTACGTTTTCCTCAACAAACCACTTAATTAAATTGGCCAAATTCTTTCTTGGGCCCCATTGAGCTACGGCCAAGATGTTAAAGTCGTAGTCTAGTTCCAAGATAGGGTCGCCAGAGGCTTTATGAGCCTTCACAGGATATCCTACCACTTCGACCGGGGTAGTGCATCTTAATTCCACAGACTGTCCTGTATGGGCATCCTGAGCCTGATAAACAGCGTCCGTGAATCCTCTCTTGGAATGATCTGAGATGGTGATCACTTTATCCATCTCATTGACCTTCTGGACCCAGTGTGGTGAGACCCTGTTGGATTCGATTCCTGCTGTCACTCCAATATTCACAGCGGCCATTCTTTGCCATTCATTGGGGATAGTAACTTGCACCGATATATCATATGGTAGTTTTGCTTGCATATGGACGGCACAAGCCTCGACACGGCTGTCGATCCAGCGGCGTTCTTCGTCGTCCTTAGATAACCATCCAGTCTCGCCCCAATTAACCGGCATAACGTAGATGTCTAGGTGTTCCTCTTGGAGCCGAAGGGCTCGGAGCACAAATCTTGTGTGTTCTCCGTAGCCAGATTGCGTAAGGGCAGGGCCTCTTACTATTACTTTCTTTTTCACTTGACCTCCATAAGTTCCCAGGACTGATATCCTGATCGAGTTTCCCAAGAACCTAGTCTCTCGACTACATCGTCGATTAACTCAATCCAATTCTGCTTAAATAAGCTAAAGTTGTAGTTATCTCTCACATGCTGTTTGCCGAGGGATCCCATTTTCTTTCTTTCCTCTGGCGGCATATTATAGAATGTCTCCAAAGCACCCACAAAGTCATCCTCGTTGATCCTATCCTCATAGATATAAGGCACCAGTTGTGAGCCGATTAGGGCCTTCGACGTTGGCTCTAGGCCTATTCCAAACCAGTTTTCTCCGTCAGTGACCTGCTCCTGTAGCCCTCCTGTCATATTAACGATGATTGGAGTGCCGCAGGACAAAGATTCCAAGGTTGCTAGGCCAAAGCCCTCGGCATCTGATATGTTAATGGTACAATCAGCCATATTATACATCAGAGACAATGCCTCTGCCGGCATCTTGTTTCTTGATAGGACTATGCGGCCGTCATCAAGATTAAAGTCTCTAATAATCTGTTCCAGATCTTGCCCGTTGGGATCCTTAGGATCGGTGTGCATTATCAGGCAAACATTCTCGGGGCCAACCTTTTCAGCAAACTTGTTAAACCAATGAATCAGTGTGCCCGACTGCTTTCGGCGGGCGTTGCGGTTATTCCAGAAAAACACCATTCTACCATCATGTTCGGGAAAGTTCTCGTTGGTAAAATGTTCCACATGCTCGGGTTCGAGTTCCTTAAAGATGTCTGACGCGACAGCGTGGGGAACATAGTGGTTCTCCACCTCCGGGGCGACCTTACTAACTATCTCATGAGTAACCTTGGAGATACTAGCGATTACGTCGGTCGACCTGTACCACTTTTCGTTAAACTTTGGAGGAGGATGATTGTCCCAAACATGGTAGTAAACCATTGGTAGGTTGGCTCGAATCTCGTTCTCAATCTGCCATAACCAAGGGTAAAATCTTGGGTCGGTCATAAACCAAAGAAGATCGATCTTGTTATCCATCATGACCCTACGAATCATTTCTGGGTTACCATAACCATCAACCGGTTGGACTACCCAGTCCTTCTCATCCCAACGAGGGTCTGTGATGACTTGCATATCGTAGCTGGGGTGTTTGACGGCACCCCCTAAACAAATAAACTTATACCTACCTGTTAGTAGGAGAGTCTCGATAAAATACTTTGTTTGTGTGCCCACGCCTGACGGCGCTAGTGGATGATCCGATAATACAAGGATCGTCTTCTTCTCACTCATTATACCTCTTATCTACAATGTTCTGTTTTGTAGAAATTGCAATATTTGCAGGACAATCTATTTTTAATAGAAAATCCTTTCTTTATATTTGTAACAGCCTTTTCAAGAAACGTCAAGGCATTCTTTACTTTTATTGGGCCGCTTGTAACTCTAAAAATCTCTGTGTTGTTCTTTTTAGCCGTTCGCTTAAGAAGGCCGAAGTGCGTTTCCACCATGTTTAATGGTATACCGTGCTTTTTAGCCCAGAATACCTTATAGAGTGTAAGCTGGTAGTTGACAATCTTGTCTGCTTTTCTCCTAGCATCCCAACCCCAAGAGCACGTTTTCCAGTCTAATATGTGGTATTTGCCGTCTGGGGTTTTGACCACAAGGTCGATGAAGCCCTTGAACTTCATATCGTGACCCTCTATATCTTCGTAAAGCTTTTCTTCCGTAGAGATTACTTCACAATCTTCAAAGTAGTTATCGAGTTCCTCGCGAAAAGATGAAACAATAGGCTGATATTGGCCCATCATCTGATCTTGAAGAGACTTGTCAATCTCTACTTCTTTCTTCCCAAGAGAGACAATCTCTTTAGCAAATTCCTCAAGAAAATGCTGTTCTCTATCTAGCTCTTCTTTCAGTAATGCTTGTTCGCATACGCTGTGGATGGCGGTCCCAAAGGCAGTGTGAAGGTTGCCTTTGAAGCCATCTAGTTTATTAACATATTGAAGTTTATGTTTGTGGGAGCACTCATTCCAGATTTTAATTTCCGAATAGGAAACATGCGACATTTATTCCTCAGTAGAGACCTTCTTAGTTGAAGATCTAGTGCGGCGTTGGCGTTTGGGCTTTGGCTGCACTGATTTCTCTTCTTCTAATATAACAGATTCTGCTGGTTTGTCAACAAAAAACTCAAAAATCCACTCGTTTTTTCTAGTCGCGTGGCGCCAATTCTTGATATAAGAATCCTTAATACATTTGCCATGGCGGATTCCACGGTGCTCTAGCAGCTTCTCAACATCCGCAGTACTGAGAGATATTTTCGGTATGAGATACAGATGGTCATAATGGGGAATCTCTATGTAGACATGTATCTGGTCTTCTTTCTCCGTGACTTCAAATTTATCAATCTTCATAGGTGATGACCTCTTCTATCTTGCGGAACAAGATTGGACTTATAGTTTTTAAATAATCACGATCACCAATAAAATAATCTTCAAATCCTACGGCCCAATATTCTTTTAGTGAGGTTACGGCATACGAGGAGACAAACAAGCCATTAACAAGGTTATTTAGCTTGACATAACCCACCTCTTTGTACAGGAACGCATCAAACTCCTCGTCGTACTCTACATCCTCAAAGTCGTATGAAGCTACTTTGTAGCCCTCGGATTGTAATATTGACTGCAACCTTTCTCTTTTACCTATAAACTCGGCATTGATCTTACGATCACCGTAAATAACAGCACCGTAGGAATATTCAAGAGAGTGACCGGCTTCATGAACAATGTTCTCGATTAAGTCTTTTGCGCTTTGAATCTGGTTTGTTATGTATATCGCGCCGTCTTTATACATTGCCTCTAAGCTTCTCTCGTGCAAAAAGTCAAAATCCCCTATGAGAACCTCATCAATTTCGTCAAACAAGTGAGAGGGTATTGATGTCTCTAAAGTCTCAATCACACTTTGGACATCGATATTTCCCAGGAACGGCTCCTTTAGGTAGAAGAACTTTCCAAATAAAGTGTACTCTCTTCTCTGTGCCACCTGCCGGGAAAGAGATTCCGCGATTAATCTTTGAATTTTAGATTTGTTGCTCTGCATTTGCCATTTCCATACCTTTTTCGGCATCAGCAAAAGCCTGCCGATATCCTCTAATAAAATTTTCTTCTGCAACAGCCATAAGAAACTCTGGAAACTCATGCATCATCGTTTCCACTATAATTTCGACTGTAACACTGCCATCCCAATCGACCTCGTGGCCGGTTTCATCCTTTAGTCTGGCCCTCTCGGCTTCGAACTTTCTTCCTGAATAATCTACCAACCACTCTTTAAGAGGAGTATCTCTTGTAACCTTTTGTGTTAAAACCGGATTTGCATATGCTTCAGGCTCCGTCTCTTTAATAATCATATTATCTCCTTACTTACTATATTATAACCATATGTTAAGAACTTGTCAAGTACTTTATAAATATTTTGCAGCCATGGTTGCAACTTTGGATCTCTCACCCTTTCTGAGAGTAACGTGCCCTGACAAATCTAAGCCCTTAAACTTTTCGACTGCATGCACCAGGCCAGATGAGGTCTCATTGATATAAATATTGTCTATCTGCTCTATATCGCCTGTTAGGACGATTTTAGTTCCTTCCCCTACTCGGGTAAGGATTGTCTTGATCTCGTGCGCTGTGAGGTTCTGAGCCTCATCTATGACTATGTATGCATTGGCTATCGAGCGGCCGCGGATATAAGTGAGCGCTTCCATCTCAATAATGCCTCTTTCCATATACTCGTCAAGAGTTGTCTGGTCATCACCGGTTAAGAACTTAAGGTTATCTTGAATAGGTGCCAACCAAGGGGCCATCTTGTCTTCCATAGAACCTGGAAGGAATCCGATATCCTTGCCCATTGGCATCACAGGTCTTGACACGACAAGTTTTTTGTATAATGCTGGTTCAGCAGAAGAAGTTTTCTTGCTTGGAGACCCTAGCTTGCTCGTCAGACGATCTACCGGGTGATTGGGCATAACTTGCTCTAAGCCCGCTGCGATGGCCAGAAGGGTCTTTCCAGAGCCTGCCTTGCCCACTAATGAGACAACTTGTATATCGGGATCCATTAAGAGATCCAGCGCAAACGACTGCTCTTTGTTCTTAGCTTTCACCCCCCAGAGGCCGGCTCTAAAATCCATAATGTGAAATAGGCCAGTCCTATAATCTGTGAATCTACAGAGTGCTGTCTTTTTTTCGTTTGAACTAGAAACAAGCATAACAAACTGATTTGGGTGTAGGCGGGGATACTCTTCCGGATCTAATATGATACTCTCATCGTTGTAAAAGTGATCAATAGTCTGGTCGTCTACCAGTACCTCGGTGAATCCAGTATATAAATCAGAGTCATTCTTAATAATCTGGTTTTCAGTGTAGTCCTCACTTAACAGACCAAGAGAGTCGCAGATCACGCGCATGTTGATGTCGCGACTAACAACAATTGTCTTTCTATTGCCGTTCTCGCTATTCTCTGACAAAGCTGTGGCGATTATGATGTGGTCCGCAACCGCAGGATCTAGATCTGGCGCCAGGGCCTCTTCTCCTACTGCGCTAGTTCCACGAACTCGAAGGATTCCTTTGCCCTTACCTAAGCGTACACCTTGATGCAGCTTTCCTTTGGTTCTTAGTTCGTCAAAAGTTCGTATAATGGTTCTGGCGTTGACGCCAACTCCATCTTGCCGCTTTTTGTGGTTGTCGATTTCTTCGAGAACCTTTATAGGTATTACAATATCGTTGTTTGCGTAGTTGTGGACACAATCAGCGTCAGATAAGCAGGCGCTCGTGTCTAGGACATATGTTTTCTTGGCCATTTGTAGTTCCTTGTTTATCGGTGGCCCCGATTATAACTAGTTTCAAACAAAAGAACCCGCCTCATAAGAAGCGGGTTCTTTTATAAAATGGAGCCAACTATCAGACTTGAACTGATGACCTGCTGATTACAAATCAGCTGCTCTACCAGCTGAGCTAAGTTGGCGGGGTTGAGGCACCTATCGAAACGCGCAATGGTTTTAGCTTGTTTCACCCCGTGCCTCCCTGCGGGTGGGGGGATCTAGTATGCCGATTCTTCAGCAAACTTTCTATTATCTAATATTCTTTTACTTGTTGTGGCGCCATTAACCAAGGTAGAACTACTTCTGACCTTTCCGCCGCCGACATTATACACCATTTCAATACCCAGTCTATCGCAGACCCTGGATTCCGGAGTATTTGTTGCTCCACGGTCTCCTCCATTCGCGAAGACGTCGGGCTTAATGTGCTCTAGGGAGGAACAAACTGTGTTGTCAAAATCCACGGCCATTTCTACTTCACCAACACATTCGAAAGCAGAGATAATTTCCGCTCGTTCTTCCCAGGGCATAAAAATATATCCCTTCTTTCTTTGTAGCCAGGGGTCGGAGTTGATCACAACTGTCAACTCTCCTAGTTTTGCCGCTTCCTTAAACATTCTTAGGTGGCCAACGTGAACGGGGTCGAACCCACCTGAAACAACTACTCTCTTACTCATTCAACCTCTCTATGAGACAACTTTGTATGCCTAATAATTCTGCCTGATCTAGCTTGCCCATTGAAATCTGAAAGACAAAATAACTGGTGGTTGATGCTACTACGGCTCCAAAGACTGTCCCTAATCCAAAAGCCAAATACCTTTTCGCCCAACTCTTAATGTCTTCCATTGTATGTTCCCCCTACCTGTAAGTAGTGCTCTCTCTTGAGATATGCTACCTTTTCTTCTTTGGTAGGGGTCCTATAATTATTCCAACTGCCCGGTGGTCTCTATCATCTAGAAAATATTCATTTTTAGAATTCTTATTTTGCTCTATAAACTTAAAATCAATATGCTTTTTAGCATAGCTTATCGCACTTTCTTTTTTCTTATACTTCTTGAGCAACTTTCCCTGTATCTTATTGCCGTCCCAGGCCCAAATCTCCCACATCTTAAATGCCTGTATCGGAAGCCTGGCGTAGGGGCATCTCTACGGGCCATGTTGATACAGAGCTAATCCTTGTCGGAGTAACTGGGACAAAGCCCGAGAGAGGACGTACAGTTAGGTTAGCCGCGCATTCTAGCTGCTTATTGTTAGTTCCTAATGTGGCCCCTTCTCCGACCTCAATAGAACAATTATTTTGCTGACAGTCTAACATTGCGACCGAGGCGAGATTACTCTCAATGGCGACACCGGCAACCCATGGTGGGTCTGCGTCCTTATCTCTTCCTGATAATGCGCCGGCTCGACATCCAGAAGCAACAGCGTCGGTAACTGAATACCTTTGCAAAATATACCAAGTAAAATCGATAGAGCCAAAAACCAGCGCTAAAAACACCGGAAGTATCATGGCAAACTCGACTATTTGGGATCCTCTTCTAGAATACATTTCTTCCTTTTATAATATAGGCCCGGTGGGAATTGAACCCAACGACCTTCCGCTTATAAGACGGATGCTCTAACCAACTGAGCTACGGGCCTTTGAATCAGCATATGCTGTCAAAAGCCTGTATTTCTATAGTATAGAAAGCATTGGTCTTAAGCATAGATATAATATACCACTATCTTCCTACGATGTCAAGATCTTTTATATATTCTATGCAAATAAATTCTTTTTCGTTTATAATCCAACGAACATAAACAAAGTCTGGGAAGACCAAAGGTCCACCAGGAATCCTGCTTCTACTGTTGCCGATCTTCGCGGGCCCTTCGGACCAGACTATACCGTAGTCATCTGTCGTTTGGTCCTTGTATTTTACTTTTTGGCCGTGCTTGAATGGGAACTTCTTTTTTCTTTTTTTAGTTGCCAATATTCAAGTTTGTTATATATCCTTTTAATGGAGGCGGCGGGAATCGAACCCGCGTCCGCAACAATTTCCAATTCAAGTCATCCACAGGCTTGTCTGGTTTTTCTAAACCAATAAAATTTGTTTGTTAAATCCAATCACTTACAAACATCAGTGACGTGAGTGTTTTATTTTCAGCAGAACTATCTGCTTATCTGGATTTGGGTAATAAGGTAACCAGAGACCCCACGATTATGCCGCTAAGCGGATAGATTCGAAATGATTATTGTTATTGGCAATTATCAAAATGTTTTGATTTTTAAGTCTCACGACTGCCTGCACTATTCTCTTCCGTTGCCACGTCGAAGCCAGGGCGCCCCCTTATTAATTAGCTGATTGTCAGTATAAGACTCTCAATAGCACCATTAATATTTCTTGAAACATCTGAAAGCATTAAAACAGCCCCCAAACATGATGTCGCGACAATCATACTATATTCCAGAGCCGTAGCTCCACTCTCATTCGTAATGAATGTATACATTTTCTTTCTCCTAACACCCCCCACGGGTGTCCTATAAATAGTCTTCTTAATCTTCAAAGTACGATATTGGATCGTATCTTTTCTTTAATTTATGAAAATGATTCGCTGTTAGGCCAAGCAATCTCATCGCTTCCATCTGCGTTCTTGTAGCAGAATAAGCGTACTTAAATATAGCATCCTTTACCAGATTTGTCAAGTTTTTCCAGACAGGTAATCCATAAAGTCTGTTATTAACTGGTTTAGATGCAACTTCTAATTTAAGACCGATTACTTCTTCAAGAGATAAATGATTTAACATTATAATGAAATCGTTATTTATCCTTTTCTCTTGACTGAGCTTCTTAGATAGACTATAATATGTATTACGTCCTCTTAATAATCTCTTTCTCTTCCAAGACATTATACTTATTCTTATTCTTATATATATTATACTTATATTATATTATTATATATCTAATATTTCAAACATATCTTCTTTATTATCAGCTTTCTCTTTTTCTTTCTCATATTCTGGAGTTGTTGGAGTCGGAAGCTTTGTAGACAGAACACCTTCAAACCGATCTCTCCAGAGTAACATGTTAGTTTTAAGGTAATCGTGATACAGCTCTCTATCTTCATCATTGGCTAACTCACCGAAGTCATCAACGATAGTACCTTGAATCTGCTTAAACGTCCCAAGAGCAACATTTCTTCCAGTCTCATCGTGTTCTTTGTCTTCCAGGCCTCTAGTAAGATTTACTTCATCATCATCAACGTCTATTTGTTCTTCCTCTTCTTCCTCTTCACCACCCATACCCATATCGCCGATGTCAATAAATTTGTCGTCTTCCTCGTCTCCGACATCGATTTCAATTTCTTCTTCTAATTCAGGGCCCCCATTAGAAGGTTCAGGGGCATCAATATTTGTCTCAATCGGAGCAAGAAGGTTATCTACTCCATTAACAAGATGGGCTATATATGACTCTCTCTGAGCAACGTCAGTTGTGAGGCTCAAATAATCCTCTTTCATTTGCGGGATGACTTTCTTAAGAGTCTTACGAAGAACGTTAATGCCAGTCTTTTCGTGAGGAGATTCATCTGCAACGGGAGTCTTTTCAAGCAGGAGGCCGCGAACAACCTTGCGAAGGTACTTTTCTTCGAGTTTCTGCTTATCGGCTTTCTCGGAGCGAACTTTCTTGATCGCTTTCCGAATCCCTTCACGCAGCAACTGCTCTTCTAGCAACTCTTTTCTGTCTATCATAATACGACTCCCTTCCCCAGTAAATAGTTTAGAACCTCTTCAATAACCTCTTCTTCTTCCTCTGGTTCTTCTTCCCTCACGAGGGTACGCTTATTTTTGTTACCACCAGACGCACCTTCAACACTGCCGCCGGCCATAGAAGACATTTCTTCAATTGTTTCGCGCACAAGACTAAGCAGCACCTCACTTAAAGGTACTTCTGGGCTTTGTTCGATACCAAGAATATTGAAAATCTCCGTCGGATCAACCTCTGGGGGTAAGAACTCTCTGATGGCCATCACATTCCCACTATGAAGAGCCCTACGGAAATCTGTAGCGCTTAAACCCTCAAAGAAGGTGGGGCTAGCGTTGGCTTCTGCGTCGGCTGCAACTGCACCCTGTCGAACATACTTATCGGCATTCTTGAACCGTACCCAGTCAGGCCTACCTCTCTTATCAGGTTTTGTAGATGCGCCAAACAAAATCTCATCCCCAACTTGAGCCAAATCCGGCTCGTCCTTTTCATTCTCGGAAAATTCATATGCCATCTGAACCGGGGAGTTAAACTTTGATGGCCTGTCGATAATGGTGACGTTAGAGATGCCCTTAGCTTCTAAATAAGCACGCCAAATCTCCTTTGACTGCCTAAACGTAACTTCGGCTTGGTCGCCGGCTGAACCTCGTGACAGTGGGCTGATAAACACATAAACAAGATCGGCCAAGTCGGCATAGTGTTCGACCATCGCCAAATGCCCCTTATGAGGAGGCTTAAAGCCACCGGGAACCACAGCCACAGTTCTAGTAACGTCAGTTGGGACCTCATCGTCCTCATCAAGTTTCTGTAAAGGGGGAACATTGCCTCTGCCATATTTAAAGAGGCCGAGAAGTTGGTTCATGGGGGCGAAGTTTCCAGTAAACTTATAGGTGACCCCATCATAATCAAAAACAAATCCTTCGGCAGCAGTTGAGACACCCTCAACATCTTTCAGTTTGCTCATCTGCTTGGCCAGGATTTCCATCGCCTCATCAGAATCACTTCCCTCGATGGCCTGAACGGCCCTGGAGGTCTCCGCACGCAATCGCTCGACTTCTGCCTCGTTGTTCAAGATGAACGCGCTCTCAAGGCCTCTGAGCATCTCTACAGAGAAATCATGAACTATCTCCTCGATAGGACTAATCGCTTGCTTAAGTAAAACGGTCTGCTCGCCAACCAAACCCCGAATGGCTGCTATTGTACCGGCATCGTCTTTAGGAATGAGTTTTAGAATATTTCTAATATTAGCGCCTGGTTCTTTAAAGATACGCTTCATAAGTTCTATCTTAGTGTCGTCTGCTAACGCGATGCGTGAGTCAACCACCGCCTCAACACGAGAAACCATATATTCGCCAACAGTTTGGTTGTCGGAGATGCCTGCTTGGCTAATAGCCCGCTCCAAACGTGCTATAGCTAACTTCGCCGCTGTGTCATCACTTAGGGCCTCAAGTTTGCGTATGGCGTTCATCTGAACGTGAAAGCGCCCTTCCTCGCGCTCTCCCTGAACTCTTCCTAGTGCATCCGCCAACTTTCTAGCGTTTTTGGAAACGTCGCGACCTGTCGCTTTGCCTGTCTCTCTGTCATATTCATTATGACCAACCCTGTGAATAGTTAAGGTAGGCAAATCATAGTTAATAAGATTGGCGGCGCGCGGATCTTGAACCTCGGCGTTATAATAGACGTTTACCTCGGGCCCGAAAATCTCTTCTCGTTCCTCAATAGACATTTTGCCAACCACTTCCTCGAAAGCCGCGAAAGCGTCATTAAAGGCATTCTCTAGAGCACCCCGCCCACCAAACTTAGCCGCTAATCCGGCAGCATCCAGCCCACCTGACTTAATATTACCTTTATTCCTTGCCGCTCTTGCAGAGCTGGTACGAATATCATAGGAAAGCTGGAGATTCTGGCCATCCGTCTTTTCAGTACCCTTTAGCTCGCCACTAGAAGCAGCAAGAAAGATCTGCTTCATTTTCTTGAAAGTCAGATCTGGATTGTCATAAAGGTGGTTCATGTGGCCGGCCACGCCGCCCTCTGAGAGAAACAGTCCCATTTTTTAGTCCTACTTCAGTGTCTTAGCAATGGCTCTGCGGATTGCTTCACGAATCTTCTCTTCATCAGCACCCTTAGCAGCGTCAGCCATCGGCTCCTCTTTGTCTCCGTCCTTGTCAAGGTCTAGAAAATCGGGTTTGGCGCCCTCCTCAAGCTCTTCATCTTCTCGACGGCCACAATGAGCCTCATCAAGCTCTTCCTCTTCATGCTTCTCTTCTTGAAACTTTTTGCGGGGCTTGTCTTCGTCGTGAGGCTTGTCCTCTCGTCGACCATGCATGTGCTCCTTTTGTACTTCCACTGTAAGTGCCTCAACTGGCATGCCCTCAACGATAACATCGTCGAATTCAACGTCGTAATGAGTGACATCTCCATTTTCGAGTAATGTATGGTTAATAGGATGTCCTGTCTTACCAGTGGAGGTTTCTGTTACCAACATAGCACAAAGGTGACTTATTTCATTCACTTTAGGTGCATTATAACCGAAACTTTCCATCAATCGGCCAAAAATAGCCTCGTTTTTCCAATCTTTGTGACTCATCTTAGTATCTCCTGTACTGTAGTAAATAGACTCTTGTAGTTGTTTTTTATAGGTTTCTTCCCATTCTCTGAAGCACATGTTGCCCTTTTCATAGGCCTCACGCTCCATCTCTCGCATATATCCATCATTTTGAAAGTATCCTTCCCCCATTTCAGGCTTTTTATCAAAATCACCACGACAATTCTGGGCATGATGAACCAATTCGTGTGATAAAGACCTTAAAATGTCCTTTGGGTGTCTCTGATCCGTATAGACCGACACTGAAAATGTGTTTGGATCATAAAATGCCGTCTTGCCTAACATTTCTTGACTATTTTGCTGATCGGAGACAAAGGATATATCAACTGGCTTCTTAAAGCCCATCTTTCTTTGAGCAAAGGGAAGAAAGCTCTCCAAAAATGGCTTCATCTTGGCTAGATTTAGGTTTGAATGATTTTTTATCTTAAAATTCATACTTTTCGCCCTTAAAATACAAAATAATTAGTTTTCTGCTCTGCTAACGTCCGAAGAGGACAATAATTTTAAACTTAAATACAACATATCATAATTTCGCCGGTCTTCAAAGCAAAAAACACTAGCAAAGGATACTTCACGGCCACCAAGTTGGGCTTCAAAGATTTTAGACACTAACCCAGTCCGCTTCATTTCCAGATCAGTCCAGCATACGACATCGCCCGCCCTAAAACTGTATCTTGCTCCGAAAGATTTGTTAGAGGTCTGCATTCTGCTCTTTGAGGCGAGCATCAATTGCATCACCAACAAAAGAAATAGCCATATGCAGGTCTTCCAACTCTTTTTCTTTGAATGAGATCAGAGTTTTCCGATCCAGTCCTTCGTCTTCCCGTATAACCTTCTCCATTTGCTTAACATTCCCCAAAATCGCGTTGATATGGTTAGTGAAAGCAAAGGTTTCAAAGTCGTTCGTCACTCTTGTCGGGTCATCTTGGGACGAGACCAGGTCATTTAACTCATTAAGAATCATATCCTTGAGTTCTTTCTTGCCAAATTTCATATTCGAGGCTCCAAAAATTAATTCTGCAACTATAAATAGTTTTCAAAGCCCTAAACTGCAAGGAATAATGTCGGATTGAATACTGAAAAGACCTTGGGAACCTTTTACAGAGTAGGAGCCGTCCTCTTTGACGATGACTTTTAGAAAAACATCATACTCAGGCACAACATACCCATCCTCAGTTCTTTCAAATTCACTTAAAATATAACTTAACAAGTCCCCTTCTAGGTAATGCAAGATTTCTCCGTTGGACGGAGCATCAACTGTGGCCTCGGAGTCAAAATAGTAACAGTATGTCTGTCCATCCTGATCCGTCCAGCCAGGGATGTCAGTTAACTCCCACCAAACATCCTCAAATTCTATCTTTAACTCTTCTTCGACGAGAACTTCACCCTTAATACAAGCCGAAAAGGCCAAAAGACTCACAAAAAACCATTTTTTTAACATTTCAATTCCCCCAAATTGTGGAGGATGGTGTTGGCTAGAGCTAAATCACCCCATAATACTTTAAAATATTATGCTTTATAGTTTCTGGATACGGATAATGACTATTTGTTGTTTCCAGCATATATTTTGCCGTGACAATATACATGGTTCCCCACCTCGCATCACAGATACCTGGGCCCTTCTGTGTTCTTCCAACACCAGCATCGCCCTTTATAAATGTCTTTGTGGTGTTCGCCGTTCCGATAATATACAAAAAGTAATTAGGCTCTTGCAAAACACAACCCCCTATTATTAAGTAGGGCTCGGTCATTCAAAGGAAGTTTAAATAATAAATTACTATATACTGTAGGGGGCCAACCTAGGGGGAAATATGAATGAGTTATGTGAAATGTTGTTTCTTAGTGATGATTACGATACTGACGGCATCTTGTATCGAATACACTATAGATAGACCTGACGAGCCGATATTTGGAGTTCCAAACCCGCCACAACTAGAGGTAAGAGTAAGAAAAGATGTAATTACACAAGTTGTAAAGCCTGAAGTGGACGTTTTATGGGTAATCGACAACTCTTGTTCTATGCTAGAAGAGCAAACTACGCTTATTAATAACTTTGGCGCCTTCATCGGTTATTTTCTTGACTCCCAGCTTGATTGGCATATCGGAGTGACTTCAACTGATATGACAAACGGTGGAGAGCCCGGAACACAAGGTATTCTTAGAAGAGTGGGTGGTATTAAATATATTGATGAAGATACACCCGATCCAATAGGTGTATTTCAAGAGATGGCCAGTTTAGGAACCACCGGTTCCGGCAATGAAGCCGGCATTGCAGCAGCTTACAATGCTATAGCGGTACACGGAGATACCGAACAAAACGAAGGCTTCTACAGAGAGGATGCAACACTATCTATTATCACTATTTCCGATGAAGAAGACTATAGTGACAATCCAGGTATAAATGAGTTTATATCGTGGCTTCTGAATCTCAAGAGAGAAGCAGAGTATGTTACATATTCTTCGATAGTCTGCCTTGAACAGGCCCCGCTTAATGGGTACACATGTGGAATAGGTTCTTTTGCTCAACCGTCATTGGGTTCAAGATATATCTCTGTAACCAATGCGGTAGGAGGCATCCTGTGGGATATTCGGGAATATGATTGGGAACCTGTCTTAGATCAGTTAGGCCTGCAAGCCGCCGGCCTTAAGCGTGAGTACTTTCTTACCGAGGTACCGGTTATCAGCACTTTAGAGGTTTATGTTCAAGAAGATGAGGACACCGTTTACAGTTTTCAGCGCGACGTTGATTATACTTATTCGCAAACTAGAAACAGTATTACATTCATGACTTATATCCCGCCACAGTATTCAAAGATCAATATTGAATATGTTCCTCTTGGTTCTCATTATGGGCAAGATATTTTTGACTCCGGAGACACTGGAAACTAGTTACAATCTAAAGCCGGAGGTCATATAAATGTCACATGTCACCACAGAGAAAGCCTGGAAGATTTTCACTATCGCGCTCGGCGCAGTCATCCTTCCATTAGCCGGTTGGGTCTGGAACACGAACGTCGCGGTGGCCCAGATTCAAAACGATTTGCATGACGCCGAAGACACTATAGGTGCCCTTGAGCAGAAGGTTGAAGAAGCCGAAGAAAATGCGAAAGCCATCATAAGTATTGAAAAAGACATAGAGTATATGAAAGCCACTCTAAGTCGCATCGAAAGACTGGTGACTGAGTAATGCACTGGATCGTGTTGCCCATTATGTTACAGGCATCCGATATCGTGCCCTTGGAGGTCCCTACAAGCGATCCTACCCCGACAGAGGTGTCGACACCTTCCCAAGAGATGGAAGACTGTAAGGAGGGCGTGAAGAGTCTTAGAGACGATTTTAAAGGATTGGAACTCTATCTGCAAGATAAGAAGGACCATAAGGACCACTGCCCTGGAATCAAATGGACGCAGCCCGAGT
>Ga0209337_1001142_pt1 | contig 20517 bp, 38 predicted proteins | sample LinPmetageLP53_FD_184044 | JGI IMG/M metagenome (GOLD analysis project Ga0209337, IMG submission 184044) | Marine viral communities from the Pacific Ocean - LP-53 (SPAdes) (version 2) | ecosystem: Environmental > Aquatic > Marine > Oceanic | place: Pacific Ocean | collected 2010-02-08 | reverse complement strand
GCTGTTACTGCGGCGTTTGCAGGAGTTGTGGTGTTATAAACAACATCACCTACAACCACAGGTAGTGGTGGAGTTGTTGATGTCCATGAAGATAAATTATCAATAAGTTTATTAGTAGCTATTGATGTATTAACTCCAGAGTCAACCTTGTTTCCTACTCCAGTCGCTGCTATAAAATTTGGATTTGGTATTGGAATTGTGTCACTTGGCACTACTATAAGTGCTTGTCCCGTATTTACGGTAATTTTTGGATATGCCATTTTTTTTAATTTTGAGGGTTAAAAATCTCTTTATTTACTGTACGGAAACGCTCTGTTTAAAGAATCCCTTCTTTTATTACAACCGCAATCCCCGCCAGCTACTTTTTCGACTACTTTTTTTATCCCTGTAGCCTGGGTAAATTTCTCTATGCTATCTCCTAGTCCTCTTGACTTCATAACTTATCTATTACAAGCACATGTTTTGTTGGGACACTTGTTAACATTAATGGTCATAAACAAAAGTAAAGTATTCCATTTACATTGAAGATAACTCCATAAGGCTTGTATTTTAAGACCTATCTTTATTAACAGTTTTCCCATTTATTTTTTCTTTTTCTTTTTTTTAGCAACTTCTGCTAAAATTTTATTTCTTGTAGTTATACGCTCTTGTATTTCATCAGCCCTAGAAACGTAAGCTACATGTTGGGTTTTTAATTTTACAGTTTCTTTAGAAACTTGTACGTTTTTTATTACTTTTTTTTTCTTAGCCATAAAATAAATTTATCTATTATTTATTTATTTTACGCATTGTTTTTGCAAAATTATATTTTTTGCTTCCTTTAGGGCAACTTGAGCTTCCATACTTTTTTCCTGTACAATCACCAATAGTTCCTCTTTTTTTAGCCGCTTGAAACACATTTTGTATCCAACCTTTTGACATTATTTTAGCTTAAATTGTGTTTCTTCCACGTAGATGAGTGTCTATAAGACATGCTTTTGTCTGCACCATATGCATGACCGTACATTTTTTTAGACATCGCTTTTGACTCATCTCTACGATCTTTCATAGATTGAGACTTTTTACCACGTCTAGCTCCTAATGATTCATCTAGTCTAGAATTGTATCCTTGTTTTTTCATAATTTAAAAATTTATATATACAAATATAATAATATTTTAGTTAGCATCTCCAACGTCGACGAGCTGCACAAATTCTTTTGTCTGGAGTTTTAGAACAACTGATGTTGTGATCTCGCATTTGACCTAAAGATCTTGCGCAATAAGATTTTCTTCTTCTTGCTCTCATCTTGCTAGGTTTTTTTTCTGTTACTGCTGTTTGTAAATTACCACCAGTCTTACGGTTATAAGCAGCAACACCTTTTGCTGTCATTCCCGCACCAGCAGAAGTTTTTCTGTAGTTACCACCTTGACCTGTAGTTCGCGCTATAGCCATTACTTTTTATTTTTAGGAACGCAGTTAGGAACTTTATTACCATTTTTTATTTTTGTTCCATATGCGATAAACCCTTTCCAACAAGGATTCTTCATTCTTTTTTTTCTAGCCATAACTTTTTAATAAGAAGAGCTCATTTTTTTTTCCATTTTTGGCCCAGGATTGTTTTTAACTTTTCCATGAGTCATTGCTGCGTGAGCATGAGCTTGTGCTTTCCCTACTGCGTTGTATGGAAATTTTCTTGATTTTCCTGATGGCGATATAACTGTTGGCATAATTTTAAATTTAGTTTATTATATATTATCTTCCTTGTCCTCTATATGGCTTTTTATATGCGGTTTGACTCCGTGAAGCATTTTTACTATGAATACCTGGACGTTTCTTTTTGCTTTGTGAAATATAAGATACAAAAATATTTCTTGCCATTTAATCTTTTTTAAATAAATAATGAAGCCCAATAAAAATAGCGGTACACACTATTATAGCTATTATGATTTTCATTACATTTACAAATATAGTAACTTTAATTGAATGAAATCTAAAGGCGTTTACCAAAGAAAACCTACTTCTCGCATTACTCCTTCTCATGATTATCTAAAATACTGGAGGGTTATTAGGTTTTGGGTACAAGCAAAATATAAACTTACCACTCCTGACCTAGAAATGTTGTTATATTTATACAGTGAGGACATATTTAACAAGAAACAGTTTAAAAAATACGAAGAACTTATGAGTTGGGATGTTCAACGCTTCAAAAGGCTTCTAAAAAACGAATGGATTCATGTGTGGCGCAAGCGTCATGGTGCTCAAGGTGCTCTTTATGAGCTTACTTATAAGGGAAAACGCATTATAACGATGGTTTATAAGAAACTTAATGGTGAAGAAATTGCGGAAACTGCCCACTCTAACCCGTTATTTAGACACGACTGCTCGTATATGGACAAAGTTTACCGCAATACTATTGTAGAAATGAATGCTTTTATAAAACAACAACGACATCTCTCTCAAGAATGATAGTATACTGCTCTTCTTCGAGTATCATTGTATATCCAGACATCTTGTCATAATAAATTACATCACCTTTTTTAATATCTTTTACTTCAGTACCCGGCTCAATGACCGTTCCCTTTTTATAGCGAAGCTCCTCCACATCATTTGCCGACAATAATATCCCTGAGCTTGTTTTAATCTGCTCTTCAATTGTTTTAATAATAATATATTTATTTATTGGCTTCATGCTCGGGCGTGTGTTATTATTGCATTTGTTGATAATATTGTTGTAGCTACAGACACCGCATTAATCAGCGCACTCTTAGTAACTTTCAGCGGATCTATTATACCCATCTTATACATATCTCCCATTTTCTCATTCTTCACATCGTACCCGTAGCTACTACTCAGCCCATCGATAGTTGTTTTTAATTTCTCTATATCCTTACCCGCATTAATAATTATCTGCTCCATAGGAACTTTAATGGCTTCTATTAATATTTCTGCTGCTACTTTCTCATCAATAGTTTTTTCAAATTTTTTATAACTTAACTCTATTCCTGCTCGGTATAATGCAAGCCCTCCTCCTGTTATTATCCCTTCTTGAAGGGCACTGCGCACCGCGCACACCGAGTCATCGACTCGGTCAAATTTTTCTTTTTGCTCCACATCAGAATTACCGCCAACATATATACACCCTATGGCTCCTGCCAAACTGGCTACTCTCTCATTTATAAAGTCTCTATCTTCTTTAATTGTCTGATTTACCTGTTGTTCTTTAAGCTCATTTATTCTATCGAGGGTAGCATCTGTTATTGACGCTTCTTTAATGAGCACGCTTGAGCTTTTACCTACTATTATTTTATCGACATGCCCCAGATCATCCATATTTATAAGGCTCAGATCATCTCCGGTATTTTCACTAAATATTTTCGCCCCTACCGCGAAGGCAATATCTTGCATCAGTTCATGGCTTTTGTATCCAAACTGTGGCGGAACTATACTACATATCTTTAAATTATTACGCACCACATTAGCCGCTAGTGTGTTTATGACATTATCTGCACATGGTGCAATTATGAGTAATTTTTTATTTTGCTGTATAATTGGTTTAAGCACATTCTCTATCTGCAGTATATTATCAATAGTAATATCACACACCAACACCAAAACATCTTCAAGCACACATTCATCTTTACGCTGGTTGTTTAGAAACAAGTGGGATGAATACCCTCTATCTATTTTTATACCGTTAGTAACCTCGGAATATGTCTCATGGTTTTGTGACTTCTCCACCGTCACTATTCCGTTGGTCCCCACCTTTTTATATGCATCTGCAATTATTGACCCAATCTCTTTATCGTTGTTAGCAGAAATTGTTGCTACATCAAGGAGCCTCGATGGTGTAATTTTTTTAGAAGAGCGTTCAAGCATCTCAATAATTTTTGTGCAATATTTATTTACACCTTTAATTACTTCAGTAACATTATGATTTTCTTTAAGAAGCTTCTGACCCATATTAACAATTGCTTCGGTCAACACTATTGCAGTTGTCGTCCCATCACCTGCCGAGTTTGCTGTTCTCGTTGCTGCATCTTTCATCATTTGTATGGCTAGATTTTCTATTGGGTTGTCTAGAAAAATTGACTTTGCTACTGTAACCCCATCCTTAGTTACGGTAATTCCCCCAAGGTGGTCGGGGGATTCAATGAGTACCGTCTGGCCACGAGGACCTAGTGTGCTTTTTACAGCTTTAGATATTGCTGTTATTCCTTGTATTAGTTGCGCTCTACCGTTCTCATCAAACGTCAAGTCTTTAGGTATATATCCTTGTTTACTCATTGAATTAGATTTAATTAAATTATACGACAAATATACAAATTTATCCTATAATGCAAAATGACAATAATACGAAATTATCTTCCCTATACTCTCTATAGGAAAAATATATATTCTTTCTTTTTTTTTAAATCTATAGTTAGTATTTTTTCGTCATAATCGTCATAATAGAAAATAACAGTTATAACTATTTAAAAATCAGTGAGTTAAGCCATGACGATTTCCATGACGATTTTTTTTTTACATGACGATAATCGTCATAAAGTAAAGTATACTTTACATATTTTAGATAAATTTTCTATTTAACATAATATCTTTGAAGAAAAAAAAAGAGATCCATCACTGAACCCCTTCTTTAATACTTAATAAAAAAACAGAAAATATCTTTAATATTCTAGTTCCCTGAACTTTCTTTTGTTATCAGCTAACTGAATTCCTTCAGCTATTCGATTTATCTTTCTGTCGTTGTCTACAGCCCTTTTTATATTTGCTGCTTTTGCTATTCCCGTCTCTCCGTCAGGACGCATGTTAATAAGTCTACCGTCCTTGACAAATAAACCCTGTACGTAATCACTTTTACCCATAGTTATAAATTTTATATATCACAAATATACTGAAAATATTTTTGAGTTATTAGATATCTAGAGGTCGAGGGTAATACATCATCATACAGTCGCCCCCCCTAAAATAAAAACTTAAAATAAAATAAGAAATATTTTTAAAACTCTTTTTTTCTAGTGGTTTTTTTTGGCTTTTTTCCCTGCCCGCCTGCGTGCCTGCCATGCGTCCCCGCGTCCCGTCCCGCGTCCCGTTCTTATCGTTTGCCGTTGTTAATTGTTTGATTTGTTTCTGTTGTTCTTTCTCTCATTACTTTATTATTTTATATTAAAGAATAATTAACACCTTGAAAGATTAAAGGTTGTACCCCTTCGATACCTTAACAACATAAACGAATAACAAGCAACACAATTAAAATATATAAAGTATTTATATAATAATAGATAAACGAGTAAAAACGGCTTTCATAGATGACATCTAAGACACTAACCTTTATGAGTTGATACTACAACACCCTAAAAAACTAGGTAAAAACATTGAAACAAGTATTTAACGAAGGGATAAGAAAACAAATGATATGAATGATTAGGAATTGTAAAAGAATTAAACTATATTTAAATTATAATTAACTAACTAATAAACACTATGAACACTAAAACAATAGACATAAAAGCTAAAGAATGGTTTGATAAGGTCAACGGGAATTCTTATTTCAGTGGTACAATTATATTAAACTATGGATTAAAAAATGAAGAAACTTTTTTAATGCCTTTTCAATATGGGTACGGCTCACAATATGAATATGAGGCTCAAAAGACATTAAACCAATTTAATAAGATTTCAAGTGATTTTGTTGAGTATCAAAGCTTGTATTCTTATTGCAAGGAAAACAATATAATTCTAAGAAGAAGTTTAAAAGAAAATTGTTTAAAAAGAGAATTAAAACAGATTGAAAACAACTACAATAATAATTGTAATAAAAGCTAAATAAATGAAGACAAAAACATATTTTAAAAAGTATAAAAATAACCTTTGTCAAATAGGAAATAATATTATTTCTTACGAAACCCATATTGCAACTATTAAGGGTAATATCTTAAAAGCTGAAAAATGGGAAATTGAAAGAAATTTTAAAGGGGTGAATGAAGTAATTTCATCAAGCCCAACAACAACAAAACATATTAATTATGTGGCTAGTGAATTGAATTTAAAACTTAAATATTAAAACTATGCTTAACACAAATACAAACAAATTTAAATCCAATATGAAAAAATACTTATTGGAGTGCATCAATTATGATGAAACCGAAAATTTTAATTCAGTAGAAAAATTTAATCATGTCTATAAATGCTTTAAAAAAGAAGCCGTTTACCCTCATAGTATTAAAAAATTTAAAGGAAGTTATATTTTAATTATGGCCGAGTGGCTCGGAGGCTTACCTTTTGGAATTGATTATTGGAATGATGAAATAATAAAAGTTGCAAAAAGATTACATGACATGAAAGAAAGCGAAAATTTTACTATTGAACAGGAAGAAATGATTATTGATCAATGGTTCAAATTTGTAGCTATCCATTTGATGAGGGAATGTAAAGAAAACGAGCAAAATTATATTACAACATATAAACTAAATAAATAAAACTATGAAAACAATTATAAAACATGAGTTTGTTGAAAACAGAACAACAACATTTTTAATCTTAACCGCTTATTTTAATGGGAAAAGATGGACACGCAAATATTGGGATACACCAATAGAAGATGCAAAGAAACATTTTAAAAACTTAATCAAATCAATAAATTAAATAATTATGAAACACATAAGCGAAATAATAAAACAGATAAAAGATAAAAACCCAAAATGGATAGAAAGAGAGCAAAAACAGGAAAGTCAATTAGACATCTTATTTAAAAAAACTATTCCTAATTATTATAATAATAAATATATTTAAACTATATTTGTAAAGAATTAAATTAAATTAAATAACTATGACAATAAAAGAGGCACAAAAATTTTTAAAAAGCAAAGGTTATTATACCTATTGTATGTGGCAAATTTGCGATGTTACAGATAAGTATGATTGTGATGAGCATGACGCATATGAAATACTTGATTTAGTATTAGGTTCTGATTGTTCTGAAACTTTTGAAAGAATTGACATACAAGCAGATTATATGGATATAAAACTAAAAACTAAATAACTATGAAAAAACTAATAATAATATTACTATGTATGTCATTATTACAGAATTGTATGATGACAAGACAATGCACTAATAAATACGGTGTAAAATCAAATAAAATACACAAACAACAATACAATAAATAAACTAACTATGATAACGATACAGAAAATTAAAAATATTGCACAAGATATTAAAGCGGATAATGAATGGGTAAATGATAGCCATTCAGCTTTTGAACACAAAGGTATTTGTGATGGATTAGACAGACTTGTTAGACATTTAACAGAAATTAATAATGAGGCATCAAGTGATTTTCAAATTCCATTAGAAGATATGTTTAATTCTAAAACCCAATAATTATGAAACAGATAACAGAAGAACAAATAATATTAGCCGATAAAATTTTTTGGTTATTAATGGAGTATGTAAACGAAGACGAATACATAACAGTAAATGATGAGGATGAAACTCATAATACAGAAAAGGGAGAAGAACTATATTATGAAATTGAAAACCTTTTAACTCAAAACTAAATAGATATGAAAACTAAAGAAATAGAAAGTTATGTTAAATGGTATCAAGAAGAATGTACTGAGCCATATAGCGAATTAGAATGGTTAATTACATGTGCGTTAGATTCGTCTCATAAAGATCACGTGATCGAAGCGTTAGACCAAGTACATAATCATATTAAAAAAAGAGAAACAAATTAATAAATAGATATGAAAAATCAAGAAAAATTTGAATGTGGGGATTGTGGTTGTTTCTATTGGGTAGATGATAGAGATATTTTTGAATGTCCAAATTGTGAACAAATGGAATTTATTGACTATCAGAATAATAGAAAAGAAATGTTAAATAATGAAAAGAATTAAAATTAAATTAAATAACTTAAATAAAAAATAATATGGATTTAAAAAATAAACATACCGAAATTGAGCATATTAGAAAGTTATTGCAAGCAGAAATGAAAGCAAAGAAAGATGCGATAGAAGAGTTGGAGAAGTATAAAAATGCTTATTTAACAATAGATAAAAAAGATTATCTGAAGGATGTTGCATTTTATAAAAAAGCAAAACTATTTGAAATAAGAAAAGGAGATGATTTGCAAGATGATGATATATGGGAAGCTTATTGTGAAGATTTAGAAGTAGATAAAGAAGAGGAATCTTTTTGTATTTGTGTGATGGGAATTAAATTTCAACATGGATATTAAAAATATGAACAAAGAAGTATTACTAGACCTTATAAAAATAATAGAATTAGATTTTAAAAGAAGATGTGAGCAATCAATAAATGAGGAAGATAGAGATAAATGGGGGGACAATCATGGGATAATTAAAATGATAAGAGAAGAAATAGAAAACGGTGGAATAAAATAATTAAATAACCTAAAAACAAAAACAAGTATGAGAAAATCAACCTTAGATGAATTAGCGGAATGTAGAGATAATTTAAAACAAAGTAAAGAGATAAATAAAAAACTAAAAAAAATTCAAACAGAGTATAGTCTTTATGTACAGATAATGAAAGAAACATTTTCTAGACAACACGAACGAGTTTTATTAACCCTCCAAATGAATAAAAATAAGAGTAATAAAAAGTAGGAATTAAGCGATAAATAAATTAAATTAGCATATAATGTAATATAATGAACTTAAATTTATTTGTTGATCCCGAAGAAGAAGAAGAAGAAGACGTGTTCTTGTTTATTTAAACGATATTGGTTAGTTAGTTTTATCACTTATGCCTCCATATTTTTATAGTATGGGGGTTTTGGTGGTGCAAGACAAAATTAAATTAAATTAAATATGATGAAAAAAGCAATATTTGACAAGTATGTAAATGCTATTGCAAAACAATTTCACTTTACTTTAGATGAGATGTTTGTGAAATCTAAAGAGAGAGACAAAGTAGATGCAAGACAAATACTATATTATTTATGTATGGAAAGACCCATACGAATCAGTTATATAAAAAGATTTTTAAAAGAATATAACTACGAAATAGGACATTCAACCATTATTCACGGATACAAAGAAGCAAAGAAACTTATAGAGACTGATCCTGATTATAGAGATTTTGTTAAAAAAACCACATTAGATGCTAACGCTGATTGAAATATACAAAGAAGCTAAAGAAGACCCTAAAGCAATTATAACAAAATCCTTATCAAGAGAATCGGTTATTAATATAGGGTGTAAAATTCAAAGATTTCGAGATAGAATTGAGATACTCAATATGGGTAAAGGTGGAGATTACTTTAAAGTATGTACAGCAGATGAGTATAGGTTTTTTTATTTAGGTGGCTGGAAGGTAGGCGTATTAAAATTAGCCATAAGCAACTGTTTATATAAATTAAAAATAATAAAACAAAAAATAAAAAAAGAGGTAAACACGAGAAAGAATGATAAGCATATACAAAACTTAAAAAATAGAAGGGAGTCTATTTTAATAAAATACACAAATCTTAAAAAAAAATTAAATCAAATTAAAATTAAATAAAATGGAAAAACAGAATTATTTTAAATTATTGTCAGACATTAACGTAAAAGGGTTAGCTGAAAAAAAAGGTAACTTCAATTATCTTTCTTGGGCCAATGCTTGGGCGTTGGTAAAAGAGATTCACCCAACGACTCAAAGAGTAGTATATGAATCAGAACATACCGGATTAAACTATTTTACAGATGGTAAGACTGCTTATGTTAAAGTTGGGGTTGTTATAAACAAAATAGAGCATATAGATTTTTTGCCTATTATGGATTTTAGAAACAAATCTATACCTGTTGATAAAATTACTTCAATGCATACAAATACAGCAATTCAACGAAGTACAGCTAAATGTATTGCAATGCATGGATTAGGAATAGCAATATATAAAGGAGAGGATCTTGTTAATATAGCTACACCCACCCAAGATGAGCCTGAAAAAGTAGAGAAGTTTATTTTAAAGGTAGGGGATGAAAATTGGGGTAAGGTAATGAGCTGGATTGCTTCTAATAAAAAATTAGGATTAGAAGAGTTAGTTAAAAGATTGGGTACTAAATATAAAATTACACAAGTAGTCAAAAAAGAATTATCTAAAAATGTATAACACCATGGATCCACAGGCAATAATATTAGACAAGCTACAAAATGATGTAAATTATTATGGAGAATATGGTAAACAATTTCTTTCTTATTCAGATATAATTGTTTTGTTAAAATCTCCCGATAACTTTAAAAAAGAAGTTCCTACAACTAAACCGATGTTAGAAGGTTCTTATTTTCATACTGCTATTTTAGAACCTAATCGTATAAAAGAATATAAAATTATTGATGTAGCCTCTAGATCTACAAAAGCCTACAAAGAGGAGTGTAAACAAGGAGAAATTTTGTTGTTAAAAAAAGAACAAGATCACTTAAATGTTTTGGTAGATAAAATGAAAGGAAATTTAGAGATGTATGATGAGATATATGCGGAGGGTAATGAATATGAAAAACCCGAAACAACATCTATTATGAATCATATGTGGAAAGGAAAGGCTGATATAGTTACTAAAGATTTAGTAATTGATATTAAAACCTGTTCTGATATTACCAAGTTTGAATATTCTGCTCGTAGCTATAATTACAATGCTCAAGCCTATATATATCAAAGATTATTTGGTAAGCCTATGAGGTTTTTTGTTATAGACAAACAAACCTTGAGGTTAGGAATTTATGACTGCTCTCCAGCTTTTGTTGAGGAAGGGCAAAGAAAGGTAGAACAAGCAACAGAAATATATGAAAAATTTTTCAGCGATGAATCAACTCATGATATTAGTACATTTCTTCATAGACAAACTTTATAAAGTCTATAAGTGGTATAAAGAAAAAAACAAACCTTCTTTTATTCAAGTGGACGTTCCAAACACTTGTGAAAGTTGGAAAGAAAGAAGAGAACTTCTTTCTATAACTAGAAAATTTTTGGAACAGAAAATTAAAATTGTGAAAAATGAGTAATCAAGAACAAAAGCTTTATTGTGGAAGTGGGGTAGAAAAATTTGATGGAGGATTGATAGAGATATCAGTATGTCTATCGGATATTCCACAAGAACATAGATTTGACTACAAGGGTAAGTGGTATGCTAAATTAAAAGTGCAGAAAAAGAGAGAAACAGATGAGTATGGTAAATCTCATTATGTGTGTGTCAACACTTTTAAACCTGACAACAAAGAGGATGCTAAGGTAGAACAACCTGTGGCTAAAAAAGAAGAGGAAAAGGTAAATCCCGACCTGCCCTTTTAAAATGTTTGGAAGTAAGAAATAGGAGAATGGAAAGAGTCATGCTCTTTTATAATGTTCACACTAACTTACGACCTTTACATTAGAGTTAGAGGGGTGTAGTGGTTTTCATTCCTCTTCTCTTTTGTTTATATTCACTGAAATTAAATTTAATCAAATTAAATCAACATTAAATGGACATTACCATCTTTAAAGATATCCGAGAGACCTCTCAACCCTTTTATAGAAACATTAATGTTATAATTAAAAGGATACAAGAAGGGTCATCTAAAGAATTAGTAAAAAGAATACGAGCAGAGAAAGACAAAGAGAAAAGAAATAAATATAAACAATCCCTACCAGCAATTTGTTTTAGTGGAAAATTTACCAAACGCAATGACGTATCACTACAAAAGCATAGTGGATTTATATGTTTAGATTTTGATGGATATAAAAAAAATAGAGACTTACTACAAGAAAAGGAAAGATTAAGTAAAAATAAATACATTTATTCAGTTTTTATTTCTCCTAGCGGGAAAGGATTAAAGGCTTTAGTTAAAATTCCTAAAGACCCCGACAATCATAAAAACTATTTTTTAAGTTTACAACACGCTCTTAATTCAGAATATTTTGATAAAACAAGTAAAAACATTTCTAGAGTATGTTATGAATCTTATGATCCATTAATACATATTAATGAAAACTCTAGTGTTTGGGATAAAATAGTTGAACAAGAATATACTGAGGTAAATAAACATCTAGACATACCTACAATTCCTGTAACAGACGAAAATAAAATAGTAGATATTTTAACTAAATGGTGGGTCAAAAAATATCCAATGATTGAAGGTCAAAGAAATCATAACATTTATGTTTTAGCCGCAGCCTTTAATGACTTTGGTGTTAATCAAAATTTAGCCGAGTATGTTATGAATGGGTTTTCTTCTGAAGATTTTAATCAAGAAGAAATAAGAAGAACTATAACCTCTGCTTATGCAAATAAACAAAACTTTGGAACAAAATATTATGAGGATGAGGATCAGGTAAACCAAGTTAGAGAAAAACTAAAACGCGGTGTATCAAAAAAAGAAATTAGATCTCAACTAAAAGAGTCTTCAGTTGAAATTAATACCATAGAAAATGTAATTGTAAGACTTGAAGAGGAACAATCTAATAGTAAGTTTTGGACAAAAAATGATAAGGGGGTTATAAAAATAGTACACATACTATTTAAAAGTTTTTTAGAAGAAAATGGTTTTTATAAGTTTAATCCCGAAGGAAGTAAAAGTTATGTCTTTGTGAGGGTTACAAATAATCTTATCGACCATACTTCAGAAAAAGAAATTAAAGATTTTATTCTCAACCATCTTCTTGAAGTAGATGATGCAACAGTATATAATTATTTTGCTGAACATACAAGATATTTTAGAGAGGAATTTTTGACTCTATTATCATCTATTGATGTCTATTTTATTGAAGACAACAAAGATACCGCCTATTTATATTATAAAAATGGAGCTGTTAAGGTTACTCATAACAACCTTACTCATATAGATTATCTAGATTTAGGAGGTTATGTGTGGAAAGACCATGTGATAGACAGAACTTTTGTGGTTTGTGAAACAAATGATTGTGATTACAAAACCTTTATTTCTAATATATGTGCTTCAAAAAAAGATAACATTAACTCTATGCGTTCTACTATAGGATTTTTACTTCATGCATATAAAAACCTGTCTTATTGTCCAGCTACAATATTAAATGATCAAAAGATTTCAGACTCTCCAGAGGGAGGTACGGGTAAAGGATTGTTTATAAATGCTTTAGCACACATGAAAAAAGTAGTGGTTATTGACGGAAAGTCTTTTAATTTTGAAAAATCTTTTGCGTACCAGCTAGTTAGTGCAGACACACAAATACTTTGCTTTGATGATGTAAGTAAACATTTTAGCTTTGAACGATTATTTTCTGTAGTAACCGAAGGATTAACCCTTGAGAAAAAAAATAGAGACGCTATAAAAATTCCATTTAGTAAATCCCCTAAAGTAGCTATAACTACAAACTATGCTATTAAGGGTAAGGGATCTTCATTTATACGAAGAAAGTGGGAGCTTGAGCTAGCACAGTTTTATAACAGAGAATTTACTCCTTTAAAAGAATTTGGTAAACTTATGTTTGGAGAGTGGAATGATGATGAGTGGTGTCAGTTTGATAATTACATGATAGAGTGTTTACAGTTATTTTTAAAATTCGGTTTAATAAAAAGCAAGTTTGTTAATTTAGAAATAAGAAAATTAGCTTCTTCAACAGCACATGAATTTGTTGAGTGGTGTGGGTTATTAGAAGGTACACCTGAAAATTCTCAATTAGAGATTAATAAAAAAGTTTATAAGCAAGATTTATATTTTAATTTTATTGAAGACAACCCTGACTATGCTCCTAAAGCAAAAAGAACAGTTTCAAGAACAGGGTTTTATAGATGGTTAAAAGATTATAATGAGTATAAATATGATTGTCCTTCAGTAGAAGGAAAGGATATGATGGGTAGGTGGATAATATTTAAAAAGAAAGATCCTGTAATTAAAGAAACAAAACCTGAAACGGAATTTTAAAATGAAAAATAAAAATCCCTCTTGTTTATCTCCCGTTCAATGATTTGCATTTCTCGTTTATTTTATGTATATTTGTATTACGAACAATTTTGTTCGGAACTAAAATTAACTAATATGAATAAATTAAATAGAGTAAAATTTTTTAATGAAATACACAGCCATAAATTGTGTAGAGATTTGTATTCAGAAGGGATTGATGGTTGGTGGTTGTTGTTAGAAATACCTGATGAATTAGTAGATGGTGACCATTGCCTTCAATGGTTTTATAAAAGTTGGGTAATTGAAAATGATGAAGATATAGAAGATTTTCCAGTAATGACCAAAAAAGAAGTTGTACAATGGTTTAATTCTAAGATAGATGATTATAACGACTTTAAAGCTAAAAGAGGTTGGTATAAAAATATTAATCATTATGCTTAATCCTAAAGCATTTATTATGAAAAACAATAGTTACGAGAAAGCCCCCTTTTTAAACTTAAACAAATGATAACACTAAGACCGTATCAAAAACAAATAGTTAAAAAAGGAATAGATGTTTTAAAAAAACATAGATTTTTGTATCTTGCTATGGAGGTAAGAACAGGAAAAACCTTGACAAGTTTGGCTATGAGTCTTGCACTTCCTGTTCAGAGCCTTTTATTTATTACTAAAAAGAAAGCCATCTCAAGTATCCAAGATGACTACAACTTACTTAACCCTCCCTACGATATAACTATTATTAATTATGAATCCCTTCATAAGATAGAATCTAAAAAATGGGATCTGATCGTTTGTGATGAAGCTCACTCTATGGGAGCATTTCCAAAGCCGAGTCTAAGGGCTAAGACCGTAAAGTCATTACTCCAAATTCATAATCCATATGTTATCTTGCTTTCAGGAACACCAACTCCAGAGTCATATTCTCAAATGTACCATCAGGTTTATGGCATCTACACTAATCCATTTAAAGAACATATTAACTTTTATAAATTCTCTAGACAATATGTGAATGTGACACAAAAGAAAATAGGAGCTTTAAGCATCAATGACTATAGTAATGGACTCCCATCTATATTAGATGTGATGAAGCCTTATACGATAGCTTATACTCAAAAAGAAGCAGGCTTTAAAGTAAATACCGATGAGGAAATTTTAATTGTTGAAGTTAGTGAACTTACACACACACTTATTCATGAACTTAAAAACAACTTAGTGGTAGAGGGAAAAGACAATGTAATCTTAGCAGATACGGCTGTAAAGCTGATGTCTAAAATACATCAAATGTGTTCGGGTACGGTAAAGTTTGAAAGTGGAGATTCTATGGTGTTTGATTTATCTAAAGCTAAGTATATAAAAAAGAAATTTAAAAATAATAAGATAGCTATCTTTTACAAATTTAAAGAAGAGCTGAATGCTTTAAAGAAAGTCTTTAAAAAATCTCTATGTACAGAACTAGAAGATTTTAATACCTCCAATCAAAACATAGCCCTGCAGATTGTGTCAGGTAGAGAAGGTATAAGTTTAAAGAACGCTCAAGCATTAGTGTATTATAATATAGACTTTAGCGCTACGAGTTACTGGCAATCAAGAGATAGGATGACTACTAAAGATAGGCTGTATAATAAAATATACTGGATATTTTCTGAAGGAGGAATAGAAACTGACATATATAAAAGCGTGATAAAGAAGAAAGATTATACCCTTAATCACTTCAAAAAGGATTTATTAAATTTGTAAGATGAGGTTTATAAAGTTTACACTTATATGGGTAAGTCAAAACTTAGCCATTCCTTTTTGGGTAGTGGGGCATATACACCTATCGATTCACTCCTTTCATGATCTTATAGAAATAGGATCATCATTAGGAATGAATGTGATTGTAGGGATAGGATTTTATTTAGATTATAAAAATAATAAAATATGATAAATTGGAATAATTACCCTTTTAAAAAAGGAAGTTATGAATACTATTTTGATCAATATTTTGACATTCCTGACGGGATTGCAGCTGATAAATATACTGATTTGGAAGCTGATAAGTATGCTAAGGAGTGCCTCCAGATAATAAAAAAATAATATAGAATATGACAGAGCAACAGATACAAAGTAAAAGAATTAAAGAGTTGGAAGCTGAGGGGTATTATGTGCTTAAATTAATTAAGACTAATAAGAATGGTATTCCTGATCTTTTAGCAATACCACCTAATAGTGATGTGTTGTTTTCAGAAGTTAAGACTCCTAAAGGAAGAGTATCGCCTTTACAAAAGTATAGATTAAAAGAATTAAAAGACTATGGATATAATACCGAGATTTATAAAGGATAGGGGATATGATATTGAAGATGATTTTTTAATCACTTTACAGGAAATGGATAAAGATATTGCTTTAAAAATTGCTGTATATATAGAAGATAATATTAGAAATATTAAACCCAATAACATAACTACCTATGTCTTAGGTGGAGTAATACATCATAATAAGAAACCTATAACTTTTGCTTTAGAGTTATTAAAACTTAAAGGAACTTATATTACTTTAACTGATCTTACATTAATAGATATGAATGAGTATTTAGATTTAATTTGCTTAAATTCTTACATAAAACCTTCAACCATTTCTAAAAATGCTATCAGTAATTATAAAATATAGGGTCTAGGATTTGAATCTTATCAAAAAATTTTTATATTTGGTGTGGATGGTCAAATATAAATGAACGATATATCTCAAGATGATGTAAATGCTATCAAGCATATTAACTTTGTGACTAATAACTCACACGACTTAGTGACGGAACTTTATGAGGATTTAATGGAACGTGATCATCCTCAAGCAAAAATAAAAGCGCAACATTTATGTAAGATTATGGCTGAACTTATTCAGTCTTTGTCTGACGAAGTTTAAAAAGGACTAGTAGGACCTGTTTTTCTTCTTCTTTTTTTAAACGGAGATGTTGGTCCACCACTAGGCTTAGGTCTCTTACTTTTCTTTTTTGGAGGTGTAATTATAATGGGCTTTTTTTCTTTTTGTTTTTTTGCTTGTTTTAAAATTCTTTCTGATATATAGCCCGTTTCTGCCGGCATTAAACCTAAATTATAAAGAAAATAAAATAACGAAACAGTCTTCATTACATCTTGAGCTTTTTGTGGAATCTCTTTAGTGGTTGTTTTTCCTGCATATTTAGAAGATACTTCTCCCATATATCCTGCTTTTATCATATCCCACATTTTTGTTGCTTTATCATATGCAATACCTAAAGTTCCCATCAGATCAATAAAATCTTTTGGGGAAGTAAAAAATTGAAAAGGATCTTTTTCATCTTCACTTTGCATAGACATAGTAATTTTGTTAACAAGACCTAAAGTAGCGTCATCTAAAATAGGTATAGGAGAAGCTAAATCTGTAAGAACCATTCCTCCTCTCCCCATCATTTGATATCCCTTGCGTCTTTCTTTTTCTTCTTCATCCTCTCCAAACACCGAACCAGCAAGAGCAGAAAGCAATTGCGTTATTCCATATCCGACTGCATTAAAACTAGTAGTTTCTGCAAATAATCCAGCTAAAGACCTTAATGCTTTTCCTCTTTCTCCCGGCAAAGCAGTTGGATTTCTAGCAATTAATATGTCACTATACATTCTGTTTTTTTGATTTATTAAAAAGCTAGCAAAAGGAAACACCATCTTTCTAATTAGTTGAGGAGTAAACTTATTGCTACTAAACAGCTCTCCCATTAAATCAGCATCCGATACGTTCTGTTGTCTGTCTAACTCATACTGAGCATCTCTAGCAGATTCTTTATTTAAAGGCTGCGTCCAATCAATTTCACTGCTTTCAATACCTTTCTTTTTCATAGATTGGAGGTAAAATCCTATCCATGAAGCTCTTGCTGCAAAAACATCAGGCTTAACTAAAGTGGTGTTTATCCACCACTTACCCAAATCACTCATTTTATCTAAAGCCTTACTTTTTGAAAGACTTAGAGTTAAATATTTTTGATCTTTATTTTTAACTTCTAAAGAATTTGGGTTAATATCTGCTTGAGACTGTACACCCCTATTAGCAATAGCCATTCCTGAATTTATAATTGCCTTTTCAACATCAGGGTTAGAATACAGGAGTCCCACTCCTTTAGATACATTACGAAATCCTCCAACTATAGCTGCGTTAATTAATACAATCTGTTGCTTGATTGGTTGAAAAACACCCCCTAAAACTCTAGCAACCCCTAGTGTAGCAACTTTATTTAAGTTATTTAAAATTCTTTTGTCTTGCTCTGACATTCTCTCACTTACTCCTCTTTTTTTATCTACCAATAAATTTATTCTATCGTCCATCATTTTTTTGTCAGATTCAGAAGGAAATATTTTGTCATAATATTCTGAACTTCTAGCTCCTTCTATTTTTTTTATTGCTGGAGCTGTATAGATATCCATTAAAGCTTTTTCTAACTGATTAGTATTGTTTAGGTCAAACCCTAAGTTTAAAACTCTTGTAATTACTTTTTTACCTCTTTTATTTTCTCCGGGCAAAGAAGTAGGTCTTGTGGCAGGCTTTAATACTCCTGTTTTTTCATCATATGCGGATTTTTTACTTTCAGAAGGATTAAATACACGTGTTCCAATTTCAGGAGTTTTTTCCTCAAAACTTAATTTTCTATAACTAGTAGGTGTGTAATTAATGTCTTTGCCTAAATTAGCATTATATACATTTAAGTTCACTTCAGCTAACTGATCATAATTAGAAGCCCAAATCTCTGTAAAATATTTAACTCCATCTACATTTATAGGGTCAACTTTATTTTCTACTTCATTAATATTATTTGCATCTTTTAAGATTTTATTATAAATTTCTTTTATTATTTTACCCTGTCTTTTTAAATCTTTATCCTTTTGTTTTTCTAAAGTTTCATAAGTTTCTTTTATTAATTTTTTGCTTCTGTTAAATTCATCTACAATATCTTGTTCATTCCCTGGAATTGTTCTTCTCATTTCAGCAAAAATTCCTCTTTCTATAGAATTATTTTCATCAAAATAAATTCCCGATTTCATTTTAAGTTTTTTAAACTTTTTGGCATAATCATCAATAAGATCATTTGAAACCCTAACAGCCTTGCTAGATCCTTCTAACAATTCTGTTAAACCCATTTTATCCATCACATATCTAGCTTTTCCCGGAGAATTGAACAGTTTTTCTATGGTAGTAGGTAAAGCTCCTAAATATTTATTCCATAAATTTGCCACAACTTCATTTCCACCAAATATTGTTTTTAAAGAAGTAGCAACATATCCTTTTTCGTTAACTTCTGCCATACCTTTTAAACCTATGTATTTTTTTAATACAGCATCCATCCCACCTGTGTCTTGGTTTGTGGCAAAATTTATTAAAGCATCTAAAGCTTCCATTTTTGCTTTAGTATCTTTAAGTATAGATAAGTCCATATTTAAAAATTCGTTTGCTAATTTTCTTTCTGTTTGAGTTAGCTTAACCGATTCTCCCGTTAAAGGATCTATAGCATTATTTATTATTTGTTTTAAATCTTTTTTGACTTTTTCAAAAGCGTTTTTAAGACCTTTTTCTACTAACGTTTTTTTTGTTTTTATTTTCTCTTCTTTTGCCTCTGAGGTTAATTCTGTTTCTGATTTTAAATTTCCTAGTATTTTTTTCATTTCTACCATAGTAAACTCGTTAGAGTTTAATCCTGTTAATTCTTGAAATAAAAGTCGTTGAGCCGTAAATACTTTTTGTTGCTGAGAATTTAACTCTTTACTACTATAATTATTAGTTTTTTTAATATTAACTCCTCTAGTTACTTTAATACCTTTGGTAGTTCTTTTGGTAGGTTTTAATCCATCTAAAAGAATGGAAGCTTGTTCTAAATAAGCATCAATATCATCCACCATATTAGGGTCAATTTTAACAAACTCTTGTGCGGCAATAGATACGTTAGCTGAAACACTAGATTTTTTTGCATCTTTTTTTATTCTTCTTCTAAGACTATCTGCATCTCTAATTTTTTTAGCGGCATTTGCATCATTAATTACCTTTTCAACATAATCAGTAACGCTTTGTAAATCTCTAGCGTTATAAACATTTACTTTATTAATTTTTTTCTGAAGAATATCAAATTTACCTAAAGTTATACGCCCTGCTTTTTTTAACCCAGATAACACATTAGACAATGTTATACGTTTTTCTTTTATATCTTTTTTTTGGTATGACTGTAATTTTTCATCAGCTTTTAATTGTTTTTTATAAGCAGCAAAATCATTTTTAACTTTAATAAAAGCAGGCTTTCCTCCTCTTTTTATACCAAGTAATTTTTTTACTGTAGGAGGTTTTATATCTACACCTAATTTTTTATTTATATCTTGAATAATAACTTCTCTTTCGGAATCAGTAGATTCTTCATAAAGTTTTGATCCTTGTAGGTATCCTATAACATTATCTGCAATAATCTTTGGATTAGTATCAGTACCGACCTTTCGTGCTTTGGTTTTTTTTATTACTTCAGAAACGATACGACTTTGTCTTTCTTTAGGAGTAAGTAAAGGTTTTTGAGGAAGAGGCTTTACTACTTTCTTTTTGGATTTCTCTTGAGACGCATCTTGGTTTTTTTGGTTACTCGGTTCGGTAACGGTCCGAACGTCTCCTTCTCCCATTTTTTTGCCATCTTTG
>Ga0209337_1001141_pt1 | contig 20517 bp, 24 predicted proteins | sample LinPmetageLP53_FD_184044 | JGI IMG/M metagenome (GOLD analysis project Ga0209337, IMG submission 184044) | Marine viral communities from the Pacific Ocean - LP-53 (SPAdes) (version 2) | ecosystem: Environmental > Aquatic > Marine > Oceanic | place: Pacific Ocean | collected 2010-02-08 | reverse complement strand
TCATCTACTAAAGTTTTCCAGTCTTCTTCGTAAGCCTTAGGGTTATCTCTAGCACTTAGAAAGGTTGCTCTAACCATATTTCTTAAAGAAGAAACATTTTTATTAATGCTATCAAAGGGTATATCAAAAGGATTCAATTAATCACCTATGAATCTAGTGGTGGTCTAACTCTATTTGCTTCTGAATCTGTAACTTGTAGTGTTGATTTCTTTTTTCGCAAAAGGGCAAGTACAGTTTCCAATGCTAGTTCTAATTGCTTTTCTTGAGAATCTTCGGCAGGTTCATCATCTTCAATATTGGCTGGCATTTCTGATTCACCCATTGAAGGTTTATCTTCTCTAGGTTCTGTATCTTCTTCTTCAAATCTAGGTTCTTTGTATAATAGACCTTCTGGCATTAGTTTCTTACTTCCTCTTGGACTCTTAGCAATAGATGGGCTAGAACTAGTGTTCTTAGCCGCCAACTTAGTAACATCTATAACCTTAGGTTTAATAGGCTTGTAGGTCTTAACCTCAGCCTTAAAGTCTTCTGAACCTAATGCGTTATTAATAACAGTCTCAAGTTCTTGCAATCTAGTTTTTAATTCAGCGTATAGGCTAAATTCTGATTTTTCGTCGTTCATTGTGTTCCCTCCATCTTTGCTACAAATTGGTGTATGTCATCCCAATCCATATTTTGAATTTGACTATTAGAAGGCATACCTCTACTTGGTTTTGAGGATGGTGTTGGTGTTGATGCAACAAATCCAGATTTAATCAAGGTGGTCTCCGATTCATATAACTTACGTTCTAAATCTTGAACCTTTTCTACTAACATTTTCAATACACTTACTATTTCTTCTTCCATTTTTTATTCCTCCTCATATACAATATCTCTTATTGTTCTGTACAATCTTTCGTAAATTTTTCTTAGAGCCGCCGCTTTTTTTACCATTTGTAAATTTTCAACGCCGAGTTCCTCTAACAATTGTTCCTCTGATGTATCAGCCACATCGCCCAATATATTTATAAGTTTTCCTAGTTTAAGGTAATCTTCTCCAAAATATTCTGTTGGATGTGAGTTTTGCAGTATAGTTTTTATCTCCCTTCGTCTATCTTCATCTAAAGAAGATATGTCGGCCTTCAAAAATTCCATAGATAGTTTTAGTTTCCCAGTATCTAATTTACTCTTAACTTCTCTAGCCATTCCATTTAGTTTACCCAAAGTGCTAACTTTATACTGTAAAAATATACTTAACATAATTGCTCTTAGTGATTTTACTTCATCTCCCAATTCATATCTTTCGTTTAATATAGTTTTCAATTTTTGATTGTTTTCTTCTGAAACATCATAATTATCGTAAATTACTAAATAGGCAAGACCTGGAAAATATCTAGATGAGTCGGAATCTAATAACCTGTTAAAATAATTTTTATTATCTTTAGCAATTTTCTCTATTACCCCTTCGTAAGACGTTACTTTGTATTCTGCATTTATGGAAGGTAAAATTTTATCATTAAGTATTGTGTTAAAAGTTTGCATAAATTCTGGTCCTGTAATTAAGTTTCTTTTCTTAGCCTTTAATTGTGCCATTCTGTTATACATTGTCTTCATAACAGAGGCCATTAAATTATCTTTTCTAAAGAAATCTAGTCCAAAACTTTTAGCCATTTGTTTATATGCAGATGTTAGAATAGCATCATTAGATAGATTTGCCCTCGTTAAAGATACTTCCGTAGTGCTAGATAGAGTTTCTTTAGCGTTTACTCTAAAAGTTCTTCTAGTAGATTTCTCTTGACTGGGGTAAATAATAGCAGAAATCGTTTCATCCCTTACAGGTTGAGATTCAGAAGTTGGTCTTACAAGCATTTCTGGTTCTCTATAAAAGGGTTCAATTCTTAAAGTTGAACCCCTATCGGGTTCATATAAATACCTTTCAGTCATTGTCTGTCTTCCATATAACGGGTTGCCTTCTTCGGGAACATATTCTCCAGAAACTATTTCGCTCTTTTGAATAATCTTATCAATCTCGTATAGTATCTCACCCATGTTTAGTATTTCTACTTTTATAATTTTGTCAATGACTTCTTCTGTAAATAAATTTTCATAATCATCATATGGAAATGGTTTATTAGATTTAGCAAATTTTTCTATACTTTTATACAATTGATTCATTTTACCAGTATTAATTTTAGCCGCATCATCTACATCTATTGTTCTTCTATATTTACCTATAATTTTTAAACTGGTTGTATTTAAAAAATCACTTCTTATTTCTTCCGTTTCTGGTCTGATAAGACTTTGAGGTTCTTTATCTTCTCTTAACTCTCTTACAGTTTTTAGATTTCTTTTCCAATCTTCTAAATAAGGATTTTCACTTTCTTCAACCATACTCACACCTGTTTCCACTTCTTACTCATTCTCGGACCAGCAGTAATAAAACCAGGAATGTTTTCATCTGGTTTAAAATTATCTGGTGGTACTTCGGGAACATTCATAGACATATCCTTAGTCTTACGTTCCTTAGGGGGTTCTCTATTGGCATCTTTTTCAAGTTTAGCCAAATTCTTTTTTGCTTCATCTAGTTTTCTTTTTATCATATCGCTCATTTTATTCACCTCTACTTAGTTCTTGTTCAATTCCTTGTACTACATCAGTATCTCGACCTGTTGGCATTCTTCCGTATCTTTGGAAGAAAATCCTGTTTGCTTCTGGAATTCTTCCCATATTTTCTCTAATATCAACTGAAGATTGTCGAATTTTTGCTTTGTGCGCCCAAGCAGAATTAGGGTTAAATTCGTTAAAATTCGCACCAGAAGAAGTACCAGAAGATATATTTTTCCCACCTATTTTTATTTCCCCTGCCTCTAATACCTTTTTAACTAAACTATCTGTCCAATTTAAAAATTCTTGACCATATTTTTTGACTAATGATAAATGTGTTCTCAGCCTATCAGCATCTCGATAAGTATTCTGACCCGACATAGGAGGAATTCTTCTACCATCATCTGTTGTGAAACCTTCTGCCATAGCATCAGTCGGTAATCCTTCCCGCATACCTGCCCTTTCTTTGTTATCCTTTATATTTCTATAACTAAAACTATTATCATAATCAATACCTCCTAAAACATACCATAACGCCTGGAATGCTGTATTATCTCCCTTAGGAATATCTTTTCCTTGAAGACACGAACCTCTTTCTGTTACTACTATCCCGACAGAATATGCGTCTTTAAAACTTTGTAGAGTGGGGTGTGGTTCTAAATTAGGCGATGTGGTAAAGTCTGCAAATTCTCTTCCTCTACCTCCCAAATCTTCTAATGCTCTCTTATATACTAAATCAATCTTACCTATACATAATTGTCCTTCTTCCGAACCCCCGTAATAATCAGAATCTGAGTATAAGTAATAATACATAGCATTGTAATTATTTCTCCCCGCTATATATCCTATGTGTTGGTTTCTAAGGTCATTGTATTGCATTTTATCGACTATTATCTGTCCGAACCTTCTAGAATCCTGAAGCACCGTTTCAAACATAGTAGAAGCCCTTCTTGGGGGTGAATTAATAAAAGATGCTTCCCCGCCCTGAGTCGCCCTCATCATTATAGAATATTTACTCCCAGTAACAATTTCGTACATAAACACACCCATATCATCAAATGGGTATTCTATGGAAATTTCTTTTTTTGCAACACTAATAGTGTTTTTACCTTTACTTGACTCGGAGGAATATCTAGATATACTTGCTACTACTGCTTCTATTTTATCTAATTTGTTATCTTTAAAGAAATAACAAAAAACTAAAACACCCATTCCTATTTCACCTTTTGATGATTTAACTTTACTACTTATTGAAAAATATTGAAAAATATCTCCGTCTAAATTTTCTATTTTACTTAATATGGATGTTTTATCACTATTACTTGTTTTTGCCAAATTATTAGTAACTAAATTCTTTGGAAGAGGTTCAAAAATATATTCTAAATTAAATTCAGTATTTCCAAATAGATATTCTTGGCCGTAAGGTTCATTTCTAAACTTGCTCTCAAAAGTTAGAATCTCATCTTCATTGAGGTCTTTAAATTCCTTTAATGGTCCAAATTTACTTCTAACAATTTCGTCACCCACTCTCTTTATATCACTTGCACTTTTTAATAAATTCTTTTTTACCACCATACGTCTACCTCTTCTCTTTGTTTGTGATAGAAAACCAAACATCGAATTTTCAACTATATCCTTAATATTATTGTTAATTTTATCCTGCACTTCAGGTGTAAATTTACTTAAATCTAGTTGCCCTTTAACTCTATAACTAACTTTTAAAGATTCTAAGTAAGAAACTAAACCATTAACTGTATCTCTAGTTATATTTTTAGATACCTTAATCCAATCTTTATTAGACACCATTCTTTCACCAAGATACATATTTACTTCACTATCACTATAAAATAACATATGACGGTCAGTAGGTTCCCACGTTTCATCACCATAAGGGTATTTTTTCTTATAAAATGCCACTATGTATAAGGGTAATTCCTCTTTCATTTTAGGAAAATATATAAAATGATTTTTAATATGATATAACGTAAAACCCAATTGTGGTGTATTTCGTTCAGTAGGTTTATCTCCTGTGTATTTACCTTCCCCTCTTCCTTCTCTAGTTTGTCTGCCCTGCAATCTTACTTCATATTGTAATCTTGATGTAATTTTCTTTACACTATCTGGAGTTAATACTTCATTAAGTTTATCTTGGTAAATGTCTTCTTTAAAATAATTAGGAATAGATTCTAATGGTTGATTTACAAGGTTCAAGAGTGGGGTGTTGTAATTTTTTTCATCTACACTTTCCAGCATGGTTTCACCTTGTACATAATTTATTCCTTTATAATTAATCCTCTCTCTATGGATATTAATTTCATCAATATCTTCTATAATTACTGGTTTAACCTTTTTACCCGACAATAATTTATTTAAAGCCTTTGGTTTAATAATGTAAAAATTATTAAATTCCTGTAACGTATTAATATCTGAAGTATTGTTAGTTATTGCTTCCTTTGTTGGTAAAAAATTAGTTTTAAAATTTAAAGTTTCCATAGTAGATGGGTCTATCGAATAACTATGTGCCATTATATAAGACACTTTTTCTCTATGGGTATTATCAAAGTCAAAAATGTTAATATATTCATCTTCTAAATCATCTACAATTACATCTCTACTATTATTAATTTTATAATTTCTACGGGAATCGAATGAAATACGCCCTTTAGAATTGTTATATATAACTGGGTGTTGTACTACATTATTTAGCCCCCCGCTTACTACAAAATCAAGCCTTTCAATTTCATTATTCGCATCCACATATAACATTACTTTATCTAATTTAGGATTTTTTATAGCATCTATAACCCACTTTGCTTCCTTACTACTATTGAATCCTAAATTTCTTAAAGGATTAACAACCTCTTCTACACGGAGATTACGAAGCGTTTCATCTACATTAGTACCCCCTTTTTCTCTAATTAACGCCTCATATACTTCGTATAATAGACTTGTAGTTGTCTTTATATCACTTGAACCCCTCAAGCCTTCTCTTTTTATATAAAAGTGTATTGCCTTATTTGATTGTTCTGAAATTCCCTGTTGAAAAATAGTTTTCCATTCCTCTAAGGTTGGTCTAATAATACTCTTCTCAATCTCTGCCACTTCTAACCCTCCTTTCTGTTCGTCTGTCTACGTTATTATTAGCCGCCTCTTTAGGTAAACCGCTAAATCTCTTAGGTGGTCCAACTGACATCTTTTCTGTTTCACCAGCAACTTGTTGTTTACTACTGCCAGACATTAAAGCCTGTTCCTGTAATTGTCCTAATTGGGAGGCATCAATATTAGTACCTGCATATTTATCAACAGGTATTTGTCCCTCTATATCAACCTTAGTAGATTCTTCACTAGGGAATTTCTTATAGATAAAGTCTCCATCTTCGTTCATATCAACATCGAATCCTAAATTTTTCATTTGTACTGCTAGGGTAATTTCAATTTCCCTTCTCCTTAATTGTGCGGTCATATCTTCTTCCTCAGACCTCAACAATTGAACTTTCCAGTCTTCAATTCCAAACTGTCTCATTAAGAAGGGGAACAGGTATTTATTATAAACATTTTGCCCCATCTCAACACTTCTGTTGGTAACTAAAATTTGTAGACCTTCATTATTAAGACCTCCAGCAGTAGTAGTGTCATTTTGGAAAATTTTACTTACTCCATAAAAAGCACATATTCTATCTCTAAGGTCGTCTTTAACAGCAACATAATCCATTTCCTTTAACGTATTCATAAAAGGAATCCATTGTACAGAACCTCCAGAACCTCCCCCGTCATTTTCAATACCCATAATAGGTATGTAGTGTGGGTCTCTTTCTAACTTTTCCTTAACTCCCTTCCAATACTTAACTAATGACTCCATGTTATTAGTCTGTACCGCTAGAATACCTCTTGGGGTTCTAGCCTTTTGATAAGATGTACTAATGTAACCTTCCATAGAGGCTAGGGTAAATATCTGACTATATAGAGTTACTACAGGAGGGTGGCCGTATAATCTACTTGGGCTATATTTACTAAAGTGAATTACCTCACCTGTAATATAATGTTGCTCACCATCCTGTGTTTTATTTGTAAATTCAATTGCACTTAACAATGAATTACATTCGGGACATTTATCATGCTTTTCTTCACTAACGAAATCTCTATGAGTTACACAAGTATATCTATAATGTCCTCTATCCCCATCCTCATCAACCTCAATGAATAGCGTAGTGGGGTCGCCCCGATATAATTCATTTACTCTACTCATAACCACGCATCCATCATCATCAAGATAATAGTCCTTTACTAGAATTAAATAAGCATCATCCATAATATTCAGGTCTGTTTCTAGTTCTTTTAAAACATCAATGAATAGTTGGTGTGAACTGTTTATGTAATCTTTGAAAAATGATTCTGCATATTGTCGTTGTTCAGGGTTAGGAGTTCTAAGGTTGGTTGATTCACAAGCCATACATTCATTGACGTGTTTCTGGTGTTCATACCCACAATCCATGCACTTAAAATCAAAAGCCTTGACCCATTCATATCCTCTACGGAAAATTTCAGTCTTAAGTTGTACTAAACATGACCTAACAATTGTGGAGTTTTTAGCCAAATCATATAGATATTGCCCTGCTATATGTTGTGGGAACCTTCTCTCTTGTATACCCATATTGTATACTTCTTTCTCCTTAGGAGTAGGTGTTTGTCGTCTAATTAAGTTTTTTAATCTGTCTCTTATTCCCATATTTATTCCTCCTTTACAATCGAGTCGATTTCATCCATTAAATTCATTTTATTATTATTTTTATATTTATTAATATCATCTTCATTAATGTCGTACTTTTCAAATTCTCTAGCACCTTGATACCTTGAGTCCTTCCAGTTTTCCCATTTTATTAGTTTGAAAATTTCCTTTACTCTGGGTTTTGCCCACTCTTCTTTTTTAAATCTCTTCTTAATTCTGATGGCTTCTCTAATCAACTTACCTTGTGCTTTTTTCATCCGCAGGTGAGGTATACACTTGTCCAATATTTTAGTGATGTCGTCTTGACTATAAAAGTTTAGCCTATGCTGACTTCTGTTATTTTCACCCACCTTCTGGTCTAAATGAAGGCGACCACATTTAAGTTCACGTTCAAGTTCTTTAAAGAAAGCCCTGCCTCTATTACCAGTAGCAATCATGCCTACTCTTGGTGAGAAGTTAGAGTCCATTGTAATATAACCATCGGAGTCAATGAATCCTGCTACATACGAATACAAGTCTTTCTTTATTTCATCGCCTATAATATAATACTCTCCATTTACATTAGTAGCATCAATTCTCTTTAACATCTTAGATATTGTTTGAGGAGTAGTAGAACGGTGATAAGATTTAGGTAAAAGAGAATGAACTGCGTTTGAAGTAAGACCTGGATTATTACACACTAGGTTTTTAATTAGTTTATCCAAAACAGACTGTCTTGATTTCCTAATTGATTGGTGTGAAATTTCCTTTAGTATCTTTCTAATTTCTTTCTTATTTTGTTTTAATGCTTTACAGCAGTTAAAATATTCATTACCATAGTCTAACTTATTCCTATTGAGATTAGATTCCCACATCTTACAAAGTTTATCAATAACCCTTTTTCTAGTTTCTCCATCCTTAATGTAGTGGAATTTTTTAATTGCTGAAAGGTCGGGTATGAGAAGTTTAACTGCGTTTTTGTAAGGTCTAATCCAATAAACAGAGTCAATGGACTTGTTAATATGTTCAGTATATGCACCTATCATAGTGTCAATAGTTTTGCTCATTTTATCCCTTGAGTTTCCCTTGAGTTTCCTTCTAATCATTCTCATTTCTTTAATTAGGTTGGGGATATTTTTACCATCAACAATAGGTTCTTCGGGTAACTTGCCTAGCATATCTCTAGCATCTGAAAGATTCATTGAGTAAATTTTAGAAATGTCCTTAATGATTTCAGTTTCATCAGATGTCTGATATTGAACCCACTTTGCCAATTCCTGTGTAATTTTATCTTTAGTCTCGGCTTGTCTAGCCTTTTCCTGTTCCAACATAGCCATTAATTTTTCTGTATCTAGTTCTTCTTCTTTACATATTAATTCCAAATATTCCACCTCCAAAATCATTCTTTGGGTTTCCAAACAAGGCCGACCCATCTATATCCACAAAGGAGTCATTAAAAGACTTTGTGGCGTAATTTGCCAATGCTAGAGCAATAACTGTATCATCATGTGCGCCAAGACCTTCAATTCTCCCCTTTGAACTTATACCAAATGCCTCAAGTTCCATAGCAATTGCATTTGTTACTGCCCTCGCTTGGTCATCTGCATATGGGAGAATAATTTTACCATTTTCAAAATTCATTTGTAGATTAAGGATAATCTCTTCCTTCTTCTTTCTACTCATTGTAAATTCCTTTACTGGGAAGTCTGATATATCTTTTAATTCCATAGAGAAAGACTTGGCAAATGTATTAGTTTCAATCATTACTATTTCTGGCTTGAACCTTTCACATAAATCACTTATGCGGGTGATATGGCTTCTGAAATCAATGTTCTTCTCTCTCACCATATGTACGACTTTCTTATTCATATCCTCATCAACCTCTATAACTATCATTACGGTATAGTCTCCATCGGCTGATAATGAGGGGTCATATCCAATATAATATTTGAAAGCCTCTGTGTTACCATGCCATAGAAGTTTACTAGTTCTGTCCTTAGATTTATCAACGTGTTCCTTACCAAATAACATAGTGTTAGAAGATATAGGAATGCAAAGGTATTCTCTTGTAAATTTAGATGACCCAATTTCATTCCTTCTTCTCTCAAGTGATTCTAAATCCCAACGAGAAGGCCATAGTGCATCCCCAGTTTGTGATATGGCGGGGTATCTCTTTACGTCATATTCTGAGTTTTCCTCTAATTCAGAAAATATATCTGTATATGTGAAGGGTGTACCAATCATTCTAAGTGAAGATGTGTGGTGTAGAGTAGGAATCATGTCTCCCCAAAACCAGTCTGTAACTTTTTGAATAGCGGTTAGGCTAAATTCTTTCATAGGGTCGTCTACAATAATTTCATTAGGGTGAAGGCCACGAATTTGTGAACCTACTGAACGTTCTAATATTCTGTTACCGTTGGTTAATTCCATTCTTCCTACTGCCCAACCAGTTTTAGGTTTAAACTTTCTTAAAGCGGGAACGGTGTCAAACATTCTATCTATGTCTTTCATGTGTACTAAAGTCTGTTTTTGATTAGAAGAAATGTAAATAATTTCATATGGGGCAGGTTGAAAAATTAATTGAAATACGCACCATGAATGGAAGAATACGGACTTTCCGTGGTCTCTTGAACAAATGGTAACTGTACGTTGTGAACCTTGAACTCTTTCTAACCATTCACGGTGAAAGTCTGCCATTTCAAAACCGAGAACATTAGTGAAGAAATATTCAAAATTGCCTTCTGAGGCTTTCATATCCATTTCAATTAGTAAGTCCATCATTCTTCCTCCTGATGTTCTGGTGAATAAAATGTAGGTAGATTGCTATTCCTCCTAATTCTTCCATCCATTCTTTTGTGAAATTTTAACAATTCTACATTATTTTCTCGTCTAAATCTTGTTGCCATCCTACTATGATATTTTCCTTTATCTTCTCTAGACATACTATCATATTCTTCTTTAGTATAAGTTACACCATAGGCAGTTTCACCGCCTAACTCTGGAGTAGGATAAGTGGGTAAATTTGATTTGTTTCTCAATCTAGAAAGCATTCTTCCGTGAAATGCCTTATCATCAGTTAGTTCTCCCTTACCATAGTTTGCTTTCTCAGCATGATACTTTATTTTTTGTCCCGCATCTAATTTTTGGTATTCTTCTAATGTTAAATAGGGGCGAAGATTTCTAAGACCTCTAGGAGTTGTTGGTAGTTTAACTTCTTTTCGTTGTTCTTCTAATTCTGGAGAAAAATAGTCTGGTTTGTTAATTTTACGTTTAAGTCTTGTATGTTGTCTTCCATGAAAATTTCTGATTTCTTGCAATTCTCTCATGTCTTCTTCTAAAGGAATGTTAGGGCTAGTTTCACCAACATTTCCTATCGAATTTCTTAATGCTATCAAACGCCTTTGATAAACGGCCTGTTTTGCACTATGATAGTTTTGCCTCTCTTCAGGGCTAGCATTGGTATAATCAGCCAATGTTTCAATCTTTCTCTTCAACACATTTTGCCAATCCATTTCAATCCCTCACAAATTCATCCCAATCTTTATTGTCCAATCTCGTAAACGTACTCAATTCTTTATTACGGGCTGAAAAACCCAATTGTTTTTGAGAAACTTTGTAATATATATCGTCAAGTTCTTCATGAATCATATATTTATCTTCTTGCAAAACAAGTGGACCTTCATCGAAAATCTCACTATTAATAAAAACATCTTGAGGATTATTTCTATCAAATCGGTGAGGTATGTCATAGTAGTCGGCTAAAGTAAGGGTAATTTCAACACCCGCCATTATTCTAGACATAAACTCAGGGTTTTCAAATGCAGATTCTGGAATTGGTTCACTCAAACTATCACGCAAAGTTTCTAACGGTCTTCTAGGGATTAGAATTGGGTTTGCTAAATTTTTAAGAACACGTTCCCACTTCATCTAAACATCCCCCTAATCTTATAAATTACATTAGGGTTAAGTCCCACGCCAGAAGCCATTGTATCATTAGAGATATTCAAGGTCAATATAGTTTCAATATCGTGGGCATAAATGTCCACCCTATCCTCTTTGTAGATTAAGTCAATCACATAATCTACATCATCTATATCATTAATATCCATATAAGACTTATACATAGTCAGTCCCTTCGACTTTCTAATCATATCTGTGGCTATGGTGTACGACTTACTCAAGTTCATCTTCTCTTCATCATATATTTTACTCAATATACCACTTTGTAAAGTCTTTTTAAGTTCGGCCAAATTCTTTTGCATTCCACCTTCCCTATTAGCATATTTTGTGAAATCGGGGTCTGAAATAAGTTCCATCAGATATGTGATAATTAAATTGTCATCAGCAATAGTACCTTGATATTCTTTAATAGGTTTGTCGATAAATACAGTATCAATTTGTGATGCGTCAATACCCTTTGATTCATATATATCGAAGAGAATATTGCCTAGAGCGTTTTGTATTCTTTCGTTATATCTAGTTCTTTCTTGGCGAGATGTAGCCGCTATGTTAGCAATCTTATTCAATACCTCTACTGCATTTTTTGATTGACTCATAAAGTTAGTTAAATCAGCCCTACTGTACATTTTTAGTGATTTAAAATATTTTGACAAATAATCTAAATCATTTGGCTTAATCACCGACACACCTTGAGTTCTAATTTGACGACCAACGGTTTTTTTAACCGAATCTTTTATTTGTGTATAACCATCAGTTTTAATAAATTCAGGGACATCCTTCCCAAAGAAAAACCTTCCATTCATTTCATCAATGTATAAAGGTTCTATAATTGCCTCGATTATATACTTAGCGTAACTACTAACCATTTTTGATTCTGGAATTAGACCTGTAATGTTAGCCCCCTTCCCACTAAGATAATCTGTACCTGTGGCTTGATAACCTAAAGCCTTTACATTTTTTCTACTTAAAAAGGTTCTAGGTTGTTTTTCAATCATATTCGATAGAGTATCAAAGGCGTTTATGGCATCCTTATTTATCCTTGCACATAAATCAGGATAAGAATACATACCACCTTCTTCTAATACCGTATCTGGTATATTATTCTCATCAATTTCAATTCTCAAATATTTATATTCGTGGGGTATAGTATCTGCTAATATTTCTTCTCCCCTAGAGGTAATTTTTCTAAACTTTTTAATAATATCTATATTGTTATCTAACATAGGTAAGTAATAATTTTCTCTATTTTCGATACCAATATTAATTTCTTTGATAAAGGTCTCAAAGGATTTGAGAAGCATTTCTCTTACTTCTGTGCTAAAATTATTAGCCCCAATCATTTCTTCATAGTAATCGTACATTTTAACTAATATCTTCTCGTCTACTGTGAAAAAATCAGATTCCTTAATAGACTCTAACATAAATAATGGGTCTCCATCTTTATCCAAAGTTATATCCAAATCTTCTATTACATCCTGTGCAACTTCATCTGGATTAACTTCATCCGTAGATTCAGTTTCACCCCTTCTATACACTTGATGGTATCTTTCTAAGGTTTCCCCTAAAACTGAAGGTGAGGAGGTAAAATCGTTAAGTAGACCTATGGCCGTTTTGTCATCCCCAAATTGTAAAACATTGACTTGAGGAAATTTAGTAACGTATACTGGTAATTTAATATTCTCCAACATTCTTTTTTCTTCATCATTTAATTCCATGTTTAAACCACTAAATATTTCAGTAAAGGTTGTGTCCCTTTCACCCATTAGCATAAATTTATTATAAATTGCTTCCCAATGATTGTAGAGCATGGCTCGATTTGTCTTTGACTTAGCGTTAAGGACTTCAAAAAATGAAGTTCTAAATTCTCTTTTAACCTTACCATCAGTTTTAGGTCTTAGTAAAAATTCTAATAATTTTGTTACCTCATCCTGTCTATGTAACCCAACTTCGTTTTTCATATCATTGATTGTTTGCGGTAATCGGCTATCCTCTTCCATTGTTATTGAAAATGTACCCAGTTCAGCATTCAATAAAGTTTCCATTGTTTTAAATGATGATTTAATTTGTCCCAATAATAATTTAAAACCTGCCTCGCTAATTTTTCTATCGACTTGATATTCACCTCTGGAAGAAAAGCCCTGCATATTAGTGGCACTATTTCTATCAACTAATCTATAACTGGTGATGTCTCGACCTAAATTAAGACCCACCAATGCTAACTTTAGTTCTGCCATAGTGGTAAAATCTTCACCCAAATATTGCATTAATATACTATCGTCAATGGTTGTAAAGGGGCTAATTTTACCCCCAATTATATTATCTTTTTTATTCTCTAATGCCTGTTGTAATTCTTCTGTCATATTATCTCTCCTGTATAAGTCCTATTAATTGTAAATATTCAATGGCGGTATCTGTATCTATTTCCCCTGCCTCTACTCTTCTACTTCTCCCTGCTTCTGTAAAAGCCTTAAGAGAAGGTTTGTAATAAGTGAGCCTAGAGTTCATATTCCCTAGCAGGTCTAGTATATTATTTAAAATTACCTCTATTATACTAGAAGCCTTTTCGTCAATAAAGTTTTTTAATTGTTCTTCTATTTGTTTAAAATTTACCCCATCATCTAATAATTCATTTAATTTTTTAAAATCACCATTTATGCTATATTTAGAGAATTCTTTAAATTCAGTTGTAATGTTCATGTTAAACTTGTCGAATATGAAAAGCATATTTTCTAAAACAACCTTACCCATATCAATAGTGCCGACAGAAGAATCTACAAATTTATAATCAGCGGGTTTCTGTATCGGTGGGTTGAGTAAAAGGATAGTGATGAGGGGATAAGCAGGTGCTTTGGCCTCAGAAATTCTATTAATTTCACCACTTCCAAAAAAAGTTTCATCGTATTCTACAATCTCAGAAATAAAGGCTCTTAATCCTGTCCTCCCCTTTATATCACCATATGTAATATCCACACTTTCTTTTTTAGATTCTAAATAACCGTCTTTTATTGGGTTATCGGTTTTACTTTTAATTTGATTTATTCTCCTGTCAATCTCTACTTCCTTTTCTTCTTCGGTCATATCAGTAAATGGAAAGTTATTCACAACGTAATCTCTAGGACTTAGTTTGCCATAAAATCTTTTCCACGAAGTTTTTTCATCTGTTTCTTTAACAGATACAATTTCAGGAGATTTTTTTCCCTCTACTTGTCTTAATTCTGCAACCCTTTTGGGTCTAACCTGTGTCCCTGCGCTAATATCCGCAAGTTGTCCTCTAATTTTTGCAGAATCTTCACCTTGTAGTAAAATATCTCTTAGAATTTTAATCTTAGCGACTTCTGATATTGAGTCGTTCATAAAACGCTTTAGTGGGTTATTCCCATCTACGGTTTCTATAATTTTATACAGTTCGACAAATTTACTTTCATTAAGTCTAGGGATAGCCCTTTTTGCCTGTTGTGTAGGTTTATATTTAATAATCTCCCCACTATCAAGAGATTTTAATAAACCTATAAATGTGGTATCGAGTTCACCCGCAAACTGCTCTACTATCTGAGCGTAGTTATCTGGTATTCCTTCCTTGTAGAAATTAATAATTTTTTTGAGTTCTCTATTTTTCTTAGCATATTCAAGAATCTTAACAAGGGTCATAGGATTTTCTGCTAATCTTTCAAAGGCCATATCTCTAACATTTGGTTTGAGGGCAAATTTAGTGAAATTAATTTCATCATCAATATCGCCCAATGTTGAACCGTCGCCAAATACCTTTATGTTACGCCAACCTTTATCACCGAGTAAAGATTCTAGAACCTCTACTACTTCATCAATTTTTTCTGGATGATGTCTAATGATAATTCTAGCAATTACTGTTGAAACTTTATTAGCGTTCTTTGTTTTTAAATCACTTACAAGTTCTGGTATAAAAACAGAAACATCATTATTTGTTAATTCTACTTCTTTAATATCTTCTAAAACGGTATCGTTAAATTCCTTTCTAGTGGCTATACCAGTAAAATTAGCATAAAAACCTGTTGGTTGTATTGCCATACAATCACTTTAGAACAAGGATAGCGGCTAGAATTGGCAAAGCGGCAACAAGTCCTGGCACTAATTTCCTAATCAATGCCAGTAATTTCTTTTCCTGAGCCTCACTAATAATACCCAAATCTTCAGCCATATCTACAAGTTCTTCAGCCAAATCTCCAGCGTCTTCAATTTTTTCTTCTATATCGGTCATGTTCTCACCTAATAAGCCGTACAAGTAAGTCATATTTATACTTAACTGAAATCAAAGGTTTGTTGAATGGCTTCTAAAAGGTTAAAAATTGCATCGTAACCCCTTTGTATACCACTTTCAATCATTTCAAATTTCTTTTCAGCCTTATCTCCCACAATATTACCACTTTGCATATCATTATATAACTTTTTTAGGTCATTAATTGCTTTCATAGCATCTTGTAATTGATTAAGTATATTTTGTGTGGATTCTAAATCCTTTAAAGGGTCTGGTAATAGTTTCTTAATTGTAAACTTATTTGAAAAGAGTTTATCCCTTTCGTAGTTTTCAGTAAGGTAATCATACACATCTTTTTTCTTAGGACTATTCATTAGGCCAAATTCAACTCTTATTTCTGCTAGAATATCATCGAAGAGTTTACCCTCTCGTACTCCCGCATCTGCTATCATTCTCCACGCCATTATAATATCTCCCTTGTAATATTCATAACAAATTTATCGCTGGATTTTGAATAACCTATTATTTCTGCCTCTAATGTCATAGTTAGTGTAGAATCTGTGGAACTAATAGAAATAAACTCGGTTGTAAGGGGTTTTTCTTCATAACCAATCAAAAACTTTTCCTGACTATCATAAGCATTTACTATACTGTCGTCGTTTAAGTCTACTAAATATACTCCACCGTCTAATCTAAAATCCATAATTAGTTTAGCGACATCTCCATCACCTACTACTTTAGTTTCAATTCTTATCTCTAAGGTTGAATCTAATTTGTGATTACCAGTATCGAATTCTCCCCCATATGCGGCTACACTAATTTTTTTTAAATAACTAGATTCTACTTCATCACTAATGTGTACTTGCGTAATATCATTTGCCTTTAGAATCTTTTCCCACATATCAAGAACCTCTAGTTTTTGTGTAAATTAAAATCATATTCTTTTGAATATTTTCAGCCAACAGTTTAAATTCCTGCAAGTCTAATCTAATAGAAGCCTCATCTAACATTTCTCCATCGTTATATAGTCTAATGGTTTCTTCCATCTCGGCAACAATATCCTTAAGTTTTGCAATATCGTCTATTAATTCCCCTGCGTCTATTTTTAAAATACTTTCCCACTTCATTTTAATCCCTCGCTGTAAATGCACTTCTTCTCTTTGGTAATTCATTTTTATGATAAAGTTTAACACTTTTTTCGTTGTGTGGATTTTCAGACATTATAGTGCCATCTGGCATTTTATGTGTCTTACCTTTCCATTCTTTACCATCAGCAGTATAATGTTTGCTAGTTGGTGATTTGTCTACTTTATCATCTAGGGCTTCAACCATTGGTTCTTCTTTATCCCCATCTTCATCAAAGTCTAGATAATCTGGCTTTTGGTTTTTTAATATATCTTTCCATTCCATTTTTATTCCTCCTCTAAAATAAAATCCCCATATTCAGATTCCCTTAACCAATCATAATGGTCGATAGCATCATCAATAACGTAGTTTAAATATTCTTCATCAAAATTTTCTAACTCTTCACTAGCATCAATAAAACCCTGCATACCTACTGCACCACCTTCATCTTTTAATACCTTTTTAATAAATTTAACATAAGTCTCATATCTTTCAGTTCTTACAGCCTTTAGTTTCGCTTTTAAAATATTTTCCCAACTCATTGTAATCTCTCCGCTACTGTGTCCCTTATCTCTGTCCATACTTCGGGGTATCTTTCTATAAGAACCTTTTGTATAACCTCGACTTGTTGAATAATAACTGTTTCCTCTCGCTTGTGAACTAATTTGCCCTTAAATTCAAGCATATACTTGAGAGATTCCCTAATTTCCTTCATCAGTTTAACTAATGCGTCTACTGTTCTTGCATCTAGATTCTCGTTGTCAAATATAAACTGTTGAACCTTATCTTGCAACATTGTTACATTATTAGATAGAATGTCAATTTCATTTAACTCTCGACTAGCCAAACTCAAAGCCGCACTTTGTTGTACCAATGGTTTGAGGTGCTTTTTCATATGAAGATTAATTTGGTCTACGCCACAATTTAAATAATCAGCAATCTCACTAGGTTTCATTTGACCATCTACGATTGCCGTTTCTAAATCAGCCCTATGAGGAACTACACATAGGGGGCATTTATCATTTGAATTGTCATGAAATTCTTTCAAGTGTTGTTGCATATGTGTTCTGGCCGTACCATTTTTCCAACCTTCTGAACTATCCAATTCACTTACGGACATCCTGCCTTCTAGAATTTCTATTTCTAAGTTATCTCTATCTGGATGCTGACAAAAGGGACATCTCTTTCTAATTGTTCTCAAGCGGTTAGCCCCCTTATGTCTTGCATTAATTGATTAGGGGAAAGATTTTCTCCACCTCTACGAAGTTCTTCCTTTCTTCTGAACACTTTAATAGTGGGGTTAATAGCATAAGTTACAGGTTCAGTCATATTAGATTCGTTACTTTGAATATACATAAAATAGGCGGGGGCTATTTCACTTAAATCAATAGACAAATCCCCTCTTTGTTTACGTTGTGAAATAACCATAGGTACTACTCTAACGTTTAACAATCTCCCCATTTCTACTGCAATAAGTTCAAGTGCTGGAATATATTCTTCCATATCATGTGTGCTACAAGCATCTATAACGTCTTGTAAATTATCATAATAATGTCTCTCATCGAGGTCAATATCTGCTAGGGCTTTTAATAAATTATCTCTCATCTGTACTGCCTTCAATACTAGACCTTGCTTAGTTTCACCTGCCTTAAATTTAGGAGTCTCATAGGTGTCAAGTCTTTCTCCTAATACTTCTTTAATGAGTTTTCTCGCCATCTTATATGTGAAGTTTAATCCAATACTTCTTCTGTCTAAATAACCTGGAATTTCCGATAGTCTAATATCTTGTCCCTCTACTTTAACAAATACTAGAGGTGCAATAATTTTCATATCTTCTTCTGTAACTGCAATTGTCCTATTATTGAAAGCCTCCTTCAATCTTCCCTTATTGGGCGCACGATTATTTCCCTTAATGTAAATAGTATTATCTTGTAGAACTTCTTCTACTAAATTTCTAATAGCGGGAACTGTTGCTAAATTGCCAGTTTTTCTCCTTACGTTAGCAACTTCTACTTCTGGTGTAGGTGGGAGGTCAATAGGTGTACCTGCCAATTCAACTAGAGAATCTACTAACGTGCTTAATCCACCTTCACCAAAAAGGGCTTGCCATAGTGGGGGTCTTGCACTTCCATCATCTTTTAGACTATGCCATTTAGGGTCGGGTGTTTCTATAGTATAAGATTCATTATTTTTCTTAGCCTTATCCGTTCTAAATTTGTGATATGCAGGTGTAAGAAAATGACCCCAAACTTCTCCCCTTTCTACATTTGCTTTACCGCCCTTCCCTTTAGAGTATTTTATTACACCTCTAAAGACAATGTTAGCGGGATTTAAACTGGAACCCTTATCTGACATTTTATCCATAGTTTTCTGAAAAAATTCTAAATCGTCAATATCATCTTCATCAACTTCATCCTCTTTAACCATCATTTCAATAGCATCTAATATGTAGCCTCCGCCAATTTTACCACCGCCACCTCTTTTTCTAGTATATTCTAATCCATGACCTGCTACTGCTGAATATAAATCGGGGGCATTAGGTTTACCCCCTGCGTCATTCTTACCAGATGTACCAGTTTTAATAGTCGCTAGTTTTGCCTTAAATTCTGATAATAGTTTTGTTGCCTCTTCACTTGTCCACATTAGTTTTCCTCCTTAATCTTTTTTAGCAATTCCATTACCTCTAGTGGCATACCCTCAGTCTTTCCTTTTTTAATTGTTTCGGTGATTAATTGTTTCCAATCACCATTTGTGGTGCTAATGTATTCTCGCCATTTCATTTTTATTCCCTCAATACTTCAAAAGTATAATTACTTGTATTATTACCCATCCTTACTAAAATAGGTAACTCACCTTCCTTATATGCTTCTTTGATTATTGCCCATGACTTCATTGCCCATGCCCTATACGCATTCTTATTAAAGAATCTAGTAACCAGCGATTGCGTAGCAATATTATTTTCTAAGGCATAGTCTTTAACATTTTCTTTGAACTCGCTTAAAAAAGGCTCATTTACAAAATACCCAGCATCAAAGGTTCTAGGTAAGGTATCTAAATTTTCCTTTAAATATTCGATAAGTAACGCATTAAGGTTTAATTTAGGTGCATTTACCTTCCCTTTAATAATATCTTCCCACTTCATCTTTTCTCACCTGTTACAAAGCATTTCTTATTTTTCTTTTCTTCCTTATCGACCTCTTTTGACTTAACATCAAACCATTGGTCTAAATATGTACATCTTGTCATTATATATCCCTTTCCTTTATTTTTGGCAAATCATTCAGTAGTTCTAAACTTCTCTGTTTTACCGATTTTTCTGAACTTATTGAATTAACTATTCTAGCAATTACTCTATCAAACATACGGTCATATTTGTATTTCAACCTTAGTGGTCTTTCTCCTGCTTCTTCTACAAAATTTGTAATAGCCAGTTCAACAATTTCTTCTTTATACATACTTGCATTTTCCAACAAATCACTATGGGTATCAGACAATTGTACAACGGCCTTTTTTAAATTTCTAAAGTGCATAGCGGATAAACCAGCCTTTAATATATTTTCCCAACTCATACTACATCACCATATTGTTCTCTCAAAGCCCTTTTGAAATTCTCTCTTTCATCTACAATAAATTGCATATATGAATCTGCGAGAAAATCTAAATCTTCTCTAAATTCAATAACACTACTACTCCCGTCAAAGGAAACACTAACTGTCCCATTATCATCTGTAATAATGAACATATATTTTAGCACCTCTTCATTTGGTCCAAAAGAGTCTGTCATTTTAGGGTCATATAATTCTTCGGGCATCATTATTGACCTATTATTTCTATGTCTTCCGCCCTTCCTATTAGTAATCATTGAGACTAAGCCCATATTCTGTGCATCATACATCGCATCAATAGCATTAAA